>Ga0307507_10006897_pt1 | contig 16936 bp, 15 predicted proteins | sample 7_EM_MG_FD_207223 | JGI IMG/M metagenome (GOLD analysis project Ga0307507, IMG submission 207223) | Populus trichocarpa ectomycorrhiza microbial communities from riparian zone in the Pacific Northwest, United States - 7_EM | ecosystem: Host-associated > Plants > Roots > Unclassified | place...
AATGTACCCCCCCCCCCCGCGCTCTATATTTTATTTTCATGATTATAACTTGATTACCACTGTCTATTAAGTAACCCTTCTTCTCAGCGAGACGAGGATAACTTATACCGGTACTAATGGGCACTTTCGCCTCACAAAACCTCAGTTTTTTGATTCACAAAAAAATTCAAAATCTGCAAGACCCTTTGGAGCCATCTAGATATAGTTATTCACAAGTGGAAAACTCTGTTAATGCCCATTGTGCAATACCAGAGATATAATGATAGTTGGAAAAAGGTACCTCTCATCTTATATGGGTTTTCTATACAAAAGGTACATTGCGATGATATCTGCTCTAGATCCTAAGCTCTCAGCCCTCACGCGGAGCGGGAAGATTCTCATAATTTCTACTCAGAAAGTTTGAGCAATTGCCTGCACTACGGCATCGGTTTCACCAATTCTATATTGCTTTCGGACAGGTCGTGAGTGCTTAAAAATTAATCAGCCACGTTTGGTGTAAAATGGGGGGTGTTGACGAATTTTGTCGCCAAGATCGTTCTGTAAGAAAGCACTAGGCAAGCAGGTTATCATAAGCAAAAATCCGAGATATATCCCCCGCCTTGTCCTGTCCTGTCCTGTCCTGCCCCGCCACCTCCCGTCGCCTCCAGACTCTAGAATAACTTCCGAGATCACCCTAACCAACCAACCGCACATCCAATCCAAGCGGCGAAATATAAACCGGTGGCAAAAACAAAGGGGGCATGTGGGGCCGTTCTACCCCACACAAGTGACACAACCGACCAAACGAGTACTTCATAATGACTCACTCGATTGTTTGTTTGTGGCTTGTATGGTCGGTCAAGAAGGAGGGAAGGGGGGAAGGAGAGAAGTCCGAGATTGTGTGGAGGGGAGAATAAATAAATATATAAGGAGCAGGTGAAAGCGGGCTATTATAGTTAGTACAGTTGCCCCTGGCTATAATGAACGCCAAGAATTTAGATCTTGAAGCCCCGTTCACTAATTTTTACTATGGGCGTTCACTATAGCAAACTGTGCTCTGCGGTAAATTCACTAGCGTGGCTGCGAGGCATTGTTCCTTATCTAAAAATTCATTATAACGAGGTTCATTATAGCCAAGGGCAACTGTACTTGTATGTGTGCTACGCTACCGGTACTTAGCGAGGTCCGATCGTGCTCTAGGTGATTGCGCCCTGGGGGATGGAATTGGGTTCTCGTGTGATTTTGTCTTGTGGGTTGTGGAGAGTTTGGAGGAAGTTGTGTCGTGTGGCGGTGTTGGAAGGAGGTTTTTTAGGCAGAATGGGGTAAATTCTAGGTAGCACATGGATGCGTATGTCGTAATGTGGCAATGTCGCAATGTAATATCTTTTAAACTATATTTTTTTTTTCTTTCTTTTCTATTGATTCCTGTACGAAGGTACAAGGGTCAGGCATTTAGTCATGGTACAACGACAGGGATTCCAACAGAATTGCGGTGGTACGCAAGTACTTATTTTGCATAGAAGAAACAGGACTGATTGAAGAACGATAATTCATAGTAAAGAGAGTCTACACAAATACGCTTGGCCCAGTTTTCACATTACCATATACTATGATACTAATAGGAAGCTAGAGTGGCATTTGTAGAAGTCAATTGTACTTGCATCAGGAAAATGTCGGAGTGTGGTCCAAGGTGGTCCTGAATGCTCCTGGTCCACCAAGGGGGGTTGTGGTCCCCGTGGTCCACCTGGTCCACTCCGATCCATTCTGATCCACACTTTTTGAAATTTTACCGAAAATGTGGACCAGGGTGGATCAGGGTGGACCAGGAGGACCAGGAGGACCAGGAGGACCAGGAGGACCATAACCCCCCTTGGTGGACCAGGACTGGTTTTTACATTTTGCTGATGTTAAGTTGAGAGGGAAAAACATAGTACTACTCGTGAACAAGGGGGGGTAATAGATACTAGCTAGGGAAAATGAAGAGCCAAATAACCAAGTAAATAGTCAAGTAGTTGAATAAACAAAGGAATAAATAATCAAAAGAATACGCAAATAAGCAAGTAAAAAATAAAAAAAATAAAAGTTGTGGGAGTAAGAATAAGTATAAGACTTGGAGGTAAATACGAAGACTAAATGGAGAGAAATGAGAGTTTAAAATATAAGTTAAGAAGAAAAGTCGTAAAGTATAACAAATTCTTAGTACTTGGTATGCCCACCATGCGAGTTTCGAACTGCAGAAACCAGCTTAGCCATACCAAGTACTAGGTAATTTAGATCATCTTCATCTACTGCATCCCACTCCTCCGAAATTGCCGCCTTCATGGCCTTATTATTTTGAGGGCGAGGAAGGCGGCGATTAATTGGCCCTTTCATCAGCCTCCATACCCCCTCAATCAGGTTCAAGTCAGGGGAGCATGCAGTCCAGGGAAGAAGATAGCATAAAAGTGTTCTCGATAGTAATTTTTGGTAAACTTAGATCAGTGGGCCAAGGCTCCATCTTGCTGTATATACACATAATTATCAACTTGACGGGAGCATTCATACCAGAATTGTTTCAGATGTGGAACAATATATGTGCAGTATCCTGCTGATTTGATTGTCTTGCCCATAGAGGCGTTATCCCAAATAACAAGAGTGTTAGGGGTAGCACATAAGGTAATTTACAATACCGGACTAGGTCTTATGTTCGAGTGGTTCTATAGGTGGAGAGTCTTGTCTAGGAAGGCTCGTAGTAAAGTGTAACTAAGTTACTTGCGTAATATGAAGATAATGAGGAAGATAATAATTATAACTTATTATATTGATAAGATCTCTTCTCCAGTGCTTGATGATTCTGTTTAAGTGAGGGAGGCACTTCAATATTTATATTCCGCATCTGAGTGTTTGCGGGCTACATGTCCTAACCATACTAACTAAGTATCGACCGAACAAAGCTCTCTAAACTCGTAAGTGCGAACACCTCTTAACCCTGACAACTGTTCGACTTCATACTCACATTATGAAGACGTAGACTAACATTTTATTGTGAGGGTGTGTTAGTCCCGTGAATAATAGGTCAGTCTAGAGTACACGTAGCCGACTAATGCCAACGTGATAATATCTATTCACCGAACCGTATATGAAGCGGCTAACTCCAAAGGCGTCAGATTATTCAATGCATGAGAGTCTGTTACCTTTCGCGCATCAGGTTTCCAAACTGACTTGTGGCCGCAATCGCTCGAATAGCAGTTTGCCCTCACTATCTTGTGTTCGTACTGACTGGTTCTGAGCGGGCCTGGAGGTCTCCGCTATGTCTCTTCTGGTATCGTCATACGATATTTTTACTTAAGTGTTTATTCTGATTCTGTCCGTCATCTTAGGGAACTCTCATTCCTACCTTATGGGCATCCTAAAATGGGAATACACACTTAAATCTCTCAGACGCCTTTGTGCTATTATCGCCGTCATTATATGACTTGTTGCATAATTATATTTTTACTAATAATAACTATGACGCGGCTGTGAATCGAACACGTGACCTTATAGTCGGAGGTACGTGACTATCATCTTAAGCTAGACCGAGATGTATCTTTTTGTGGTTTGTACTTGACTGATTGTTACGCAGGGGTCTGTGCGTGAGCCTTATGGGTCGGCATTCTTGGTATTCCTAACACGAGCTCTCTCCTCGTAGGTTTCGTCCCCGAATACCCAATTTTGCTATCCTTTTTCGAACTCGAAGTAGTAAAGTAAAAAACCTTATGCGTTTGCTTGGCCACATGAGGAAAACCTTTCCTCTTCATTTGACCGCCGCTAGTCTGGGCATTTCCGGATTTTGTCGGTCGAACTCTTGTACCAGCCCTTGAGCGTTTCCAAGCCCTTCCGGTGGTTCTCAGGTGTTCTTGTCTTCTGCGCAACCTTTCCATTTAATGAAGTAACGAAGTTCCTTGAACTCTTTGTTATGTCTTCCAACCTTCCTCGTGTAAGTGATAATTTCACTTTTCACGATCCTTTCTACCTCCCATTCGAGGTCTCCTTCGATATCTTCCGGAACTCGTAGAGGTTGTTCTCTTCCTTCCCGTGCTGATGCTCGATAATGTTCCAGTAGCGAAACATGAAATATCGGGTGGATTTTCTACCCCGGCGATATTTCTAGTTTGAAAGCCCGCTCCCCTTTCTTGATTTCTAATACCTTGAACGGCCCGTGCATCCTTGGACTTAATTTTTTCGTTGGTCATTTGGGGCGGATGTTTTTGGCATTCAACATTACCAAATCCCCGACCTTGATGTCCGGTTGTTGACGAGTTTTCCGATTATAGTATTTACTCATTTCTTCTCGAGTTTGTTCTAGCGCTTTTCTGGCATGTTGGTGAGTTACCTGCATCCAGTGCGCATATAGTCCTGCTCCAGAGTTTTGAGCTTCCCATTCCTTCATCCACTCTGTCTGTGGATGAAACCCGTAGTTGGCGTAGAACGGTAACATTCCATGTGCGTTGGTGGTGGAGTTATTGTACGCGTATTCGGCTAGTGGTAGTAGTTGATACCAGTCATTCTGGTCGTAATTGACGAAATTGCGTAGGTATCCTTCCAGCGTTTGGTTGGTTCTTTCCGTCTGTCCATCTGTTTGGGGGTGGTATGCAGTGGACATCTTTCGTTTTATGCCCAGCGACTTGCATAACGACTCCCAGAATTCTCCCGAAAACTTGGTGTCCATATTCGAAATAATTTTGGTAGGTAGACCGTGAAGTTTCCAGACTTCTCATAGGAATGTATCGGCCACATCTTTTGCAGTGGCGTTTTCATTTAAACCGATAAAGTGCGCCATTTTCGTGAACCAATCTACAACCACAATGATCTGTGTATGACCTTGTGATTCTGGTAGATGGGTTATGAAGTCTGTTGAGATGGAAGTCCATGCTGTAAAGGGGATTTGTAGTGGTTGTAGTAACCCATATCGCGCATGCCTCGGTGATTTATTGTGTTGACATTCGTCGCAGGATGGTACGTAATCGTTTATCCATGCCGTGAGTCCTTTCCAATAAAAATCCCTGGTGACGATTTCAACCCTTTTTTCCTGTCCGAAATGTCCTGCTACTTGCGAATCGTGACTTCCTTTTGCGACGGTTGTTTGTAACCCTTCGTCGTTCGAGATGTATAGTCGATTTTTATAATAGAGCAGTCCGTCTTTGTTCATCCAGTTTTTTGGGAACTCCTTTCCTTCGTTTTCTAGTTTTTTGAGTTCCCTTTTTCGTGCCGTCCATTCCTGGTCTCTTTCGCTTGCCGCTACCACTGTTGCTATGAAGTCGGCCTCGAATACTTTTATTTCTACTTGTGAAATGATGGTGTTTGATATCAGGACATGTTCCTGTCTTAGTCTAGGGTGGTTGCCGATGTCTTCAACATCGAAGTATTCATTGTTATTGGAGTCTGCTTGCAGAAAGCATATCATAGGCTGGGCGTCTGTGACTGATATTGTGCGTTTTGGAGACATGTCTGTGCTCCCAAAACCACTGTCCGCTCGTTCCGTCATTTCCAACTCGTCCACTTCCATTATGTCGGATGTGTTGATTTTTTCAATGATGAGTGGGCGATTCGGTCTTCTTCTTGGATTCTGCAATCTACTTTGCCGTGGTTAATTATAATGACCCTTATTTCGCCGGTGTTGTCCGCGTCAATGACGCCTCCGTTGATTGCTATGCCTTTCTTGCTTGCTAGGCCACTTCGTGGGGCAATCCGGGCATACGTACCTTTTGGTAGTCCAATGGCTATTCCTGTCTCTGCTAGGACTTGCCCTTGTACTGGAATAGTGAACTCGCTTATTGCGTAGATGTCGTGCCCTGCCGCTAGGGTTGATCCTTTGGTTGGTAGTATAGCCTTGCTTGACAGTCGCTTAACCCTGATTCCGTTTTTTATCGTGGGTTCAGGCTCTGAAATATATCCTTCGTCCTCGTCATCTTCGTGGATGAGTGATATTTGGAAGTGTTCAGGTTTTAATATCAACTGTTCGCTATGCTTAGCTCCCTCCTCAGGACAGTACTCCGGCCGTCGGCTTAGTGCATCTGGTTTCCCTCCTCTTTTTCCCGGGCAGTATACGATCTTGAAATGGTAATCTGCCAACCTCTGTGCCCACCTGATTTGCCTCTGATTCCAAACTTTTGTCGTGAGGAAGTTCTGTAGGTTTTGGTAGTTGGTGTATACCGTCACGGGTTTATCTGCTCCTACCAGATAGTGGTTTCATTCCTTGAAAGGTTCCAGTATTGCGAGTAATTCCTTGTCGTGAATCTCGTAGTTCCTTTCCGCCGGCTTTAGTTTTCTGGAGTAGAACGCTACTGGGTGTAGTCTTTTATCCTTAAACTGTGATAACACGCATCTGAGTGCAAAATCGCTTGCGTCCGTCTCGACCACTGTTTCTCTACCGGGATAGAAGTGTTCTAATATAGGGGCCGTGACGAATTGTTTCTTGAGTTCCGTAAACGCTTCGTCTTGCTTAGGTTCTCAGTAAAATTTGGTTTTGTCACCTTTCAACGTTTCCGTTATAGGTGTGCATATTTTTGAGAAATCTTTGATGAATCGTCGGTAAAAATTTGCAAAGCCGATGAAAATCTGTACTTCTTTTACTGACCGCGGGGCTCTCCAGTTCATTACCGACTCGACTTTTCCTTCGCACATTGTGACTCCGTCGATTCCTACTATGTATCCTAGGAACTCGACAGATTCAACATGGAAAACCGATTTGGTTACTGATACTGCCAGTTGGTGCTCTTCTAGCTTTGCCAGGACTTTTTTAACCAATTCGATGTGTTCTTCCTCACTTTCCGAGTATATCAGGATATTGTCCAGGTAGACGACTACTCCGTGGTCGAGAAATTCTTGTAGGATTTTGTTCATCATTGCTTGGAATGTGGCGGAAGCGTTGACGAGTCCAAATGGCATGACTTTGATTTCGAAGTGACAGTATCGGGTTCTGAATGCAGTTTTCCATTCGTCTCCCTCCCGTATTCTTAACAGGTAGTCCCCGTCTTTTAAGTCTAACTTGGTGAATATCTTAGCTCCTGCTACTCGATCTTTTAACACTCCCATTAACGGTAGGGGGTACTTGTTTAGAATCGTGAGTTAATTGAGGTTTCGGTAATCGACGCATAGCCGTAACTTTCCATCTGGTTTTGGGACGAATAGGATTGGTGCCCCTGCAGGTGATTGACTGTGGACAATCTTTCCTTGTTTCAGCATCTCTTTTAGGTACTTGTCTAGTGTGTCTAGCTGGTATGCCGACATCGGGTAGATTGGTCCCCAGGGGGGTTCAGCTCCTGGCTTGAGGTCTATTGCATGATCGAATGTTCTTCGCTCTGATAATTTCTCTGCCGTTGCTGTAAGAAATAGTTTATGATAGTCCTCGTAGTATTGTGGTATTTTATCCAGCAATACTTGGTTTGAGTCATCTTGTCGACATATCCTGCCAACATACTGAGCTTCCTCGTCAAAAGCTACCGTTTCGTCCCATTCAACCATTCCTCCTACCCCTTCATCTTCGACGTGTCCTAGACAGCACTGCTCGGCGAATGTCCAATTTTGGGGTTCGTCGATATTAGCTATGGGGTGTTCCTTGTGCCACTATCCAAATGGAATGATAAGGTCATACTTTCCTGCCGTTGCTACCTCACAAGATATGTGTATACGGTGGCTATTTTTTCCGATTTCGAGGAGGATAGGATGTGTGAAGTGCTTTCCTCCTGATGAGTTAACCTCGCCGTCGAAGGCTAAGATGTTTAACGCCTTGTGGCGAGTCTCGTAAGGTATGTCGAAGTGTTTGACTAAGTCTTTGTTGATTAAAAAGATGTTTGATCCTAAGTCAAGCAGTACTCGGATGCTTATTTGCTTTCCGGCTGCTTCAATAAATGTGGGCCCTTCCGGGCATTCGTAGTGTGAAGGGTTTGGGACCTGAGTCCTGAGTCGTTTGCCAAATGGCAGTGTGTCATTGCGTTTTCGTTTATCGTTTATCGTGCTTTTGGGTGTAGGTAACATGGGTTTGTTACTATGCCCGCATAGTTTCGACCCTTGAGGTCTCCTCAGACAAACTTAAAACGTCTTTTCTTTTGGTTATCGGGCAGCCCACTACTCGCCGTCTTTACTTCCTGCCGAGGAATTCCCATAACCTCTGGTGTGCCAGTTCTCTGACTAGCTGCTAGTAAGGTTACTAGTGGCATAGTTCAGGTACAAAGGAATTCTAAGCCAGATCCGCGAACTCAAACTTATCTTTCAGCCGGACCTTGTATTCGTTGGATAGAATAGAGATACTTCGACGTACGTGTCCTATCACTCACGTTAGTGTCCGGGTGTAAGATTCTCGGGGCCTGCTCTCCAGGAGCGATTCCTTGTTCTGCTAGTCGCCACTAGTATGAACCTTTCCTTGTGGTCCTCGTTGGACTGGTCATACTAAGTTTCTTTTACTTATTGCTATCCTAACTCTGTTTCTTCATCTGGGTACCGGATGATACTTTCCCCAGTTCGCTCCGCTTTGTTCTCTTTTGCCTTAAGGGTGACGTTCGTTCTACTTTGTCGTAGTCTCTCATTTTTGATTTTTGATTTCGGAGGGAGGGCATCCTCTGAGTACCTGAGTGCCGTCGCCATCGGTGCCAGGAGTAACTCATGTTAACTCCATGTCGCAAAAGTCCCATGCCAAGCGTCTCTCAATTTGATTGACACGGGGTGTCCCTTCGGGTAATTTTTGTCTGGTCACCATCGAGGTTTGGGGTCGTCGAAAGGGGGTTATAGGGCCAGCTTTCCATTGCTGGGAAGTAGGGTGCCGTGGTCTTTGACCAAACTGTTTCCTCGGTTGCGTACCGATTGTGGATACTTGGATTGTTTTCCTACAGTTTGCCCATTTGTGGTTATTCATTCCACAACAGGTGCACTGTTGTCCCCTTTTCCGATCTTGGACTACTTGGTCCTTAATCCTTTCTTGGGCTTTATTCCAATCCGTGTGTTCTACTTTTCCCTGCCTTGGTGCTGGGCCCTTTCCTTTCCTTTCGGCTTCCATTTTTATTTTGTAGGCCGCCTTTTCTTCGGCTGAATATTGCTTTCTTTGTTTCCTAGGCTTTGTGACTGCCTTTTCTTCTCTCTTTATTTTCCCTCCTGAATCGTTTTGGGAACCACTGGGACCACGGTGCTGCAGGGCGAGTTGTTCCCCGAATATTTCTTCTCGCCTGCAGACTGTCCTTAGTGCTGTGATCCAGGCACTACCCGTTGCGTATTCCTCGGTTGATAGTCGCTGTAGTGCGTATTTCGGGATATGTCGTTGTACCATTTGTCGCCATGCGACTCCACTCATTCCCACGTGGGTGTTGTGGCTTTCCATTTCGAGGAGGTAGCGGTCAATGTTACCTTTATAGGTAACTTTTGTCATTAATGCTAAGGATCTTTCTCTCTCATGTGTGAGTGCGAATTGTAAGATGCACTGTCCTCTAAATGCCTCCCAAAACTCGTAACCCTCGATCTTCAGATGGCCTAATTCTCCAGTCATCTTATTTCGATAGGTAAATGCAAACGCTGACACGTCTTCTCCTTCCATTCTCCCCAGCGCCTATTTGATTCGGTCCTGATCCGATCTCCACTCGTTAGGGTTTCTTTTGAAGTAGTCCTCGCATTGAAGTAACCAAAGTTTAACGTTTTGGTCCTTCTGGTTTTTGAATAGGAGTGGGGCGTCAGCCTGTCATTTACCACTGTTTGTGATGGCTATTCCTATCGCTTGAGCCATCATCGCAACTTGTGGGTCGATAGGGTCTCCTCTGTCTGGCCGCCAGCCTGGGTTACCCCCTCCTCCTCCTCCTCCACCACCCTGGTCTGATCCATCATCGCTGGGATCGTTGTTATTGCCTTGTGGAGGGGGAGGGGGACCTTGGTTCCCACCTCCCTGGTTTCCCAACCTTGGTGGTTCTCCTTGCCGCGGTTTCCCTTTGTCTTGCCTGCCTTGTTCTCTTGCATTTTGCTCCTGTCTTTCTTGCGCCCATCGTTGTCCTCGATCAGGGTTTGTAGCGACTTGTGGGGCGACAGGACCTTGCGTTGGCAGTGGAGCTGGGGTTGTAGTGGTAGGGGTTGGTTGGAAACTGGCCAATTTTTGCATTATAATGGTCATCTGGGCGGATAACTCTTCGGTTACTCGTTCTTGAGTTTCAGCGTGTCTGTTAACTACTTGCTGAAGGGTGGTAATGTCTGCTGCATATTGCGCCCTTAGTCTGATTACTTCTTACTCTAGGGCATTTGCCCTATTTGCTGAAGTCTCGCCCTGTCCCATTATGTTAGCATGTAGTTGGGAACTTACTACTTCATGACGACTCTGTCGTTCATTTGCCTCTTGTTGCTGTTTCCTCGCATGATCTAGCTCAAGGGCTAGTCTGGTTATTTCCTCTGGTCGGGTCTGTGTGGCATTTTCGACCGCGACGATTATCCCCTCGAAGGCTATTGGTCTTTTTGCGTTGAGTTGTTTGCCGTCCTCGACCTCTTGCCGGGTGTCTTGGATTTCATGTACAAGTCCTTGTCCTCGTTCGTCCAAATCCCCAAGTTTTACTTGGTTTGTTGCTATTTTCCCGTCGAGGTGTTTCATTGCCTGTCCTGCTCTTGCCGCCAGGGCTTTTAGGAAGGCATTATCGTCTCTTGGCTTTGATGATCCTTGTCGTCTGCTGGAACCTGAGTCTTTTATTCTTGCACCTATTCCTCGTAGATGTCTCGGTGGGTATGGGGAGCCTGTCCTTCTTGGTACTTTGTCCGAATGGATTGGTCCATCATTGCTAGAGATCACTGAGGCCTCGGTAATGCGTTCCAACGGATCGGCTTGTTTGCCGCCAGATGTGTCCATTGGGTCTCCACAGCTAATTCGGGGAAAAAGAGACATTGGGTATGTTTTTGAGTTGATGGTTTTGGGATATCGAGCTCGAGGATGTCTTGCTCGTAGACTGCGTAAATCCACTGATCGTCTTCAAAGGTGTGAAAGGTTTCTTTCACGAAGGAAATAGTTTCCAGCTTGTCTTTGTCTGTTTGCCTATTTCACCGGCAGCGGTAGAGTTGAATTGTCTTGGTTTGGACAATTTGTCCGACTATATGTCCAAATAGCTGGTATCTCGTAGTGATATTTGGATTTCGAAGGTGGGTAGGGGGTGTTGCACTCTTCGTCTTTGTCTTCTTCGGTGTCTTGGTATGTTTAAAGAAATGCCCGAATGAATTCTGTGGAGGTTGGTGCTATAAGACCGTCGTCTATATAGTAAGGGAGATATTGTGGGGTCCAGTGAATCTGGATCTCGTCTAGTCCTTGATCGATAGTAACCCGGTAAGGTATGATAGGTGAGTATAGGGGATGATCGCTGCGCGATAGTGGTTCGAGATATCTTCGTAGGATTCGATTTTCAAAGAGGTCTTGCCTAACTGTCTGATGTATATTTTTGTTTATATACTTTGTCGTGACAGCTTTATTCATGTGTAGTGAGCCTTGGTAACAAGGAGAACTATCAATATAGTGTTAGGGGTAGCCGATAAGGTAATTTACAATACCGGACTAGGCCTTATGTTCGAGTGGTTCTATAGGTGGAGAGTCTTGTCTAGGAAGGCTCGTAGTAAAGTGTAACTAAGTTACTTGCGTAATATGAAGATAATGAGGAAGATAATAATTATAACTTATTATATTGATAAGATCTCTTCTCCGGTGCTTGATGATTCTGTTTAAGCGAGGGAGGCACTTCGATATTTATATTCTGTGTCTGAGTGTTTGCGGGCTACATGTCCTAACCATACTAACTAAGTATCGACCGAACAAAGTTCTCTAAACTCGTAAGTGTGAACACCTCTTGACCCTAACAACTGTTCGACTCCATACTCACATTATGAAGACGTAGACTACCATTTTATTGTGAGTGTGTGTGTTAGTCCCGTGAATAATAGGTCAGTCTAGAGTACACGTAGCCGACTAATGCCAACGTGATCATATCTCTTCATCGAACCGTATATGAAGCGGCCAACTCCAAAGGCGTCAGACCATTCAATGCGCGAAAGTCTGTTACCTTTTGCGCATCAGGTTTCCGCACTGACTTGTGGCCCACTCGCTCGAATAGCAGTTAGTGCTCACTATCTTATGTTCGTACTGACTGGTTCTGAGCGGGCCCGGAGGTCTCCGCTATGTGTCTTCTGGTATCGTCATACGATATTTTTACTTAAGTGTTTATTCTGATTCCGTCCGTCATCTTAGGGAACTCTCATTCCTACCTTATGGGCATCCTAAAACGGGAATACACACTTAAATCTCACAGACGCCTTTGCGCTATTATCGCCGTCATTATATGACTTGTTGTATAATTATATTTTTACTAATAATAACTATGACGCGGCTGGCAATCGAACACGTGACCTTATAGTCGGAGGTACGTGACTATCATCTTAAGCTAGACCGAGATGTATCTCTTTGTGGCTTGTACTTGACTGCTTGTTAGGCAGGGGTCGGTGCGTGAGCCTTATGGTTCGGCATTCTTGGTATGCCTAACAAAGAGGGCCTTTCTTTTTTCCCATAAAGTAGCCCCAAACGGGGAGTGTATTAACCTTCTTAAAGCAAGGGAGAAGGCAAGAGTCATCATACTCTTCGTTGGCTCAGCGAGTAACATATACCCGACCAGGAGAACCACCAACATTAAAGACACATTCATCCATCCAGATGACATGTGCCCATTCATTGGCAGTCCACGCAAAAAAGCGTAAAGTCCACTTTAGCTGTTCCTATAAACTCATCTTATAGTCAATAACCAATATAATCTTCAAAAAGATATGTTAGTTTTACATGACTCTTGCTCTATAATATACATACTCATACACTCCTAATTAACTTGAAACCGTAAACAAGAAACACGAAACACTCTAGACCTCAAATAGAAACCAAAACGTACATCAATAGTAAGAGTAGATGCAAGATAACCAAAAGAAATTATAAATACATGGCATATAAATACATATCATACAAACTAGAAAAATAACTAACTATAAGTATTTTCAAAGAAAGAAAGAAATTATAATACAATCATTACACATACACAGCAGAAAGTAAAAGAAATAAATAAACAAAGAAGTAAACGAAATAAGAATAAAATATAAAGTAACTAGAAGGAAGTTTCCCCGCTAGGAGTTAAAGATTGGTACACTATGGCTGTCACCAGAGGGAATTGTAACCAAAGTGCTATAGAAGCCCTCAAGCCTTGCTTCCGGACTAATGTAATGTTAGGGGTAGCTGGTATGGTAACTTATAATACCGAACTAGGCCTATTGCTCGAGTAGTTCTATAGATGGAGAATCTTTTCTAGGAATGCTCGTAGTAAAGGGTAACGAAGTTACTCGCGTAATTGTAAAGATGATGAGGTAATAATGATTTGTAACTTATTATATTGATATGATCTCTTCTCCGGTGCTTGATGATTCTGTTTAAGCGAGAGAGGCACTTCGATATTTATATTCCACGTCTGAGTGTTCGCGGGCTACATGTTCTAACCATACTAACTGTTAGGGGTAGCCGGTATCATGACTTATAATACCGGACTAGGCCGTATCTTCAAGTGATCATATAGATGGAGAATCTTGTCTAGGAAGGCTCGTAATAAAGTGTAACTAAGTTACTCGAGTGGTATAAAGGTAATGAGGAAATAATAATAGTTTTAAACTTATTATATTGATAAGATCTCTTCTCCGATGCTTGATGATTCTGTTTAAGCGAAGGAGGTACTTCGATATTTATATTTCGCGTCTGAGTGTTCGCGGAGTACATGTTCTAACCATACTAACTAAGTATCGACCGAACTAAGTTCCCTGAACTCATAAGTGCGAGCACCTCTTGACCCTGACAACTGTTCGACTCCATACTCACATTATGAAGACGTAGACTACCATATTATCGTGAGGGTGTGTCAGTCCGGCGATTAATAGGTCAGTCTAGAGTACACGTAGCCGACTAATGCCAACGTAATAATATCTCTTCACCGAACCTTATATGAAGCGGCCAACTTCAAAGAAGTTAGACCATTGAATGCGCGAGAGTCGGTTACTCTCTGCGCATCGGATTTCCGAACTGTCTTGTGGCAGCAATCGCTCGAATAGCAATTTGCGCTCACTTATCTTATGTTCGTACTGACTGGTTGTGAGCGGGCCCGGAGGTCTCCGCTATGTGTCCTCTGGTATCATCACACCATATTTTAGTTAAGTCTTTTTTCTTATTCCGTCCGTCATCTTAGAGAACTCTCGTTCTTATCCTATGGGCATCCTAAGACGGGAATGCACACTTAAATCTCTCAGATGTCTTTGGGCTATTATCGCCGTCATTGTATGACTTGTTGCATAATAATATTTTAACTAATAATAACTATGACGCGGCTGTGAATCGAACACGTGACCTTATAGTCGTAGGCACATGACTATCATCTTAAGCTAGACTGAGATCTATCTTGTAGTTGTAATTTTGCCTGATTGGTATGCAGGGGTCTGTGCGTGAGCCTTATGGGTTGGCATTCTTGGTATGCCTAACACTAGCTAAGTATCGACTGAACTAAGTTCTCTGAACTTGTAAGTGTGAACACCTCTCAACCCTGACAATTGTTCGACTCCATGCTCACATTATGAAGACGTAGACTACCATATTATCGTGAGGGTGTGTGAATCCCGCGAGTAATAGGCCAGTCTAGAGTACACGTAGCCGACTAATGCCAACAGAATAATATTTCTTCACCGAACCATATATGAAGCGGCCAACTTCAAGCGCCTCAGGCTATTTAATGCGCAAGAGTCTGTTACTGTCTAGGCATCAGGTTTCCGAACGGACTTGTGGCAGCAATCGCTCGAATAGCAATTTGCGCTCACTCTCTGATCTTCATACTGACTGGTTCTGAGTGGGCCCGAAGGTCTCCACAATGTGTCTTCTGGTATCGTCATACAATATTTTACTTAAGTGTTTATTCTGATTCCGTCCGTCATCTTAGGGAACTCTCGTTCCCACCCTATGGGCATCCTAAAACGGGAACACACACTTAAATCCCTCAGACGTCTTTGCACTATTATTGCCGTCATTTATGACTTGTCGCCGAAAAATATTTTAACTAATAATAACTATGATGCGGCTCTGAATCGAACACGTGACCTTATAGTCGTAGGCACGTGACTATCATCTTAAGCTAGACCGAGATCTATCTTTGTAAGTGTATTTTGACTAATTGGTATACAGGGGTCTGTGCATGAGCCTTATGGGTTGGCATTCTTGGTATGCCTAACATGTAAGAGCAGTTATGATAAGGAAGAAGATTATGCGAGTGGGAATGGGAGACTTGGCGTATGCCATAGAGATACAAATCAAGTTCTTTTCATACTAATTGGCCCGAGTGATCTGCTAAGTATGGAAAAAGAGATAAACCGGAAGTATCATAGATATAGGTAGTAGGAGTTAGAATATATCTCTGATAGCTATCTGGCCAGGAATTCTTTTGGCTAAATTGAAAATTCAGAAGAATGGCCAAGCTAAGTGCAAGATTGTAATATAGACATCAAGGTCGTTTATTCCTTATTTTCAACCTGTGCCGAAGCAATACCCTAGCAGAGAAGACGCAATGGGCCTCCTGCTATACGAGCCAAAGTTGGTGGGGGAAAAGAGAAGAAACAACGCAGTAGGGAATATGCCCGTGAGAGGTAAGGGAAATTGAACTTGAAGAAGAAAAGGGAAAAAAAAAAAGAGAAACCGAAATAGTGAGAAGATGTAAAGAGAAAAGTACGGGAGAAAAAAAGAAGAAAAAAAAAGAGAGAGAAGGTGGAGCGAACCCTCTAATGTTGAGGTTTGAGAAATGGCTTCTTGCGAGCCTGTTACAATCCTTGCTTCTTGGGGTAATACTTGTAGCAGGTAACCAATAGCTTCGCTAATGTTCACTTTCTCTCCTGATTCCTTACTGCGATAGCTAAGTCCTCTGACTCCTATCTAGCAGTCTCGATCGCTAGGCTTGTGTAAGACGGTTGTGTCTTGATTCCTGAATGTGTTATAAAAGGTCTTTTGTGATGAAAGTATAGTGTATGAAAGAACTTAGATGGTTGCATGAAAAACCCAAATCCTACACTGTTTTTTTTTTTCCTCTTAGATTTGTTTCGTCTTCTAGGTAGAAAAAGTGCATGCAGCGCTAGCTATGGCATAAAAAAACCTCCTATAACAAACCAACCGGCGCCAGGGAAAAAACGATTAACCCAAGTCCCTCTGATCTGGGACCAACCGTACACCAGCCACATCAAATAAGAAATCCCCCTCCGACCAAGCGGTCGAAAAGAAAAATACAAATAAACACATGGGGAGGGTGAGGATTCAACAGGAGAACCCTTGCCGTAGACACCAACAAAAGGAACGAACTGTTATAACCACTAATGGAACCCAAGTAATAATAATGAAGGAAGAACAATAGCGGCGCAGGGGGCCACTAAAAACAACACGACCGTGCAAAACATTACTCAAGAATTCAAGGCATTGACATCCGCCACTGAGACAGGGCACTACGACAACGGAGCGTAACTAAGAGCTGCGACCATGGAGAAGTTATGGGGAAGGCGAAGGGGTAGTAGGATGCCGGCCAGGTGAGTGGATGGTAGCTGTAACCAAGCAACGGGACGAGACCCAAGGGGGAGGAGGAGGGGTAGACTCAATCACCGTAGAAACTATTGGTAACTGTGTGCATGTCTGACTCGGCAGCCTCTAAAGGTAGTGAAGAGAATGGAGAAATCAAACGTGGCCTGTTGAAGAGTTTTCTCCTACTGCAAACTGTAGTACCAGCTGTCTGTAACATGGGCAAGAGGGTGTTGCCAACTGTGCAAGCGCTAAGCGAGGCAGCAGGGACGCGAGCGAAAAGAGGGGGAGAGAGAGCCAAATGACCCCTGGAAACAAGGACGCCAAAGCCCAAGAACTTGATGAGGGAAGTAAGGCAGGAGGGGGGGGTGCAGC
>Ga0307507_10006898_pt1 | contig 16933 bp, 6 predicted proteins | sample 7_EM_MG_FD_207223 | JGI IMG/M metagenome (GOLD analysis project Ga0307507, IMG submission 207223) | Populus trichocarpa ectomycorrhiza microbial communities from riparian zone in the Pacific Northwest, United States - 7_EM | ecosystem: Host-associated > Plants > Roots > Unclassified | place...
CTAAGCATTAATACTATAAAGTCCTTTCGCATAGCCCATGCAGTTTTAATGGTAGTAGCGAGTAGTGTAAGTGCTAATAGCGTTAAGCGATTCTTTCTTGCCCCCATTTAGCTTTGTGGTAGTAGGGTGTGTTCCTCTACCATGTCTGCTATGTGGTCCGCTATAACCTTTTCTAAGATCTTGCTTAGGGTGCTTTCTAAGGCAATAGGGCGGTAGCTTCCTGGGATTAAGTAGTCTGCTTTGCCTTCTTTTCGTAAGACGACCGTCGTTATGGATCTTCCAAGTCGCAGGTAGTAGCCTATTGCAAAGCATGCTCTGGCTACGTCTGCAAGCCAAGGTGCTATAAGTGGTCCATAGGTCTTTAGGGCTTCGTTTAGGATCCCATCTGGTCCTAGTGCTATGTTGTTTGAGAGGCGGCTAATAGTTCTGGCCATTTCTTCAGTTGTCATGTTAAAGGTCCCATATATACTAAGCGCATAATTCTAAAGATGTATTTTATACTTAAGAGTTACTTTATAAACATTATATTTAATCTTACCCTACTATAGGAGTTTAGAGAAATACGCTTATTAGAAATGCTTTATAAGAGCAGCTGGAGTATAAAACTTATATATATGCTTGCTAATTGCAAGCCTTTTATTCCTAAGGCAGATAAAGTATATTTTTAGTCTTTTCTCCTTATATAAGGATAACTTTGCCCTCTTTAGCGCCTTAGCAGCTTCTAAAATCTTGGTATCTTCTTTAATCTTAACTTTGCTAAGGGTGATATTTATTTTAGACTCTCTCTGGTAATAATTCTGCCAATATAATCTACCTTTCTTAATATTACAGTAATCTATAACCGTATTAATAGCATTATTGTGCCTATATATTTTATCTTTTAGTAACATGCCAGGAAGTGTTATAATCACTCTAATAAGGCGTTTGTGTTTAACTAATCTATTATTACTAGATTTTAAGGTTGCTTTAATATCCTTACTAAATTTATCCCTAGAAATCTGCCGCTTAATATTAATTACAGCTTATTTATTGTCCTAATTCTTCTTAATATTTTTTAATAGTGCATTTCTTTAACATTGCCTTTTATTTATAATTTCCTAGCTAAGTTTTTAGTATTCTATATTCCTTATAGCTTTACCCTTAAGGCTATACTTTAGCTTATTTTAAATTTTAATTAAGGTATAAATATATGGGTTCTTATTTACTAATAAGGATTGTTCTGTTATTAAGTACTATGGCTACTACAGGTTAATTAATCGGCTTATTTAGTATACCGCTTTTATTAACTTTTCTTAATGCTCTAAGCCTTAAATAACTGCCTATATATCTATACCAATACGCTATAGAAGGTAGTGGTTTAGGAATATTTAAGCGTTAGTGTACTATATTATTAGGTTCTGGAGGGTATTACTTATATTACTTAGGTAGTATAGGCGTTAGAAAAGTTTTAGTAGAACTAGCTCTATATAATAGAACTTACTATTTTTATTAAATACCTTGCCTACGCTATAATGGAGACTATATAGGCGCGTAACCTGTTAAAATCCTATAATTATACTAGGGTCCTTAATCTAGGATAAAAGAGTTAAGTATAATAAAGGCTAGTTAAGTAAGACCTTATAGCTAAAGGGGGTTTTAATTAATTGCTAAAATATAGGGATATAATTTAGGTCTAAATGGAGTAGTAGTAGTAACTTATTACGCCTAGGCTTAATATATAGCTTATTAAGCTACTCTACGGATATTAGATTAGGGGGTATAAAAGCTTAATTAATAAAGAGAAGGCCTAAGAGAAAGATATAAGGGCTAAGAATAAGTAAAGTGTTAAAAATAACCTTAGGAATTGGGAAAGTATTACTAGTTCTTTATAAGTATAAGGTAAGAGGAATAGGGTAGAAAGAGAATATACGCTTCTTTTATGCTAAGATATTTCTTAGTAAATTTAAATATAAACTTAAGTATAATCTTATAAGGCCTGCCTTCTAGGTTATAAATAAGTATAACTATTATATATTAGTAGTATAGATTAAGAAGAGCTTTAGGTTGGCTTATAATGTAAAAGCCTAGCTATAGTAAAAAATAGGCTTATATCTAATATTATCTAACTGCATATCTCTTCCTTATTATAACTAAGTTGGTCTTAAGAACTAGGGTAAGATCCTCTACGTCTATAATAGTCTTTTTTTACTTTTTCTTACTTAGGCTATATTTCTTTACTAGTTTCTAAAGTACCTAAAAAAGATATCTTAGCTTTACTTTACTTTACTAGGTTAAAGAATTAACTAGGAATATAATTACCTTATATATTTAGTGGTTTAGTTTACCAGGAATTTTTCTACTAGTCGCTTTCTTATATATAAGGCGATAGTACTTTTAGTATAAGCTAAGCAAGCTAGAAGCCTTCGTCCCACGCTATTTTCTACCCCCTTTCCTTTATTTTTAATTTAGAAATTAGTTAAAGAAGCTATAAAGAAGCCAAAGTAAGAGGACTTAGTATATTTTCTTAGGGAAGAATCCAACTACACATCGCACTGCACGTATATTACGTCTATTTATACCGACAAGTATTTTAGTATGTATTCTTTAATCAAGTCTTAAGTTTTATAAAAGGAGCTCTCGCTGCACCCGGCCTAAAAAGACCAAAACCAACCAAAAGAACCCTGAAAAACACCTAGAGAATCCCCCTGAGATGCATGTATCGTAGGGGAGGCACACGTCGACTGACGGTGGTTCGCACTTGCGCGCGACCGCCAGATCTACGCCTAACAACGGCCCTCCACAACAAAGACGGGCGAATACTATACTATAAAGCGGAAATACCTCTATCAAGAAGGTATCTAATAAAATACAAAGCCTACTAGATGCGTCTAGTATCCGGAATTGTGGGGGAGTAACCATTAGCTATAATAAACTAATACAGCTAGTAGAATGGCTCCGCCAGTCTAGTAAGCCCTAGGCGCCCCTCTAGTAAACCCTTAATTAAATCCTCTAACGGCTAAGCAAAATTAAAAACAAATAAAAACCCCCCTTACCGGCGAACCGTACCTGGGCCGCTGTAGCTGTGCTTCTATAGCATAGGGAACCTACCCCCCTTAAGACAATAACTAGGTATATAATTATAATATAACCAAACATAGAAAAAGCAGAGGGGCTTAGGGGATAATTAGAAACAGAAGTCCTTATGGAGATTTGCAAAGAGGTCTATAACGCAGTTATAGTCCGACACCTTAGGAGCGGAGACATTAGAGTTACCCTAAAGGACTAATAGGCAAAGGAACAAGCCGTAAGAGTAGGGGATAGGCTGGGAGAACGTATTGGTATAAAAGTACTCTGTGAAGATTACCTAGTCGAAGTCCTAGCGGTTCCTATAAGCCTTAGGGTAGAAAAGGGACGCTAGGCGGACAATATAGCAACTATATAGGAGATAGTAAAGTAAATATAACGCCTTATACTAGGTCTTAAGATCACCTAAATCTAATAGCTTTAATAGGAAAATACAAACTAAGCAAACAACGAGAATAATAAGAGGATATAAGGGTCGTCAGAGACTCGCTAGGGAGATATTAGTTAAATATATAGCTCCCTTATCGTCAGCATATATACACTAGGAATGTAAAAACTCCTTATCCAAAAAGGAATAATTATAAATGGCCTTATATACAACGCAAGGCTCTACAACCACAGACTACGCTTAGAACGATGCTACTGCTGTGTATAATGGGGACACACCCAATCCATATACGTAGCACAGGTGTGCTGCGGCCACTATGCAGGCCCCTATAATATAAGACACTACTTAAATCAAGACTAAATAAAATGCGTAAACTGCCACCAAAGCATATATAAGGCGTGGGAGAGAGAAGACTGCATTAAATATAGGAGATGGAAGGTAAGGGCTTAACAGCTGCGGGAACAACTACACGCTAGGTTAGACGAATGGAAACAATAGGCGATAAGCTAGGGAGATATAGGTGCCTTCCTAGCGTTCCCTACCTTTAATATTAGGGGGCTAGGCCAGCTATCCCAAGCCTTAACGGGCTAGAAGCGGCGCCGCGCGACATCACCAGACTGAATAGGGATATAAGGGTCATAGGGGACATAAGGGAGAGGACGCCCTGTAGGAAGACCCCTATAGATAGCTACAGCAAGCTTAAGACTAGGATAATTAAGAATTAGATTTAACGCGGCAAATATAATATTTGTAGCTGACCTATAAAGGGCCTATAGTTAACTAGCAGGGGAAGAACTGGAGACAATAACAGACTTAGATATAGAAGCGCTAGTAGAAACACAAGATATAGAAATAGAAAGCTCTATATAAAATAAGTAGCAACTAGGGTATAGATATAAGAGACAGAAGTTCTAAATATCCTAGAGAAAGTGGAAATAGAAGAAGCGAGGAATAAAGGAGAGGCGAAGGACCCTTACTAGGGGTCCACTACCTATCCATTATATAGTATAACTGCGGCAACACAAACCACCATCTTGTAAGGCCCTTACTAGACAGTCTAGACCTAGAGAAATACTATATCCTTACTATATAAGAGCCGTACTATAATACCTACATATAATTAATATACTGCCCCTAAGGATTCTAGCTCCTATACAAACCAAAAGCAGCCACTTGCGTATGCTTTATAATTAGTAAGACTATCAGCCTATCCTTATGGTTATGGCAGGCAGTTAACCCAGATATTGCAGTTATAATAATCTAGATATATAGGGGACTGGTATAAATTATCAATATGTATAACCCTAGGGTTAAAGGGGTCCCACAAACAGAGAATATTATATTGGTAATAAGCTTACTAGAAACCGAAGGCATAGAGTCTATCCTACTAGGAGATATAAACCTCTACTACCCGCGGTAGGGGGGTATCTATATTGCTGCTAAATAATAGGCGGAGTGCCTACTAAGAGCTATAGATACCTAAGGCCTTAAGTTGGCCACCCTCCTAGGAGTAATTATATGGCAATAAGGATCCTTTAGAAGTATAATTAACCTTATATTTATAGACGAAGGCCTATACCAGAGACTTAAAAGGTGTAACCTAAAAGAAAAATGGGTACTTACTTTAAACTATATCCCTATCTAGATATAGCTAGATTTAGATATTAAGGCGTAACTAAGTAGCAAAAGATACGCAATAAGGAAGCTTAAGACAGATAGTTTCCTTAATATAGTTAAATAACAACTTTAAGACCTAGAAGAAATCTACCTAATACTAAATAAGCGAGGCTTATTAGCTACCCCTAAGGAAATCGACTAAAGACTAGAAAGGATCTAGGCAGCGATTAAAAACGGGCTAGAAGAGCACTGCCTAGTTTTAAAACTAGGCCCCTATGCGTAACACGCATGGTTTATATAATGCGCGGTTCTTATTACTAGCTAATGATAAGCAAGAAGGAAATATATAAGCAGCTACAACTCTAAAGATAAGAGACAATACAAAGACACGAGAAACCAGCTAAAGAATACCCTAAAGAAAGAAGTAAGGAATAACTGGAGACGGTTTATAAACGAGTATACTTTTAACCTGAGCCTCCCCTATAATAAGGGCTTTTAGGCTATAGCGAAATAGGTAAAGAAAAAGGTAGGGCGTTTAGTAGAAGACCTATACTTACCACCCCTATAAAGAGTAGGGGAACCATAGGCTACTAACGACAATAATAAGAAGGCAAAGATCCTTATAGAAAGGTTCTTCCCCTAACCAGCTCTAGCAGACCTTAGCAATATTATAGGTAAAATACTGGTAACTTGCCTAAGGGTCGACAGTGATATAATAACAGAGGAAATGGCTAGAACTATTAGTCGCCTTTTAAATAATATAGTACTAGGACTAGATGGGATTCTAAATAAGGCCTTAAAAACCTATGGACTACTTATAGTACCCTAGCTTGCAGATATAGCTAGAGCATGCTTTACTATAGGCTACTACCCACGACTTAGAAGATCTATAATAACGGTTATTGTTACGGACGCTTTAAGTACGATGTTATAACTACTTGGAGAAGAGTCGCAGGAAGCTAGTTAGTTGATATAGGCACGGTCTAGGATGGATCTGGTGGAACTATGTGACGAGGAATGGTAGCCAAGGTTATATAATGTGATCTATATAATCTGTGTGATCTGTATAATCTATAGGATAGAGTAGATAGAGTAGACAGAGCGAACGGAGCAAAGGGAATTCTTAGGAGTATAGTTATATATTTAAAGGACCATAGTCCTTACCCCAATAGTTCTCTTTTTGTAGTAAATTTTAGAATACAATTAGAGTTAATCTGTTAGGCAACCACTCCACCAGTTATTATTATGTTGTTGATTTTATTCTTACCTACATACCTAGCCCATTAACAGAACCCACCGTAGTTCCTACTACAAGGTTTTATTACATATTCACTACCAAGGTTACAGTATTAAACAGAGAGATCGAACAATATGCTATTAAGAGCAGCACTAGTCATAACGGCGTTGGTAACAGCCATAACTTTAGGCCTAGGTGATACCAGTATAGATAAGGGGGATTCTTAAGTAGTTATGCGAGGTTAGTTATAGGAAATAGTTAATCACTTATAAGATAACAATAGGATACTTAAAGAACGCATCAATAGAATCAAGGCAGCAAAGATTAAGTTACCTTTAATTGAATAATTCTTAGGAGAGAAGTTAAAGCTTAAAGGATTTCTTATATAGATGCACTTTAAGGTAGTATAGGAAGGAGCGAAGTTAGCAACATTATTAGATTAAGTAGCCTATACAGGATTGTTCCTGACGGGGAGGGTACTTAAGTGGTTTAAACCATATCTCACAGAAATACAGGCCAATAGCATGACAACTACTAACTAGGATGTATGGTATATATTTGCCAGTTGGAACGGGTTCGTAGAGTAACTAACGTAGATGTTTAGAGACCCGGAGGCCACAACCACAGCGGAATAAAAGCTTTAGAACTTAGTACAACGCATTTCAACAATTGAGTATACAATACAGTTTTAAACACTAGCTATATAGGTTAAGTGGAATAACAGGGCGCTTATGGCACAGTACAAATAAGGACTTAAGGCTAAAGTCCAGGACGCAATTATTCTAATAAAAGATGCGGATACTCTAAGAGAGTTAATAGATTAGTTAATAAAGATTAATAACAGGATCTACCAAAGGGAACAAGCTAAGAGAGGGCAAGATAGAGTTCCACAGTCATATAAGGCGTAGAGTACGCAATAATAGACATAGAGTTAAAAACCATAGAATGGCGCAGAGCTAATAGACCTAAGTAGTACCAAAGAAACCTAGAGGTAGGAAAAGAAACTATAGAAACCTAGAGGTTAAGGATTAAGTAATTAAAGGACCTAGGAGCAGAGGCCAAACCAGGGATCTTAGTAGTAGAAGACGTTTAGGCGGACTCCATAGTAAGAAAAGTGGTTTAAAGATGGAGCTTATATAAATTACGGAAAATAGGGTTATTTCGCTAGAGACTATAGAGGTGGTTAGAGTAACTATATAGTAAAGGGAACCAGACTAGCAGACAACACATACGCATAGAGAGATAACAGTGCACTATAAGGAACAAAAGAGTGTTCAATTAATAGTTTTGCGTATTATTACAATAATGCATACCAAATTTATAAGGACGCTAAGTACGGCGCAAGCTATTAGCTATAGGAGCTATTGTCATCTAAGTTTAAAGGAACTAGCAAACCAGCTCGCAGATCATATGTTAAGGACGACGAATTTGACATAGGTGAAGCATTTACCAACAATAAGGCAATAAAGGCAGCTTACTAGAAGCATATAGACCTTAAAGAAGTTAAAATAGAAGCAAAGACTGAAACTATTACCAAATAAGGTTCAGTAACAGACATCATAACACCGTTAGATATGATTTCTATTGCTTCATAAGATGATAGAAGTAATATTCAGAAGAAACTAAGCAAGTAGACAACTACTAGTGCTAGCTTATTACTCAATAAAGGTAAAAGGCCACAGGCTTAAGATTCTCAGAAAGAGATAAAAGAGGCTTAAAATTCTTAAGATAAAATAAGACACACCTAAGGACCCTTAACGGACGAAAACTAATGGGAAAGAGCAGCAACTTAGTTTAGTAACAAACGAATAAGTATAGGACGTAAGTTTAAGAACTACAAGTTTAGGGAACGAATAAGAACATCAGCAATCCTAGGTAAACGCAGTATTTAGCCTAAAGATTAAATAGTTAATACTAGAATCAAAAAGCAAGACAACTATAAAGATCCAGCTACAAGACACAGAAAACAAGAAACTATGGATAAGTTTAGAATAAAAATCATCATATAGTAAGGGCAAAAGCTAGATAAGAGATTAGCTACGCTAGGTTATATAAGAAACAGAGCACCTATACAAAGAGTTACTAATAGGCTAAGTGCAGGGACACCTAGGGCAAAATAGTTAGACAAACTAGAACAAGAAGAGGATCTAGATATTCCAACCAGGTTTAAAAAAAGATATACTAAAGGATGTTATAATGCAGTAATAACAAGGTACTTTCTAATAAATAGACTATATACACTAAACTAGTTATATGGAAAGTAGTATAGGCAACAACACAACAATAAATGGGAAGACTTTTATATATAGCTAGATAAAAAAGTTATCTAAGACTAACCCATTACAGAAAAACGCATAAGTTATATTAAAGGAGCATTAATTATAATGTTAAGGAACCTAGAAGAGGGATCTAGGGACTAGAGAAGCAAGTAATAAATCTTAGTACCCACAGCAGAGATACTAGTAGTTAGGTTAACTAGGTATAGGTTTAAACTTAAGGACAAAGATAAACTAAGAGTTAACCTAAAACACGCAGCGTATTATACACTATTGTGGATAGCTTGTATGGATAATATATATAACATACATAGAGCACTAAAAGATAAGAACCAGAAGTACCTAGTAAGAATATATTAGGCACCAGAGGAAAAATAGTTCAAGAACGCCAAGTATATATATAGTTGGCACCTAGTAGAAGTATAAGGTTAAGGAGACTTAACACTTTAACTAGGAAGATTCCTTATAGAAGAATGCCTAGATAGATAATAGTAGTGGGAGTGCCCAGAGAATACTTATCTATGGTATATAGAGGAAAAGAAACAAACTAAGTATTAGCTAAAGTTAGACTAAGTATAGGTAGGATTAAGCAGCTAATAGTTAGGAAAAGGGGAGGCGTATAGGACTAGAGGGAACCAGTGTTAGAACCTTAGACCCTTAAAGAAATTTAAGGACAACACCTAAATTTAAGAGCTAAGTAGCAAGATCAGCAATTTAAAGCGTTAGTAGACAGTAGAGTAACTAGGAACTATATATCACTAAAGGCAGTGGAAAGGATGGGGTTACTATACAGACAAAAGGAATACCTATATCCACTTACAACAATTTTAGGAGATTAGATAGCCTATGGAGGATGTATTATCAATCTTAAAATAGGACCTATTTAGATAACTATTAAAGGGAGACCAGTCAGAATGTCTTTTAATATCCTACCATTAGGACAGGATAAGGTAATACTAGGAATACCTTAGTTACAGGAGTACAATCTAAAAATTAATTAGGTTACAGGTCAGGTTAATATTAAGGATATATAACAACGCAAAGTGCGACAGCAAACCAAGTTAGTATAGTACCAAGTCAGAGCGACATACGAAGAGACTAAGTAAGGCTTAAGTTATATACCAAAGAGATACCACAAGTATGGAAAAAAGTTATAGTCACCAGAAAGTAAAAAGCTGTTAGAGTATGCAGCTTAGGACCATAAAATAGAATTAAAAAAGGGAATAAGTTTAAAGTTCTTTCCAATCTATAAGCTTACTAAAACAGAGTCAGTAGCGCTTAAGGAGTTTATCTAGGAGAACTTATAAAAGGGATATATTAGACCATCACAGTCATCAGCAGGATATCCAGTACTATTCATCCTAAAGAAAAACAGAAAACTTAGGATGTGTATAGACTACCAATAGTTAAACAGCATCACCAGGAAGGATAGGTATCCTTTACCCTTAATTAGCAAAATCTAAAATAGGATAGGTAACGCAAAGATCTTTATAAAGATAAATCTAAGATGGGCGTACCATCAGATTAGGATTAAGGAAGGTAATAAATAGAAGGCAGCCTTTAGGTTAAAGGAAGAACTATATAAGCCATTAGTTATACAGTTTAGACTTATAAATGCACCAGCAACGTTCTAAAAGCGAATTAATAGTGTGTTAGGAGAACACCTAGATGAATTTGTTATGGTATACCTTAATAACATTATCATCTACTTAGAAAGTAAGGAAGAGCACAGAGAACACATTAAATGGGTTTTAAAGAGACTATAGGAAGAACAGATACCAGTAGCAATTAAAAAATGTAAGTTCTTTACCCAGAAGACCGATTTTATTAGATTTATTATCAAACTAGGCCAACTTAGTATAGATCTAAAGAAGATTAAGGCCATAGTGAATTAGCAAGAACCAGAGAACGTTACGCAGTTAAGATTGTTCCTAGGGTTTTGTAATTACTATAAAAGGTTTATAGCGTAATGGTCACAGGACATTAAGCTATTTACGCAGTTAACTAAGAAAGAAAAACCATAGGCATAGGGAAAGAAGTAACAAGAACTGTTTAAGAGAGTTAAAGAGTTATTTACCCAAGAGCTAGTTCTTAAGATCTATTAACCAGGTCTAAAGACAGTTATAAAAACGGATATATTAAACTTTACACTAGGGGCATGCTTCCTACAAAAACATTAAAATAGATAGCACCTAGTAGCGTACTATAGTCGGAAGATAACACCACTAGAGTTAAACTATAACATCTATAACAAAGAGTTATTAGGTATAGTTACAGTACTTAAGAAATAGAGAGCATTCTTACAAGGCATAGAGAAACCATTTATAGTTAAAACGGACCATAAGAACCTTACAGGATTCCTAACAACAAAGGAACTTAACTAGAGATAGGTTAGATGGGCGGAAATGCTTACAGAATACTATTTTGAAATTTAGTATACCAAGGGTATAGACAATACACAAGCAGACGCTTTAAGCAGAAAGGCTGAACTATAAAGTAATAAAAAGCTATTAGGAGCTTTATTACGGAGGGATTAAAACAGATTAATTAGGTACAATTATCCAAAGATTACAGCAACTAAGGAAAGTTAAATCTATAAGTTACCAGAGAGTAATTAGACATAGAAAATCTAAAAAGCATAGGCAGAGGATCCAGACTTAGAGCAATACAAAAACAGAGAAGCAATATATATGCCTAAGTCTATTACAGAAGAATTTATTAAGGAATTTTATAAGGGAATAACACAAGGACATAACAGAGCTATAGGCTTAGTATTAAGACTTTAAGAGGAGTATATTATTTAAGGAATCTAGGGACTAGCAAGACAAGTTATAAAGAAATATCTAGATTGCCAAAGAAACAAACTAATAAGGCATAAGCCGTACGGAGGGCTATAACCTATCAAGACACCAGAAAGACTATAGGAGATTATATTATAGGACTTTGTTATTAAGTTACTAAAGTTAAGAGATCCTATTACAGGACAAGATCATAACGCAATCTTAGTAATAGTAGATAAGCTAACAAAGTAGGGATACTTTATAGTATGCACTAAAGAGATATCAGCAGAGGATATTGCTAGAATCTATATAAAAGAAGTATTTGCAAGACATAGAGCACTAAACAAGATTATATTAGATAGAGATCCAAGATTTATAGTAGTATTTTAGGAAGTGTTTCTAGTAGAATAGGGGGTTCACACAGTAATATCTACAGCATATTATCCGCAGACGGATAAACAAATAGAAAGACTAAACTAGACACTAGAATAGTATCTAAGGTATTACATTAATTACACACAGAATAATTAGGTATTGTTGTTACCAGTTATACAGTTTGCATACAATACAACACCATAAGAAGGAATGGGAACATCACTATTTAAGGTAAACTATGGATACAAACCAAAAACATTGTTATCGCCACATTAAGTAAAAAAGACGAGTAGCACAGCTAAGCAAAGAATGGAGATGTTAATAAATCTTTATGTAGACCTTAAAGAAACAGCTAAACTAGTACAAGAACAAATAAAAAGGTACTATAACGCTAAGAGATCTAAGGGACCAGATCTTAAGGAGGGGGATAAAGTGTAGCTACTATACAAAAATTTTAAAAGTTAATAACTAAGTAAGAAGTTAAACTATGTTAGACTAGGACCTTTTAAAATTAAGTAAAGAATTTTATTAGTTATATATAAGTTAAACCTACCAGCCAAAATAAAGATCTACCCTATACAGTATATCGCAATACTAGAACCAGCACACGGAAATATTAAGCCACCAGTCTATAAGGCAGACACATATAGAGGATAGGAGGAAGATAAATAGCAAGTTTTAAAGATTATCAGTTATAAGGACGTAGATAACAAAACATAGTATAAAGTAAAGTAAATAGGCTATAGTAAGACTACCTGGGAACTACTAAGCAACCTAGAGAACGCTATGGGAAAGGTACAAAAGTATTAGAAGAAAGCAGGTTAGGCAGCATTAATAAAGAAGGATCGCCAAAGAATAAGTCACCTAAGGGGGACCTAAGAGGAGCAATTGCCAAGCTACTTAGAGTTGTTTCCCTTATAGGAGGAGAGCCAGTCCTTTTATCACCCAGCTTAGACAAACCCTATTAAACAAGTTTCTACTCCTTAGAACGAACCTTCTTACACACTTTCTTAAGACGAAGCAGACGAGCATAAGCAGAGGCATAAGCTTTAAAAGCACAACGCTCCTCGTCTCTTACCCACTCAGCGCAAGCATAGTCTTTATCCTAGAGACAACAAATCTCGCCTAAGGCACTAGAGAGCTTAGCATTAAGTTTTATAGCAGCAGATTAAACATAAGACCCTATAACAAGTTACTTAGGGAACTTAAAGACTATTAAGAGTTATAGGACGCGCACACTTAGCGTTAGAGATAGAGCGAACGTTGCAAGACAAACAAATGTTTGCTTTAGTGCACTCCAAACAAAAGAAAGGTTGTTAGGTAGCAGGACTTGCTAGCGCAACACAAACTAACCCTTCTTTCGCACAACGAGAACATAGAGACAGCATTACCTTACCCAGCGATAGTATGGAGGAAACTGTACACACACAACAAAGGGTTAAAGAAGAAGAAGGAGCTTTAGGTATAGTAAGCAAGGATGTCAACCAGACTAGTCAAACGGACATTACACCTCTAGTAGATGACTTGGAGATGTTAGGAATCTTCAAGGACGAAGATAAAGAGGAGGGAGATAGTATTACGGACGCTTTAAGTACAATGTTACAACTACTTAGAGAAGAGTTATAGGAAGCTAGTTAGTTAATATAGGCACAGTCTAGGATAAATCCGGTGGAACCATGTAATAAGGAATGGTAGCTAAGGTCATATAATATAATCTATATGATCTGTGTGATCTGTGTGATCTGTAGGACAGAGCAGACAGAGCAGACAGAGTGAATGGAGTAAAGGGAATTCTTAGGAGTACGGTTGTGTATTTAAAGGACCACAGTCCCTACCCCAATAGTTCTCTCTTTATAGTAAATCTTAGAATATAATTGGAGTTAATCTGTTGGGCAACCACTCCACCAGTTGTTATTACGTTGTTGATTTTGTTCTTACCTATATACCCAGCCTATTAACAAAACCCACCGTAGTTCCTACTACAAGGTTCTGTTACAGTTATTCTATAGAAAGAAGGTAAAGCAGATTACTTAATTCTAGGAAGCTACCGCCCTATTGCCCTAGAAAACACCCTTAGTAAGATCTTAGAAAAGGTAATAGCGGACTATATAGTAGACACGGCAGAGGAATACGCCCTACTACTATAAAGCTAAATAGGGGCAAGAAAGAACCGCTTAACGCTATTAGCACTTATACTACTCGCTACTACCATTAAATCTGCATAGGTAATGCGAAGGGACTTTGTAGTATTAATGCTTAGCCTAAATATTAGTAGTGCCTATAACAATATACCCCATAAGCGCCTCCTATATATCCTTAGGGCAAAGGGCTTTCTAAAATGGATTATACAATTTATACAAGGGTTTATAGGCCAGAAAGAAACATTACTGGTCTTTAGTAGATACTAGAGCCCCCCTATTACAGTTGCAATAGAAATACTATAAGAATTACCCTTCTCGCCTATACTCTTCCTTTTCTTTATAAGTAACCTACTAAACTCCTTTAAGGAAGGGGCGACCTAGGGGATAGGCTTTATTAACAATATAAACCTAATTATATACAGGCTAACAGCCGTAGAGAACTGTAGAACACTAGAGAAAGCCTATAACACCTATATAGAATAGGCAAGATAATATAGAGTCCAATTCTTACTAGAGAAATACCAGCTAATCCATTTTATAAGAAAACGCAACCAATCTGCAGATCTTTAGCATGTAATTTATATCTAAGGCTTTATGGGTTAACCAGTTTAGGGCCTAAAGGTATTAGGAGTATAGGTAAATAGCAAGCTCTAGTAGAGTGTATATATGGCGTAAGCAGCCTATAAGGGCCAAGTATAGTATATTGCATTATCTAGGATCGTTAATTCTATATAGGGTCTATACTTCTAGAGGTTACGCCTATTATACACAGCAGTTGTTAGGCCTACTATAACATATAGATCTAGTATCTAGGCTATTAGTAAAACCAAGAAGGGCCCCCCTAAATTACTCCTTAAACCACTCTAAAAGGTCCAGATAGTATGCCTCTAGAGTATAACAGGTGGGTATAAGCGAACGGCCATAGCACTCCTTAAGAAGGAAGCCAATATCCCCCCCCTATAACTATATATTGAAGCTGCCGTAATGCAAAAGGCGCAAAATAAACGCAACTTTAATGTTATAAAGTATATTAAGACACGCCTAAATAAACTATAGAGGGACCCTAGGGCGCCTTAAAGGAGAACAATCTAATAACCCTAAAGTAGGAAGATATACTAGAGAAGCAGGTAAAGAAAGTAGAAGAAGAATGGTACAGTATTAGGGCCCAGGCCTATATAGAGGAGGAAGAAAGACGCGTAAGAGGCTAATAAAGACAACAGTAAGAAAGAGAAAGGAGCTAAAGTAGAGTATAAAAGAACGCTAGGAAACCATTAACCGTAATACAATACTGGTTGGACTAGCGCTAGAGAGGTATATAGGAGTTAAAGGTATAGAGGCTAACTTAGGCAAGAGTAACCCAAGCTATAGTATAGTTAACGCTATAGGGGGTAAACACTTAAGGGCTCTAAGAAGGCCTAATAAAGGTAGAAAATATAATAGCAACACTCCTAAGAATAGGAATAATAGGATTAAAAGATTGGCTCTACTAGGTAGGCGTCCTAGTAGGTACATCGGCAAAATATGGTACCCTTTCAATGGCCTCAATGGTTGGTGGTTAACGCAATTGGCGCGCAGTTGAGGTCATTTGGCAACTCGACCGACTAGCCTATATTGTGTTTTTTTAACACGCAGCCTGCGCATAACCTGCTAGTAATCTGCGCATTTGGCAACCATAATTATATTTACCTCTTTTATACTAATAACATATTTTAAATAAATAAAAGCTACTTTAAAGCTATTTATAAGGCTAGTAAAATAAATAATATTATTTTAGATAATTTAATATAATATAGCGATGGTTCTCTTCTACCTATCTACCTATTAACTTACCTACCTGCCTATATCGCCTACCTGTCTATATTGCCTACCTGTTTATATCTGCCTACCTGTCTATATCTACCTACCTATTAGCATTTACCTACCTGTCTATATCTACTTGCCTATTTGTATCTACTTACCTATCTATATTACCTACCTATCTATATTGCCTACCTGTCTATATTACCTACCTGTCTGTATCGCCTACCTATTTATATCTGCCTACCTGTCTATATCTATCTACCTATTAGCATCTACCTACCTGTCTATATCTGCTTGCCTATCTATATTTGCTTACCTGTCTATATTACTTACCTGTCTATATTGCCTACCTGTCTGCATTGCCTACCTGTCTATATTGCCTACCTGTTTGCATCTGCCTACCTATCTATATTTGCCTACCCGTTAGTATCTGCCTATCTGTCTGCATCTGCTTGCCTGTCTGCATCTACTTACCTATCTGCATCTACTTACCTATCTATATCTGCTTACCTGTCTATATCTGCCTACCCGTTAGCATCTCCCTATTTGTGCCTACCTGTCTGTGCTACCTTAATTCGATTAATTAATTAAATCGTTTATAGTGCTTGCTGGCTAGTCGTTGTTATCTAGCTCTGGCGACGGTTGTCTAGTTCTAGCGACGGTTGTCTAGCTCTGGCGACAGTTATCTAGTTCTAGCGACGGTCATCTGGTTCTGGTAACGGTCGTCTGGTTCTAGCGACAGTCGTCTAGTTCTAGCAACGGTCGTCTAGTTCTGGCGACGGTTGTCTGGTTCTAGCGACGGTCGTCTAGTTCTAGTGACGGTCGTCTGGCTCTGGCGACGGTCGTCTGGTTCTAGCGACGGTCGTCTAGCTCTGGCGACAGTCGTCTAGTTCTGGCGACGGTCGTCTGGCTCTGGCGACGGTTATCTGGTTTTGGCAACAGTTGTCTAACTCTAGAGACGGTCGTCTGGTTCTAGCAACGGTCGTCTAGCTCTAGCGACGGTCGTCTGGTTCTAGCAACAGTTGTCTAGCTCTAGCAATAGTCGTCTAGCTCTGGCGACGGTCATCTAGTTCTGGTAACGGTCGTCTGGTTCTAGCGATAGTTATCTAGTTCTAGCAACGGTCCTCTGCTGGCTGCCGTTCTAGTGCCTCCCTAGATAGGGAGGATGTAAGAAAGGAAAGAAGGGTAAAAAATAAGGCGGCTATATAGGCAGAGACACGTGTAGACGCTATCGGGAATATAGCGGGGACCCGATG
>Ga0307507_10006899_pt1 | contig 16931 bp, 4 predicted proteins | sample 7_EM_MG_FD_207223 | JGI IMG/M metagenome (GOLD analysis project Ga0307507, IMG submission 207223) | Populus trichocarpa ectomycorrhiza microbial communities from riparian zone in the Pacific Northwest, United States - 7_EM | ecosystem: Host-associated > Plants > Roots > Unclassified | place...
GCCTATGTAGCCGCCTTATTTTTTACCCTTCTTTCCTTCCTTACATCCTCCCTACCTAGGGAGGCACTAGAACGGCAGCCAGCAGAGGACCGTTGCTAGAACTAGATGACTATCGCTAAAACCAGACAACCGTTACTACCCTTTGCGAAAGTATTGCGAAAATCAAATTAAGCGAGCCCCGCACACACAGCATTGAATTTAGGTGATCTCACTATATAAATCGTATGACTACCACGCATACTACGCTCGCCGTTCTTTAATTACTTACGAAGCTTAAGTATTACATTGTATCGCTTATATAGCTCGATTTTCTGGTGTTGCAGACGCAATGGTAAACCGCAATAGCCTTTGGAAACGAGCTGCTAGTTAATCTACAGAGTCTCCTTAAGTGACCAAGCGTAATACTACTGCCCCCTTGCATGTAGGCCTTCGTACTATCCTAGCTCGTTGCCCACTCCAACCGCTTAGTTCTGGCGAGGAGGACGAGGATAAGGACGAGGATAAGAAAGAGAAAGAGGAGGGGGAGGCCCAAGAGTCGGATAAGGATTTAGATTAGGGCGAAGACGATAAAGACGAAGACAACGCAGGCCTAGTTAATCCAGATATTTACCAGCCACCTTAAGAGCCGCCAGATAAGGAAGTAGGCTTTAGGACAGCAAGTAGGTATATTATTTAACCAAGTTAAGAAGCTACTGAAGCTCTTAAAGCTGTTAAAATTATATAAATTGCTAGAGCTACTAAGGCGTCTAAGTTAACTCGGCGTACTAAGAAGCCTACTAGGGGTTTAAACCAGAAGAGTTTAAATCCAAAGTTAACCTCTAAGAAGAAGCCTACTAAATTAGTAAAGACTTTAAAGGCTTTAAAGCCTCCGCTAAGACAAAAGGATGCACCTAAGGAAGCTATTATAATAGGTTTAAGCTCGCCAGCTCCCTCGGAGCCTAAGGTAGTATTTTAATACTATATAGCAATCTAGAAAGCTTGGGTAGGAGAGGAAGATCTTACTTCTACTTCTGCGCAGTATATAGTTGGTGGAGAGTTTCTTAATAAGATTGGTTCCTAGATTAATAAGGTTAAAGCCAATATAGTAGGCAGATCCTTTAAGGATAAGTATTCTATTAGGGCGATAGCTTCTTACGATTGCATTATAGCTCACGATATGGTACTATAAGACATTTACTCTACCAGACACGTCTATAACCTTTATAAGATTATTAGAACGTGGCATGCAGAGGGCAGGAAAGGGCTATATATAGAGGTAGTAGTTACATTAACTAAGAAGCCTATACCGGAAACTACATTAATATACGCCTCTCCCTATGCCCTTGGTGTTAAGGCGCTCTAGAGAGCCTTGCTAGCAAGTACACTTTTATTAAATATTTTTAAGGCTGGAGCTACATCTAGTACACCTAAAAAGAAGGGTAGATTAAGTGCTACTGTTGCCTAGCGCCTTTCTCTACCTAATAATATTTTATTAGAAGTTCTTACAGGAAACCTAGCTCCCTTAATAGCCTTCCAGTAGCCCTGCCAATTAAAGATCTATTTAAATAATGGAGGCACCTATTGGGTAAATAGGAATATAAAGCTGCCCTGTTTCTATTACCCAGTTAACCACTTCGCATTAAAGGCCTGGGGCAAGCAGATTAAGGATGGCAAAGCTTCTAAAGAGGAGCCTCCTGCGCCACTTGCCGTACGCCTTTTAGCCAAGAATGGGGCCACGGGAGGCAGCGGTAGTGGTGGTGGTAGAGGGGGGAGGTGGCGGGCGCATGGGCCGGGGGGCTATTTTCAAGCAGGAGCTGACGATTTTGGCTACTATCCTCCCTACGGTTAACCCAACTACCCCCCCCAAGGGCCACCACCTACCTACTATATAACTACTGGAGTGCAACAGAATCCATACTAGGCACCTATATAAGTACCTTAGCAGCCTCCAGTAACTCCAATGCCGGTAGCTACTACACAGGCAACGCCAGCGGCGCCACCAACTAGCCCTATTAATAGCGACTTGGATTCTGAGAAGAGGCTTCGCAAATTCTTTAATTAGGTAAAAAGGCGACTTAGCTAGGCAACTCTAAAGCTTATAATAGAGCTTGAGACTGTTCTTAATACACTTATTAATAACTTCTATAACTTAGAGGCGCTCCGCTTAGGAATATCCGAGTAGGCATGGGTAGATAAGTTGGGCCTTGTAGCAGGCCTCCTACCTCAATTAAGGCGTGAGCTTAAGACCTTTTAAGCAAACTAAAAGGGATAGTAAGTTTTTAATTTCTATAAGGGCACCGCCTAAATCTAAAAGATCGCACTCCTAACTAGTTATCTACTAGGTAGCCAGCCCGTTAAAAGTGTCCTTAAGCTGAATAATGGATTCCTATACACTGTACTCCAAATTATAGGAACGTACTAAAGCTCTTATAGTCCTGAATTGAGTGAACGTTTAGTCAAATCTATGCCTTTAAGTCGTGAAAGGAAAGCTCAATTGGGTTAAACTCTGGGTAGTATAGAGGAAGATACTTAATAGAGATATTAGCGGCAGTATAGAGCTCCATAAATTCCTATACCTGGTTAGATTATATAGTTATAATATATATATAATTACTCTCTTACCTAACTCTTATGTATTAAGGCGTTATCTAACACTAAGACTGTATAACTAGGTATATATTGTGGTAGAATAGAAGACTTAATCTAGGCGTTAAATATTTCGGAAGTAATTGAGCCCTGCTATATAAGAGTCCTAGGGAGAAAGCCGTTAAGTGAATATATAGGTAGAATACTCCACCGTTCTAAGCGCTTAATTGATACTGTATCAATTGTAGGAAGGTTTATAGGACTCTAACCAAACTTCCTATAACTAGTCCTCTTATTGGCGCCTGACTCGTCAATAAATATAAGGCAATTAGGGTCCTATATGCATTGGCGTCCCTTCTAGGCAGCATGAAGATCCTTAAATCGCTCCTGTGCTCTACGCTGTACAACCTTCCTACTCCACCTATTACGCTTAAGAGTCCTCCATATTGACGATATTGATACCGCAATATTGCAATCGTCCTATAGGAACCAGGCCATCTTATTAAGGTAGGCAGTAGGGCGATCTTCTAGGTAGGCAAGAAGCGCCTATATACGAGATTAGTACACCCAACACTATAATATCATATATCACGAACTTGCTTATATTCCGCCTGTATATTACTTAGTCGCCTAATCTTAAGATTTAGGGGGGGGTATGGCTCTCTATAGAGGTCCAAGTTAAGCTGGATACGGTATATAGTCGAAAGGTGTAACTTTGTAGCTGCCGCGATACATTTAACCGTCCAATTAAATAGAAAAGCTACTAAAATTTAATGGAGCTGCCATTTAGGAATTCTTTTAGGTATAGAAGGCAGATATAAGCGTTGCAAGCGTAGTATGCGTGGTAGTCATACGATTTATATGGTGAGATCACCTAAATTCAATGCTGTGTGTGCGGGGCTCGCTTAATTTGATTTTCGCAATACTTTCGCAAAGGGTAGTACCAGAACCAGACGACCATTGTCAGAGCCAGACGACTATTACCAGAGCCAGACAACTGTCGCTAAAACCAGACGACCGTCGCCAGAACCAGACAACCGTCGCTAGAGCTAGACGACCGTCACCAGAACCAGACAACCGTCTCCAGAGTTAAACGACTGTCACCAAAACCAGACAACCGTCGCCAGAGCCAGACAACCGTCACCAGAACCAGACAACTGTCGCCAGAGCTAGACAACCGTCGCTAGAACCAGACAACCGTCGCCAGAGCCAGACGACCGTCGCCAGAACTAGACGACCGTCGCTAGAACCAGACGACCGTCGCTAGAACTAGACAACCATTACCAGAACCAGATAACCATTGCCAGAACTAGACAACTATCACCAGAGCTAGATGACTGTCACTAGAACCAAACAACTGTCGCTAGAGCTAGACGACAACAACTAGCTAGTAAGCACTATAAACGATTCAATTAATTGATCAAATCAAGGTAGCATAGACAGGTAGGTATAAATAGGGAGATGCTAACAGGTAGGCAGATATAGACAGGTAAGTAGATGCAGATAGGCAAGCAAATACAGACAAGTAAGTAGATACAGATAGGCAAGCAGATACAGACAGGTAGGCAGATGCTAATAGGTAGGCAGATATAGATAGGTAGGCAGATATAGATAGGTAGGCAGATATAAACAGGTAGGCAATACAGATAGGTAGGCAATGCAGATAGGTAGGCAATACAAATAGGTAGGCAATGCAGATAGGTAAATAGATATAGATAGGCAAGCAAATATAGATAGGTAGGCAGATGCTAACAGGTAGGTAGATATAGATAGGTAGGTAGATGCAAATAGGTAGGCAATATAGATAGGTAGGCAATACAGATAGGTAAGTAGATATAGATAGGCAAGCAAATATAGATAGGTAGGCAGATGCTAACGGGTAGGTAAATATAGACAGGTAGGCAGATACAAATAGGTAGGCAATACAGACAGGTAGGTGATATAGGTAAATAGGTAAGTTAATAGGTAGATATTACAGACAGCTTAAGTACAATGTTACAACTACTTGGAGAAGAGTCGGCGGAAGCTAGTTGGTTAATATAGGCACGGTCTAGAATAGATCCGGTAGAACTATGTAACGAGGAATGGTAGCCGAGGTTATATAATATGATCTATATAATCTATATAATCTGTACGGTCTGTACGGAGCGTACAGAGCGCACGTACCTTACGGAGCGAAGGGATTTCTTAGGAGTATGGTTGTGTATTTAAAGGACCATAGTCCCTACCTAGATAGTTCTCTCTTTGTAGTAAATCTTAGAATATAATTAGAGTTAATCTGTTAGGCAACCACTCCACTAGTTATTATTATGTTGTTAATTTGTTCTTACCTATATACCTAGCCCAATAATAGGACCCACTGTAGTTCCTGCTACAAGGTTCCGTTATAGTAGATAGGTAGAAGAGAACCATCGCTATATTATATTAAATTATCTAAAATAATATTATTTATTTTGCTAGCCTTATAAATAGCTTTAAAGTAGCTTTTATTTATTTAAAATATGTTATTAGTATAAAAGAGGTAAATATAATTATAGTTGCTAAGGTAACCTAGGGAGCTCTTACTGCACCCAGCCTAAAAAGACCAAAACCAACCAAAAGAACCCTGAAAATCACCCAGAGAATCCCCCTAAGATATATGCATCGCAGGGGAGGCATACGTCAAACGACAGTAGTTTGCACTTGCGCGCGACCGCTAGAACCACACCTAGCAATGGCCCTCCATAATAAAGACAGGCGAATACCATACTATAAAGCGGAAATACCTCTATTAAGAAAGCATCTAATAAAATATAAAGCCTATTAAACGCGTCTAGTATCTAGAATTATAGGGGAGTAACTATTAGCTATAATAAACTAATATAGCTAGCAGAATAGCTCCGCTAGTCTAGTAAACCTTAGGTGCCCCTCTAGTAAACCCTTAATTAAATCCTCTAATAGCTAAGTAAAATTAAAAATAAATAAAACTCCCCCTTACTGGCGAACCGCACCTAGGCCGCCGTAGCTGCGCTTCTATAGCATAGGGAACCCACCCCCTACAAGACAACAACTAGGTATATAATCATAATATAACTAAACACAGAAAAAGCAGAGGGGCTTAGGGGACAATTAGAAATAAAAGTCCTTATAAAGATTTATAAAGAGGTCTATAACGCTATTATAGTTTAACACCTTAAGAGTAGAGACATTAGAGTTACCCTAAAGGACTAATAGGTAAAGGAACAAGCCGTAAGGGTAGGGGATAGGCTAGGTAAACATATTAGCATAAAAGTACTCCATAAGGATTACCTAGTTAAAGTCCTAGCGGTTCCCATAAGCCTTAAGGTAAAAAAGGGACGCTAGGCAGATAATACAGCAATTATATAGAAGATAGTAAGATAAATAGAACGCCTTATTTTAGGACTTAAGATCACCTAAATCCAATAGCTTTAATAGGAAAATACAAACTAAGCATATAATAAGAATAATAAGAGAATATAAGGGTCGCTAGAGACTTACTAGGGAGACGCTAAACAAACGCATAGCTCCCTTATTATTAGCATATATATACTAGGAATGCAAAAACTTCTTATCCAAAAAGAAATAATTATAAATGGCCTTATATACAATATAAGACTCTATAACTATGGACTACGCCTAGAATAATGCTATCGCTGCGTATAATAGGGACACACCTAAACCATATACACAGCACAGGTGTGCTACGGCCACTATATAGGCCCCTATAATATAAGATACTGCTTAAACTAAGACCAAATAAAATGCGCAAACTGCCACTGAAGCACATATAAGGCATAGGAGAGAGAAGACTATATTAAATATAGGAGACAGAAGGCAAGGGCTTAATAGCTATAGGAATAACTATACGCTAGGTTATATAAATAGAAATAATAGGTGATAAGCTAGGGGGACATAGGTGCTTTCCCAGTATTTCCTACCTTTAGTAATAGGGGGCTAGGCCAGCCATCCTAAGCCTTAATAGGCTAGAAGCGGCGCTATGTAATATTACTAGACCGAACAGGGACATAAGGGTTATAGGGGATATAAGGGTTACAGGGTATATAAGGGAGAGGACGCCCTATAGGAAGACCCCTATGGATATCTATAGCAAGCTTAAGACTAGGATAATTAAGAATTAGACTTAACACGGTAAATATAACATTTATAGCTAACCCATAAAGGGTATATAGCCAACTAGTAAGATTAGGGGAAGAACCAGAGATAATAATAGATTTAGATATAGAAGCGCTAGTAGGAATACAAGACACGGAAATAGAAAGCTCTATATAAAATAAGTAGCGACTAGGGTATAGATATAAGAGATAGAAGTTCTAAATATCCTAAAGAAAGTGGAAATAGAAAAAGTAAGGAATAAAGAAGAGATAAAGGACCCTTACTAGGGGTCCGCTACCTATCCATTATATAGTATAACTACGGCAATACAAACTACCGTCTTGTAAGGCCCCTACTAGACAGTCTAAACCTAGAGAAACACTATATCCTTGCTATATAAGAGCCGTATTATAATACCTATATATAATTAATATACTGCCCCTAAGGATTTTAGCTTTTATACAAACTAAAAGCAGCTATACGCGTGTGCTTTATAATTAGCAAGGCTATCAGCCTATTCTTATGGTTATAGTAGGCAATTAACCCAGATATTTTAGTTATAACAATCCAGATATATAGGGGACTGGTACAAATTATTAATATATATAACTTTAGGGTTAAAGGCGTCCCATAAATAGAGAATATTATATTAGTAATAAGCTTACTAGAAACTAAAGGCATAGAGTTTATTCTATTAGGAGACATAAACCTCCACTATTTATAGTAGAGAGGTATCTATATTGCTACTAACTAATAGGTAGAGTGCCTACTAAGAGCTATAAATATCTAGGGCCTTAAGCTGGCCACCCCCCTAGAAGCAATTATATGGCAATAAGGCACCGCTAGAAGTACAATTAACCTTATATTTATAGACAAAGGCCTATACTAAAGACTTAAAAGGTACAACCCTAAAGAAGAATAGGCACTTGCCTTAGACCATATCCCTATCCAGATATAACTAGATCTGGATATTAAGGCGCAACTAAATAGTAAAAGATACGCAATAAGGAAGCTTAAGATAGACAGTTTCCTTAGTATAGTTAAACAATAACTTTAAAACCTAGAAGAAATCTACCTAATACCAAATAAGCAAGGCTTGTTAGCTACCCCTAAGGAAATTAACCAAAGACTAGAAAGGATCCAGGCAGTAATTAAAAATAGGCTAGAAAAGCACTACCTAGTCTTAAAACCGGGCCCCTACGCGCAATACGCATAGTCTATATAATACGCGGTTTTTATTACTAGCTAATAACAAGTAAGAAGGAAATATACAAGTAGCCACAACCCTAAAGATAAGAAATGATATAAAGATATAAGAAACTAGTTAAAGAATACCCTAAAAAAAGAAGCAAGGAACAACTAGAGACGGTTTATAAATAAGCATACTTCTAACCTAAGCCTCCCCTATAATAAGGGCCTTTAGGCCATGGCAAAATGGTTAAAGAAAAAGGTAGGGCGCCTAGCAGAAGACCTATACCTACTACCCCTATAAAGAGTAGGGGAAATATAGGCCACTAACAATAATAATAAGAAGGTAAAGATCCTTATAGAAAGGTTCTTCCCCTAACCAGCTCTAGCAGACCTTAGTGATATTATAGGTAAAACATCAGTGACTCGCCTACGGGTTAACAGCGACATAATAACAGAGGAAATGGCTAGAACCATTAGCTGCCTTTTAAATAATATAGTACTAGGACCAGATGGAATTCTAAATAAGGCCTTAAAAACCTATAGACTACTTATAGCACCTTAGCTTGCAGATATAGCTAAAGTATACTTTACTATAGGCTACTACCCGCGACTTAGAAGATCTATAATAACGGTTATCCTATAAAAAGAAGGCAAAGTAGATTACTTAATCCCAGAAAGCTACCGCCCTATTATCTTAAAAAACACCCTTAGTAAAATCTTAAAAAGGGTAATAGCGGACCGTATAGTAGATACGGCTAAGGAACACGCCCTATTACCACAAAGTTAAATGGGGGCAAGAAAGAACCGCTTAATACTATTAGTACTTATACTACTCGCTACTACTATTAAGTCTGCATAGGCGATGCAAAGGGACTTCATAGTATTAATACTTAGCTTAGATATTAGTGGTGCCTATAATAACATACCCCATAAGCGCCTCCTATATATCCTTAGGGCAAAGGGCTTTCCAGAATAGATTATATAATTTATTTAAGGGTTTATAGGCCAGAAAGAAACATTACTAGTCTTTAGCGGATACCAGAGCCCCCCTATTATAGTCGCAATAGGAATACCACAAGGATCACCCCTCTTACCTATACTCTTTCTTTTCTTTATAAGTAACCTACTTAACTTCTTTAAGGAAGGGGCAACCTAGGGGATAGGCTTTATTAATGATATAAACCTAATTACATACGGCCTAATAGCCGCAGAGAATTGCAGAATACTAAAGAAAGCCTATAACACCTATATAAAATAGGCAAAACGATATAGAGTCTAATTCTTACCAGAGAAATACTAGCTAATCCACTTTATAAGAAAACGCAACCAATCTATAGATCTCTAGTATATAATTTATATTTAAGGCTTTAGGGGTTAACCAGTTTAAGGCCTAAGGGTATTAGGAGTATAGGTAGACAGTAAGCTCCGGTAGAGCGTATATACGTTATAAGCAGCCCATAAGGGCTAAGCACAGTATATTGCAATATCTAGGATTGTTAATTCTATATAGGGTCCATGCTTCCAGAGGTTACGCCTACTATATACAGCAGTTGTCCGGCTAACCATAACATATAGATCTAGTATTTGGGCCATAGGAGAATCTAAGAAAGGCCCCCCTAAATTACTCCTTAAACCACTCTAAAAGGTCTAAATAGCTTATTTCTGGAGCATAACAGGCGGGTATAAGCGAACGGCCACAGTACTGCTTAAGAAGGAAGCTAATATCCCCCCCCTATAATTATATATTGAAGCCGCTGCAATATAAAGGGTATAAAGGGAGCGCAACTCTAATATTATAAAGTATATTAAGACACGCCTAAATAAACTATAGAGTAACCCTAGGGTGCCCTATAGGAGAACAAACCAACAACCTTAAAGTAGGGAAGATATGTTAGAGAAACAGGTAAAGAAAGTAGAAGAAGAATAGTACCATATTAGGGCCCAGGCCCATATAGAGGAGGAAGGAAGACACGTAAGAGATTAGCAAAGATAATAATAAGAGAGAGAAAGGAGCTAAAGTAGAGCATAAAAGAGCACCAGAAAACTATCTACCATAATATAACACTAGTTGGACCAACACTAGAGAGGCATATAGGAGTTAAAGGTATAGAGGCTATCTTAGGCAAGAGGAACCTAAGCCATAGTATAGTTAATACTATAGGGGGTAAATACCTAAGGGCTCTAAGAAGGCCTAATAAAGGCGGAAAATACAATAGCAACACTCTTAAGAACAGGAATAATAGGACTAAAAGATTAGCTCTACTAGGTGGGTGTCCTAGTAGGTAGCCTAAAATGTAAATATAGCTAGCTAAGACAGACACTAAAACATATAATACTATTATGCCCCCTACGCACTAACCAAGAAGCAATGCTCTTAGTAGCTAGCATAGAGAACTATAATATACTACTCTTAATATAAAAAGGTCTTAAGGCGGTTACCCAGTGGCTTATTAGCTAAAATGTACTAGACCAGTTCCGGGTTGCAAAGGAAATAGTAATAGAAGGTAAAGGGGCGAGTACCAGGCGCCCCTTAATAACTCTACAGTAGTAGAGTTAAGTTTGCGATACTAGCGCGTCCATAGGCTTATTACAGCAGCAGTAGTTCCCAAGGAGGTCATAAAGTAAGGTAGTAGAGCACCATAGGTAACTCGTAGGCGCCCTATATACAAGTCCTAAAAGGCGGGGAGATAGATTACAGGGTTTTCTCATTTTCTCAAATAGAGTTTTCTCCCTATATGTAAATAAGGAGTAGTCCGCGTGGGCCTAATAGGGATCCGAATCAGACGTTAAGCAATGAATAATTAATTAATTATAGTTGCCAAATGCGCAGATTACTGGCAGGTTGCGCGTAGGTTGCGCGCAGGCTGCGCGCAGGCTGCGTGTCAAAAAAACACGATATAGGCTAGTCGGTTGAGTTGCTAAATGACCTTAACTGCGCGCTAATTGCGTCAACCACCAACCATTGAGGCCATTGAAAGGGTACTATATTTTGCCGATGTATCTATAATAAGTTTAATACCTATTATAAAATCTAAAAAGCTTCCTAATCCTCTAATATTTAATGGAAATTAAAATAACTTACGTCCCTTTGTAACCAAGCTCCATCTTAAACTTTTAATAAACTATAACCAATACCCTACTAAAGCTAGTAAGGTTAGCTATGGAATATCTTATTTAAGTAAGGACGCTATATGTACTATAGATCCATTCTTCCATAACGGCACCTTTATTAATTTTAAAATCTTTGTTTCTCTACTAGAACAAATATATAATAACGCTAGCCGCAAATATATAGCTGTTACTAAATTTAAGAACCTATAATAACGGAACTAAGACTTTACCAGCTTCTTTTCAGAATTTTTAGGCCTTATTAGCGAACTAGATTAGAATGAAGCCGCTAGAGTTGCTGCCCTTTAATAAGCTATTTTAGATGAAATTAGAACCCAGTTAGTAGGTAGGGAACTGCCGAAAAACCTATCTAAATTTGCTATAATATGCCAATGAATTAACGAGGATCTTTAATATAATAAACAAACTTATTTTCTGAAGTCAACTATACCTTGCGTTTAAAATACCCTAAAACGCGATCCGTCTCCGAAACCTAAAAGCCCTATATATAACCCTATGGACCTCGATGCCGCTTAATCCTATATACCCTTGGGAACTGATAAACAAAGAACTTAAGCCATAAATAGAGAATGCTTTGGATGCGGTAAAAAAGGATATATTTAAAAGCATTGCCAAACTTACCCCTTTAAAAAGGTCCGCTGTAGCTCCTCCCATTCCTCAAATTATATCCATTCCTTAAGCCATACTCGTTCCTTAAATCGTACCCGCTCTATAAATCATACTTAAACGCCATAAAGCATCTCGCCCTTAGTTAATTTAGAAAACAAATTATCCTAAAGCCAAGTCGCGCCTTAAGATAAAAAGTGGAAGAGTATAAGTGTTTAGGCTCTTCTAGCGCTAATACACAACATAACTCCCTTAATATACTCGGCGAAATTTGAATACTTAGAAAATAGAAGGAAGTACAAATCCTTATAAACAGCAGAGCCACTAGTATAGGCTTTATTAACACGAACTATACAAAAACTTAACGCCTAAATTTAAAGAAACTTAACGAGCCCTAAGGCCTACAAGGCTTTAATAGCAAACCCTTAATATATAGCGAAATAACGTACTACGCCCTAGTAAAAATGTAGATAGGTAAATACCTTAAATATATCTCCCTATTTATAATACCCTTAAAGCAATACAAAGTTATACTTAGATACGGGTGGCTAAAACGACACAACCCTTTAATTAGCTGGGTTAAAGAAACACTAAAGTTCCGTATAACTTACTGCTGAAGTTATTACTTAAAAAACCATTTGCCCTATAAACATATACACAACTATTTAAATTTAATATAATATAAATTACCCTTGCCATGAACCTTAAGCCAACACGATAAATCTATAACTGCTAATTGTAATAAAGAATGCAAAGATGTTTTGTTAAAACCTCTTAAAATTCGGATAATACAAGCCGCACCCTTTATTTTGTTAGCAAAAAGACAAGATTATAAAATCTTTACTATAACTATAGAAGATATTAAGAAAGCACTAGAACCAAAATAGTATATTAATCCTCAACCTCTTATACCTAAAGAGTACTATGACCTAATTGACAAGTTTAAAAGACGATTTGTAGACCAACTAGCCCCGCACCAAGATAAGCACAATTTCAAGATAGAACTTAAGCCAGGCATAACACTAAAGTTCGGTCCGCTATACGGTATATTACGGGAAGAATTGCTTATAATATAATAATACCTTAACAAGCATCTAGAAAAAGGATTTATTTGCCCTAGTTAATCTCCATTTACCTTACCTATACTATTTATTAAAAAGCCAGGAGGAGGCTTAAGATTCTATATTAATTATTAAGCTCTAAATATAATTACGATTTAAAACCGATATCCAATTCCCCTAATTTAAGAGACGCTCAACCATTTAGTAAAGGCACGGTACTTTATAAAGCTTAATATAGTTGCAGCCTTTAATAAAATCCGTATATAAGAAGGAGATAAGAAGTATATAGCTTTTTATATATAATAGGGACTCTTTAAATACCTAATAATGCCATTTGGCGTAAAGAACGGTCCCGGTATATTTTAGTAATATATTAACAATACGCTTCATGAATTCCTTAATGTATTTGTTACCGTGTATATTAATAATATCTTAATCTACTCGTCCTTACTTTCCAAACATCAAAAACATATTAGAATAGTCCTTAAACGCCTATAAGATGCGGGCCTATAATGCGATATTAAGAAATATAAGTTCTACGTATCTAAGGTTATATACTTAGGCTTAATAATATCCCGTAACGGAATTAAAATGGACCCTAAGAAAGTTGTCGCAATTATAAACTGGGAAAGCCCTAGCAATATATAAAATATTTAAGGATTTCTAGGATTCGCAAATTTCTATTAACGATTTATTAACCACTTCTTAGAAACTGCTTAGCCATTAGTAAACCTAACAAGAAAGAATATGAAATTTAAATAAACTACTAAATATAAACAAGCTTTTAATAACCTAAAGCATTATTTTACAACTGCTTTAATTCTCGCCCACTTCAACCCTAACCTTAAATGCATTATGGAAACAGACTTATCCGATTATACGCTAGGGGGAGTATTGTTATAATACAATAAGGACAGTAAGCTACGTCCAGTAGCCTTTCTCTTCCAGAAACTCGCCCCTGCTAAATTAAACTATAAGATATATAATAAGGAACTGCTTATAATTGTTAGATGTTTTAAACAATGGCGTCCTAAGCTTAAAGGATCATTGTTCCTAATACGTGTATTAACAGACTATAAGAACCTGCAGTACTTTATAACTATAAAGCAATTAACGCAGCGCCAAATTTATTGGGCTAAATACCTCTTACGATTTAACTTTAAGATTATATACTAACTGGGCAAACTTAATTAGAAGCCTAATATATTAACACAATGGTTATAGGACCTACCTATAAACGCTATAGATAAACAAATTATAAATTAATTATAGATCTTATTGCCTCCCAAATATTTTAAAAAACTATATTCTATATTTTTAGATATGGAACTTAACAGAAATGAATTAGAAGTTAATAAATAGGAAATAGAAATTAATAAGCTAATAGAATACAAATACAAAAATAACGCATAGATAATAGATATAATAAAAGCAATTTAAATAGGAAAATAATAGCATAAGGATATTATACTTGCTAAATGTAAAATTTAAAACAACTAATTATACTACTAATAAAAGATAGTAGTTCCGAATTCCAAACCCTTACAATTTAAGATACTTAAATTCATATACAACTTCGCTAATTAAATAAAGCAGTTAACGGAACTATTACAAAGTGAATTAACGTACGCTTAAATATTATAGGAATGGCATACAAATAAGGGATAAGCTCCCGCATGGGACTTTAAGGAAGGTGATATAGCCTACCTAAATACACAAAACCTGAAGACTTAACGGCCCTTAAAGAAACTCGATTGGAAGTTCGTAGGCCTATACTAAATTAAGAAGAAACTAAGCCCGTACGCCTATAAGCTTAAACTGCCGACTAAGATGAAAATACACCCAACGTTTTATATAAGCTTATTGCAACCTTTAAAAGATAATCCTATAACTCGCGAAGTGCCGCCGCCACCTTCCGTAATTGTTAACAACGGTAACGGTTCTTACTTTATTAACTTAATTAATAATATGCAATAGAAACCATAATTTAAATAATTTAAACTTCTTATTAAGTGGGAAGGATATAAAACATAAACCTAGGAAACCTATAACCAGATTAAGGCTGACGTGCCTACCTTAGTAAAAGAGTTCTATAAGGACCATCCTTTGCGGCCTACTCCGGCTAGATGGACATAATATAAAGGCAAACAACTGCCACCTAACATAAAGACACAAAATATAATAGCAGGAAACTTAAAATTGAAAAGAACTTAAAATACGTTATAATGCTTATAACGCGATAAGTTATAAATTCTTAACTAAATTAAATTGTTTTGGACCTTCGGCTAAAAAAGGGGAGTACTATAACGGGACTAGCCTAGTTATAGTAGGAATGTCTTAATAAAACACTTAATAGATAACTATATAAAACTATTTATAAACTATTTGTAACTATCTATAACTATCTATAACTGTCCACAATTATCTGCTATAATCTACCGTTTTCTACTAAGTTCCGCCGACTCAATTAAATTCTACCAAATTCTACCAATATAATGGAATTTGGTTAAAACTTATTAAAATCCGCGTAGGCTTATGCCTACGCGTCTACTGCCAAGACCCTAAATATTTAGTTATAAGTTTCCTATATTCCTTTCTCTTCTTTACGCAACGTCTTGTTCTCTTCAAGAGCTATATACCCTTAGATTTAGATAGAATTTATATCATTTCTTTAAATCTTCCCTAAAGCCTCTTCGCGCCCTTATAGCTGCAGAAGTATACCGCTATAGGCATAACTAGAAGCGTTAGTAATTACTATTAGGGGTAAATTAGGGGTAAAGTAGTAAAGTAGAGGAGCCTATATAAACGTAGCGCGTAGCTTATAAAATGCCTACTAAGTGTTATTAGGCTAGGACTAAGGTTAATACTATTTAGTAGGCCCTTTTTTACGCTTCTACTTCTTTTTCTCCCTATTTAATATTAGGTCGTAATATACCTATATAAGATATATATATAGGGGGTATACGGTATCTAAGTAGTTCTAGATAAATCGCCTATAGAAGTTGGCGAAGCTAAGGAAGACCTAGATATCCCTATAGGACTTAGGCTTAGGCCATTTCTTAATAGCTTTTACGCGGGCAGAATCCATTATAATACCCTTAGGTATAATAATAAAGCCTAGAAACTTAACGTTCTTAGTATAAAAGATATATTTTAATAGTTTGGCGTAGAGGCCCTAAGCGCAAAGCTATTATAGTACTTACTTAACGTACTTAACGTGCTTATCCTTATTATTTAAGTAGATAAAAATGTTATCTAGGTAAACTACGTAGATAGTATCTATTAGGGTCCCTAAAGCTTTTTAAATATAGCTTTAGAAAGTTATAGGGGCGTTAGTAAGACTAAAGGGCATTACTAGGTACTTAAAGTAACTATATTAGGAAAATATTCGCAGGCTAGGTTTTAAGTTGACTTTATTAAGCGCGTTTCGCGTAATTAACATATAATTAACCAACTTAACATGCAACTTAACTAACTTAACACGCAATTAACTAACTTAATATGTAACTTAACTAACTTAACACGCAATTAACCAACTTAATATATAACTTAACTAACTTAACACGCAATTAACTAACTTAATATATAACTTAACTAACTTAATACGCAATTAACTAACTTAATATATTTAAAAGTTAAATAATACCCAGTTAACCAACTTAATATATTTAAAAGTTAAATAATACGCAGTTGACCAACTTATACATTCCTTAATATGCAATTAAGGTAATATAATATATTATTTAAGTTATATGCTAATTACAAGAGGCTCTGCACGAAGCTCTACACGAAGCTCTGCAGAAGCTCTGCACGAAGCTCTGCGACAGAGGCTCTACACGAAGCTCTACACAAAGCTCTACACGAAGCTCTACACGAAGCTCTACACAAAGCTCTACACGAAGCTCTACACAAAGCTCTACACAAAGCTCTACACGATGCTCTACACGAAGCTCTACACGAAGCTCTACACGAAGCTCTACACGAAGCTCTACACGAAGCTCTACACGAAGCTCTACACGAAGCTTTGCACAAGGCTCTACACGAAGCTCTACGTACAGAGGCTCTGCGCGAAGCTCTGCGTACGGAGGCTCTACACGAAGCTCTGCATCGGGTCCCCGCTATATTCCCGATAGCCTCTACACATGCCTCTGCCGCCTTATTTTTTACCCTTCCTTTCTTCCTTACATCCTCCCTACCTAGGGAGGCACTAGAACGGCAGCCAGCAGAGGACTGTTGCTAGAACTAGATGACTACCGCTAGAACCAG
>Ga0307507_10006901_pt1 | contig 16926 bp, 9 predicted proteins | sample 7_EM_MG_FD_207223 | JGI IMG/M metagenome (GOLD analysis project Ga0307507, IMG submission 207223) | Populus trichocarpa ectomycorrhiza microbial communities from riparian zone in the Pacific Northwest, United States - 7_EM | ecosystem: Host-associated > Plants > Roots > Unclassified | place...
ATTCCATCATGAAAGAACTTCCGTCACCAACGTGTCTACATTCATGGATGATATTTAATAAGTGTGTGTGTTCGCGGAATTATGTTTTTTAAAATATTTTAGTTAAAATTAATTTTTTTATGTTTTTAGATAATTTTAATGTATTAATGTCAAAATTAATTTTTAAAAAATAAAAAATATTAATTTGATGCATTTCTGAGCGAAAAATATTTTAAACTACAATCGCTACCACACTCCTAACCACAAGATGATGTTTGGGTATGATAATAATTGTTTTTTAAAGTGTTTTTTGTTTGGAAATATTTTAAAATAATATTTTTTTTTATTTTTTAAAAAATATTTTTAACATCAATACATTAAAACAATCCAAAAAAATATATAAAAAATTAATTTTAAATAAAAAAAAATCAAATTTTAATGAAAAAAATCAAATTTTAATGAAAAAAATCAAATTTTAATCAAAAACTATTTGTAACTGAATTCTAAACAGAGATTTAACAGCAGAATACATGAGATATTATTGGAAATATATGCATCCACCACAATAACTTTAGAAAACAATACGGGAATATAGTGTTTCTCTGTCTTGTTTTGAGCTTCAATTATTTTTTTGTTATACGTCATAAGTTTGGTTTCGTGACAAGAGCACTTCTTTCACCAACATGTCTAAATTCATGGTTGATGAACCTCTGGGGCCACTGGCCTCCTCTGCTAGTTTTTTCCATTCTGTGGATTTCTCCTTCATTTTCTTACCTCTCTCCCCCTCCATCAACTCTCTCACAAGCTTCTCCACATTATCTCTTTTCACATTGCTATCAATCTCCATTCCAATTCCCCACTCAGTGCATGTATACCTACAATTTGTTTGTTGATCACCAGCGAATGGCCAACAAAGCATAGGCACACCAGAAGAAATGCTCTCGATTATGGAAGTCCATCCACAATGTGTTAGAAAACCTCCAACTGATGGGTGGTTGAGGACTTCCTCTTGTGGACACCAACTACAAATAAAGCCCCTTTCTTTAGTTTCTTCAGTGAATTCTGGTGGCGATATCGCGGAGTCGCCGGTGATCATGTCTGGTCGTATTATCCATAAAAATGGGTGACCACTTTTAGAAAGTCCCATTCCCAATTCAACGAGCTGCTCTTTTGTAGCCACTGCTATGCTACCAAAATTCACATAAATTACCGAGTTGGGTTTCTTGGAATCAAGCCATTGGAGACACTCAACTTCTTCTTTCCATAGGTTACAATCAATAGAATTTAGATCATCTTCTTGGATTTGATTGAGAAGTAATTGAAGTGGACCGATTGTGTAGACACGAGGGAAGATAGGATAAAGGGCAGTCAGGACTTCTTGCTCTAAAGCATCGAAAGTATGGAAAATGACCGCAGAAGCTGAAGGAGCTCTCTCAGCGCATCCTAGGCAGAAGTTGAACATAAAATCAGTTGCATCTGTTGTACGAACAAAACTTGGAAGATCTCTTATCCGTATATCTTTCATTCCTGGAATCCAGTCTACTACCTTTTCCAGGAAGCCATTTGTTAAAAAGCTCTCATCTGAAACAAAATTGAGCAAATCAGTATCTTTTAATCGATAGAGCTATATAAATAGCTAGCAGTGATTAAGCAGACAGGTAACGAATTTCTTTATATGTATAAGCAGAGACTCACTGATACAAACTCCTAAAAGAACTAAAAGCGGTCTGAGCACATTGTAGAGAACATATGACCTCTTCGATGAGAGAAGAAAATGTTGGAGAATAATATAAATTATATCTTGAAATTTCATCTAATAATTTAAGCTATTGGGTTGAATTGGTTCTTTGATATGATATTAGAGTTTTGATAACCAAGTTGTCACGAGTTCGAATCTCACCACCTCATCTATCTGATAAAAATTAAAAACAAAATAGTATGGGCCTTTGTAAATTTTAAACCTAAAAACTTTCACTTGAATATGTATATTAGAGAATAATATAAATTATATTAATTTTAAAACTTCACCTAATAATTTAAGCTATTGATTTGAAATAGTTTTTTTTATAAGAAATAACTGAATTATATATAATTCATATAAAATCCATGCATAATTTATATAATACCCAGTAGACTTTCCAGTGAATTAGATGAAAATCGAAGAATGGATTTTGTTTCTGGTAACATAAATAATTTTTGCTTTTATAAATAGTTTTTTTACCGATATTTTAGACTAAAAGAGATATCAATTTTTTACTTTTATATTGAAATTGGATTTGAACATCTTTGGATCTATTCAGTATCGGTGTGGATTTCAGTTTCTTAAAAATAATTTTAAAAATTTATCTTACCATAATAATTAGTTTTATGGTTTCCTACTTTTAGATCCCAGAAATTATTATTATTTTTTTTTTTACCACTATCTATCCTTTAAACGGCAAGAACAACAAATGAGCTTTTAATTTTTCTCTTATTCATACCTTTCAGTGGTGTAAGACCTCTTTCTTTGAGCGCCTTGTATTGTTTAAAGCCCATGAAGCTGCAAGCGGAGATGGTAAATAACAGCGCAATCGGAATTTGGTGCATCTCGGCAGAAGTGATAGCTACTGGCATGAAACCATCAGAAAGGATGCAGGTCACTGGGGGCGAATCAGAAGCTGCTGTGTCATTGAGCTTGTCAAGAACTTCATTAAACGGATCCAGCAAATTCTTCGAGGCAGCCGCAACAGCTACAGAGATATCTGGGATGACATTCTCATCTGAAGGAGGAAGGCCATCAGGAATGGACTCGAACCGAAAGTCGGGCAACCCATTCAGGGAATCAGGACCTCTAGATTTAAGTAAACGCTTATGGTTAAACTCTGTGTTGACAAAGGTGATGTGAAAACCTTTGTGATGTAGTAGTTTTGCTAGTTTAAGCATTGACTTTATATGGCTTTGAAATGGGCTAGGGAGACAGACTGCATGAGGCTTATGATCAGCTAGAACACTATAAACCATCTCTCTAACTCACTCTTCGTTTCCCTGTTTGCTCCAAATTCTCTGCAATTTAGAGATTCTACTCTTACATATAGCAATAGTTAAGTTATGCTATTGCTGCTACAGTTTTTTATAATTTTTTATATCATTATATAGGATTTCTAATTCAAGTCGCATACGGCAGCATTTATTTTATATTTAATCTTAAAGATATTATGGAAATCTGAAACCATATGCTTCTTTCTCTACTTGCTCTTCGATCTGTGCAATTTAGAGATTCTACTCTTACATACAGCAATAATTACGTTATGCTATTGCTGCAACTATTTGTTTGTCTGCGAAACTGAATCCAAAATTGGCCCACATGGCATACATTTAGTCCTTGTGTTTATCAAGATTTATTTAATTAATTAGTCGTCACCGTTTAGTAATTAAATGATAAATTTCTTTTCAGGGTTAACTATTATAATTATTAAATCTAGTTTGGTCTGGCATGGTGGGTAGATCTACCTGGTAATCTATTGACATGAAGTCTAGCTTATACGAAGTTTCATTTTAAACCGGTTTAAAGATTAATCCAATTAACTTAGTTAAATTAAGTTAAGTTCAGTCAGATTAACTGTATTTTTTTAAAAAATTTTATATAAAATAACATTATTTCATTTAAAAACTGAAATGATATTATTTTAAAGTTGATGCAGAGTTTTAATCCAATAAACTCATGACTTGGCATTGGATCAAGACAAGCCTTGAGAAAAGTCTCATAACTATGTTTATTATAACTTGGTCTCTCTATGTATTAAGATTTAATTAATTACATCCTCGTGGTTTAATAAATTAAATATTTAGTCATGTTTGTAAATCTATTTATAATTTAATTATTTTTGTAAATTTCATGTTTTTTTCTAATTTATTTTAAAAAAATAGAAAAATAAACAATATGAAAAGATAGATGAGAAAAGAAAACACTTTTTTTTTTACAAAATACTACTAAATTAAACATGACTGTCAAAATAGTATTTTATTAATTTTCAATATCACTGAAATTAATTAATTTTTTGATAAAATAGTAGCCACTTTGTTCTCTTAATTTTTAAGTCACTGTCTGATATTATTTAGTTTTTCAAATGAACAGAAATCTGAAACCACACGTTTTATTTATTCATTTCCTTAACTTGTTTTATTTATTCATTTCTCTTGATAAGCTAAAATATGATTAGAAAAACACCCAAGCGTGCATGAAGCCAACTTGGCGGAAGAGTCAAAAGCAAACCGCAAACAAAAATCATAAAATGATTAGATAATCAAACAAGCTAGAATATTTGTTTAGTTTGTAATAATTTCGACAATGAATCTTGATATTCAAGATATTTTAGAATAAAAATGATTTATTTTATAATTAAGTGATATCTAAGTTCAAGCAATTTGATCTATTTTTTTTAGTCAAGGTGTCTAATGATTTGATATGAAAAAGTCAAGGGGTTGGTAACTAGTAGTAGGTGATACTTGGTAAGTCAAGGTGACCAATAGCTATATTAGTAGGAACAGGTGATGCCAAGCGAACAGTAGTTGTGTTTTGTAGTAGCAGGTGATGTCTGGTAATCCAGATGACCGGTAACTATGGTAGTAGCAAGTGACTAGTAGCTGATACCTACAAAAAAAAATTTTTATGGACGTGAGGACTCTTCGATGATAAAGTCAGTAACTTTATAAAGAGAAAAAGTGAAATGATATTTTAGAGAGATAAACTCTAAAAATATATGTGCTAAAAATGTTAATAATGAAGATATTGTGAATCTTGAACTTGAAAGATTCATTATGTATTTATAACTCATGAATCTTATCTTTCTGTTAAGAGAAGGGGTTGAATTGTGATCTCACTGTTGATGCTGGGGAGTACGCCCAGCTAGGCACCCATGCACTCGACGTATGCTCAGTGCACTGCATAAGCGTACATCTTTCTTTTCCTATCTAGTAGCCACCAACTCTTCGGTTATTTCATATATACCTCTTTGTTAATGTTAGCATTTTAAAAAATTATTTCTATACCCATTTGATGTATTTCAAACTTTTTAATAGTTATGATAGCTGTAAACATTTTTGTGGAAGTTATTCTTAACAAAATTGAATATGTATCAAAATAATCTACATCTTGTTGTCTAAAATATTTAACAACAAGTCTAACTTTATATTTGTCAATATTTGCAACTTTTATCTTTGTTTTAAAGATCCAATTATGTTCTAATAATTTATTTCTAGAAGAAAAATCCACTAGTTTTTCATGTATTATTATTCATAATAGATTCAATTTTATTATTAACTATCTCCTTCCAAAAACATCGGAGTATGTTCGATGTTCATTTTCTAATAAGTATATTCAAAAATCTAGATAATATTTTACCTTTTTAGTTCTTCTAGGCTTAACTCCATGATTTTTCAATCGATGATGATTACTTAGCAATGTAAAAGAATCAACACTAAACATTAGCCTGCCATATTATTTAGCAATTTAAAAAGCTTAGGATATGATGTGTGTTTATATCAGATATTATTAAGCAATATATCAACCCTAATCACCTTGAAAACAATACATTTGTCTTTTGCTTAAATTATCTTTTAATAAAGAAGCAAATTTTTTTCTTATGACAACAGCACTTCCGTCACTAACTTGTCTAAGTTCATGGATGATGAACCACCGGGCCCAGTGGCCTCCTCAGCTAATTTTTTCCACTCCATGGCTTTCTTCTTCATTTCTTTAGCTTTCTCTCCCTCCATAAACTCTCTCACAATCTTCTCCACTTTATCTCTTGTCACATTGCTATCAATCTCCATTCCAATTCCCCACTCAGTGCATGTGTACCTACAGTTTGTTTGTTGATCACCAGCGAATGGCCAACAAAGCATAGGCACACCAGAAGAAATGCTCTCAATTATGGAAGTCCATCCACAATGGGTTAGAAAACCTCCAACTGATGGGTGGTTGAGGACTTCCTCTTGTGGACACCAACTACAAATAAAGCCCCTGTCTTTAGTTTCTTCAGTGAATTCTGGCGGCAATATCGCACAGTCGCCAGCGATCATGTCAGGTCTTATGATCCATAAAAATGGGTGACCGCTTTTTGCAAGTCCCATTCCAAATTCAATGAGCTGCTGCTTTGTAGCGACTGCTACGCTGCCAAAATTAACATAAACGACAGAGTTGGATTTCTGGGAATCCAGCCATTGGACACATTGAACTTCTTCTTTCCATAGATTACTTCCAATAGAATTCAGATCATCTTCTTGCATTTGATTGAGAAGCAATTGAAGTGGACCAATCGCATAGACACGAGGAAACATGGAGTAAAGGGCATTCAGAACCTCTTGCTCCAAAGCATCAAAAGTATGGAAAATAACGGCAGAACCTTCAGAAGCCCTCTCAGCACATTCCACGCAGAAGTTAAACATATAATCATTTGGATCTGTTGTTCGAACAAAACTGGGAAGGTCCCTTAACTTTATATCTCTCATTCCTGGGATCCAATCTACCACTTTGTCCAAGTAGCCATTTGTTAAAAAGCTCTCATCTGCAAACAAAAATTGAACGTACATATAGCTTTTAGTAACTGAATAAAAGTGGCTGCAGAAACAGAGAAAATATATATATAAAAAAAGAAGGTTTCCTAGCTTGTACCCCTAGTGAAAAGAATGAATAATTAAGGGCAACAGTTTACTTACAGGAGAAAATATTTTGAATTAATGAACTAATAAAAAAACCTTAATGAAATTATAATTACGTTTTTTTCCTTGTTCATACCTTCTAGTGGTGTCAGACCTTTTTCTTTGAGTGCTCGAAATTGTTTAGTCCCCATGAAGCTGCAAGCAGAGATAGTATAGAACAATGCAATAGGAATTTCGTGCATCGCAGCAGCATCGATCGCGACTGGCATGGCACCATCAGAGACGATATAAGTCACTGGGGGGACATCAGAAGATGCTGTGTCATTCACCTTGTCAAGCAGGTCATTAAATGGACCCAATAAGTTCTTCCTGGAAGCCTCACAAATTGCATAGAAATCGTGGGCGGCATTCTCATCCGGAGCAGGGAAGCCATCTGGAATGGATTCAAACCGAAAATCGGGCAAACCAGTCAGGGAATCAGGACCTCTAGATCTAAGTAAACGTTTGTGGTTAAACTCTGTATTGACAAAGGTTATGTGAAAACCTTTGTGATGTAGTAGTTTCGCTAGTTTAAGCATTGAGTTTATGTGGCTCTGAGCTGGGTGGGGAATGCAAACTGCATGAGGCTTATCAACTAAAATATTAGAAGCCATCTCTCTAATCTCCCTCTCTCTCTCTCTCTCCTCTGTTGTCCTCGCAGTAGAGATTCTGGCCTTTGTATAGGCTTTATCAACTTAGGATCACACTGTTGGTGGGATTGAAATTAAAGAAGACAATGCTGTAAATAATGAAGATTATCAACTTTATTAATTTTTTTTTTATAAATATAAAGTATATATAAGGTTTTTTATTCTATATTAGAAAAATAAGATCTCCATATAATATTTATATAGTAAAATTTGATATAAAATAGTAATTAATAAAGAAAATGATAATTGGCTGGCATGTATAAGATTGAGCTAGAAAAAAATATCTGATTACCCGTGCATAGCTATATATACTTTTGTTTTCAGTAATAATTTTTTTTTGATTTTTTTTTTTGTGTTTATTATTTTGATCTTTATCTAACTGTTTTTATAATTCTTATTTTTTTAAAAAAAACTTGTTGAATTCTAAAACAGTCTTGTTTTTGAAAAAAATATCTTCAAGGATAGATACTGCAGGCCTTTTTTGTTCTTCGTTAATTTATTACAACAGAGACTGGTGGTGCTTCTGGAAGATTAAATCGATCAAAAAACGAACTTCAATTTAGATTTTGAGATCAAATACAGAACAAAGACAACTCTCTTCAAGCTCTCTCTCTCTCTCCCCTTCACTTTTCTCTCACCCAACCTCTTTATTAACAGTGGAAATAGAGAAACCATCCCCATTCTCAATTTAGAATATGATTAGAAACACACCCAGGTGGACATGAAGTCACCTTGACGGAAGAATCAAAAGCAAGCCGCAGGTCGAGAATTCTTCAGAAGAAACAAAAACCAGAGCACAGTAATTTATTAAAGCAGTGGACACAAATCCCTTGAGCGGACTCTCTTGTCCTTCGGTAAAATTACTACAGCAAGTACTGCATCATTTAGGAAAAAGACTCAGCAGTCAACACTAGCCAGCCATAATATTTAGCAATAATTTATATCAGAAAAGCTTAGGATATCGTATATGTTTATATGAAATATTATTAAACAACGAATCAACACTACTCGCCTTGAAAACAACACATTTGTCTTGGGCTTTAATTATCTTTTAATAAAGAAACTTTTTTTTTTCTTCATGATGAAAGCACTTCCGTCACTAACGTGTCTAAATTCACCACTGGGGTCAGTGGCCAATTTTTCCATTCTGTGACTTTTACAGAATTAAAGCATAGTGTGAAAGCCAAAAAAAATAGTAATAATAAATAAAATAACATAATTAATTAGGCTTTTTTTATATATCCTTTTACTATTTAAGAGTATTTTAAGTGAAGTGAGTATATAATAAAGAAAATAAAAAATTATAGTAATTTACACTCTATTTTATCATACTATAAAAACTTTTAATACACTACGGAAAAAGAAATAAAAAGCTAATAACCACCTTGTTTTATGAATTCATTCAAGTGGCTCACAGCATACATTTAGTCCTCATATTTATTGTTTTGATATATTAGTGTTAAAAATAAATTTTAAAAAATAAAATAAATATTATTTTAATATATTTTTAAATAAAAAAATATTTTAAAAAATAAATTATTCCATCTAGACTTTACAATATACCCGACTCAGCGGAAGAGTCAAAAGCAAAAAGCACACAATTCTTAAGATGAAGACAACGTGTAGAAACAAAAACCATAAAATAATTAGATAATCAGAGAGCGAGTACAATCATAGCTTTTCTGTCTCTCTCTTTGAAAATTGAGGCACAGAGAGAGAAAGGAGAGAGAACTCGCAGGAGAGAGGGCTTGAGCTGGAAGGGGAAAAAACTGATGCATAGAGGGAGTGTTTCCTGCCGAGAGGGAGCAGTGCTTGATTTATTTTTATAAATTAAAAATTTAATAACGTTACAATCAGAAAATTTGTTTTGTAAATTTAATAATTTATAAAATTAATTTAATATAATATGTAAGACTATTTAAATAGAAAATCCTCAAATCTAATTAAGAAAAAAAAATCTAAAACTAAGAAAATAAATGTAAATTATTTGGCAATGCAAACACCATAATCACCTTGAAAATAATACATTTGTCTTGAGATTTAATTATTTTTTTCTGATAAACAGACCATAATATTATTTTTATGACAAAAGCACTTCCGTCACCAGCCTGTCTAAATTCATGGATGATGAACCACCGGGCCCAGTGGCCTCCTCGGCTAATTTTTTCCACTCCATGGCTTTCTTCTTCATTTTCTTACCTTCTTCTCCTTCCATCAACTCTCTCACTTGTTTTTCCACATTTTCTCTCGTCACATTGCTATCAATCTCCATTCCAATTGCCCACTCATTGCATGCATACCGACAGTTTGTTTGCTGATCACCGAAGGATGGCCAACAAAGCATAGGCACGCCAGAAGAAATGCTCTCAATTGTGGAACCCCAACCACAATGTGTTAGGAAACCTCCAACTGATGGGTGGTCGAGGACTTCCTCTTGTGGACACCAGCTTGAAATAAAGCACCTGTCTTTAGTTTCTTCAGTGAATTCTGGCGGCAATATCGCACTGTCGCCAGCGATCATGTCAGGTCTTATGATCCATAAAAATGGGTGACCGCTTTTTGCAAGTCCCGTTCCAAATTCAATGAGCTGCTGCTTTGTAGCGACCGCTACGCTGCCAAAATTAACATAAACGACAGAGTTGGGTTTCTGGGAATCCAGCCATTGGAGACACTCAACTTCTTCTTTCCATAGATTACATCCAATAGAATTCAGATCATCTTCTTGAATTTTATTGAGAAGCAACTGAAGTGGACCGATCGCATAGACACGAGGAAACATGGAGTAAAGGGCATTCAGAACCTCTTGCTCCAAAGCATCAAAAGTATGGAAAATAACGGCAGAACCTTCAGAAGCCCTCTCAGCACATTCCACGCCGAAGTTAAACATATAATCATCAGGATCTGTTGTTCGAACAAAACTGGGAAGGTCCCTTAACTTTATATCTCTCATTCCTGGGATCCAATCTACCACTTTGTCCAAGTAGCCATTTGTTAGAAAGCTCTCATCTGCAAACAAAAATTGAACGTACATATAGCTTTCAGTATTGGAGCTATTTTTTTTTTCTTATAAACGTTATGCTAGCAAGTGAATAAAAATGACTGAAGAAACAGAGAAAAATAAAATAAATATAAAGAAGGTTCCCTAGCTTGTGTCCTAGTGAAAAGCATGAATAATTAAGGGAAATAGTATACTTGTAGGAGAAAATATTCACGAGTACAACTCACCTGAAGTCCACTCAAATAATTAATTATGAGGGAATAACTATAAACAAAGTGATTATTGTAGAAATCCTCTCTTTGTGAGTGTGGATTATTGAGCCTGACTGGTGCAATAATTTATTTATTTGGAGACATTTCAAGCAACTACAAATCTTAATGAAACTATAGTTTTTTTTTTCTTTGTCCATACCTTTTAGTGGCGTAAGGCCTTTTTCTTTGAGTGCTTGAAATTGTTCAATCCCCATGAAGCTGCAAGCAGAGATAGTAAAGAACAACGCAATAGGAATTTCGTGCATCGCAGCAGCATCGATAGCGACTGGCATGAAACCATCAGAGACGATGCAAGTCACTGGGGGGGCATCTGAAGAAGCTGTGTCATTCAACTTGTCAAGCAGGTCATTAAATGGACCCAGTAAGTTCTTCCTGGAAGCCTCGCAAATTGCATACGTATTCTGGGTGGCATTCTCATCCGAAGGAGGGAGGCCATCCGGAATGGATTCAAACCGAAAATCGGGCAAACCATTCATGGAATCAGGACCTCTAGATTTAAGTAAACGTCTGTGATTGAACTCTGTATTGACAAAGGTAATGTGAAAGCCTTTGTAATGTAATAGTTTTGCTAGTTTAAGCACTGATTTTATGTGGCTCTGAGCTGGGGTGGGAATGCAGACAACATGAGGCTTATGATCAGCTGAAATATTACAAGACATCTCTTTAAATCCCCCCCCCCCCTTTTTTCTTGTTTTTTCTTGTTTTTTTTTTTGCCCTTTCTCTCTCTGTTTGCTCCTTTGCATGCTCAGAAGAAGTTCTGGTATTTGTATAAAGCAATGCTAAAATTTCTGCTGCAATTGTTTTTGTTTGTGTGCGAAAGGGAATCTAACTTAGAACCACACAGCACTGCCTCCATCACTTTATCTGGAGAACTTTTAATCTTAGCCACGTTCAGCAGCGTTGTGTTTTTTCTTCTGGAATATTCAACGTGGGGTTTTTATTGTGAAATTAATGTACTTAAACCCTATTTTATTAGAGTTAATTTAAAAGCATTCCTTAACCGAGTCTTATGAAATTTAGAATTACTGTATATTTTCATGGTTATTAAATTTAAAATTTATAAGATAATTTGTAAGATTAATTAAGATACACATAAACTGACATGAAAATTCATGTTAATTTAAAAACGTTTATCACCCTGTGTTTATACAACATTAGTGGTATGCGGTCATGAGATTTTTTTTATTTAATTTTGTGATAATTATAATATATATATATAGAAAAAGACAACCAATTAATTAAATTCTAGAGTAAAAAATGTTTTTTTCTTCAGAAAAAACTTTCTTTTTTTATTCATGCTTTTTTTCCCCAATAAAAACATGTCTTCTTTATTAGTTGCATTATTTTTCAATAAAAACTAAAAGTAATTAAAATAAATATTTTTTAAAAAATTAAATTATTTTAATTAAGGAGAAAAAATATATATATCTGAATCAAAACTCCCCTTTTCTTGTTCATGTATCTCTATTTCTTAATTTTTAACAAAAATAATTTTTCTATCAAAAGCATCGTTTCCAAGGAAAATTATGATTAGCTTCATCTAATCCAATCAGGTAAATATTGAAGCCCTAGATATAATATGAGATATATTTTCATCATAAGCCCAAACCTTAAAGCCCAAGATATAAATTACGAATCCTATCGTTACAGCATCAACAAAAGTTTCTCACCTAGCTTTTTCGCCACACGAAACTACTTCGCTTCCATTTTCGAAGGCACAAAACCGAGAAAGAAAAATGAAGCCTCGTCAAGAACAAGAAGAAGACGAAGAACGACTTCGTCAAAGAAAACTTGAAGAATCCCTTGAAATAAAATCTCTCCGGCGCATAGTCAGTGCCTACCTTAAGTAATTTTATTGCCCCTTTCTCTCTCAATTTCCTTTCTTTCTTTCTTTTTTGTTTTGATTGGATCTTTTGTGTGTAGTTATGCAGAGGCAGCAGAAGAGGATGTGAAAAGATACGAAAGATCGTTTAGGAAGCTTCCTCCTTCTCACAAAGTGGGTTCTTGGGGTTTTTTTTCTTTAACTGTTTTCTTGAAATCTTGAAAGATTGAGTAAAGTTATGGGAAATGAAATAGGAAGCTACTGAATTAGGAATTAAAGGGAAATGGGATTTAGAAAAAAATGAATTTGCTGTACTGCTTACTTAATTTTGTGTCACTGATTATTGATTTTAATGGAATTAAAGTCAAGTCACTAACTACCCCACCAGGTGCATTGACTTGAAGTCACTGAAACCAGCAGCATTGTGACTGCAATGTTCTTAAAGTAATTTCTGAATTGTGAATATAGATATTAAATTGTATGTTAAATTTTTGTTTTACTGTGACTAAACTGGAATTTAGGAATTTGAATTTTATTTGCAATATCTAATATTTACGGCTTGAATATACGCCAGAAAGTTTTGATTTTTGGCTTTGTTACAAGGAAAAATTTATGAATTATATACGTTCTTTTGATGATAATGGATTCTGGATAACATGGGATATATCTGTTTTTCTTAAATATATTTTACAGGCTTTGTTATCACACTACCCTTTGAAGTTTCAAAGTCTAAGAAGGTAATTCCCCGAGAGTGCTATTGCTTGGTTTAGGTTTCACAAGTTCACACAGACACATGAGCAGACTCTTAGAAAGCAATTGCCTTGAGTATGGAAAAGAAATATTAAGTTAGTGTAATGTTGGAGTTTGTGAACAATTTGCTTTTTATTCTGCAGGTGTATTTCTATAAATTCGTATTTCATATTTAATATGCTTCAGGTCAGATGAGCTCTATGTTCTCTTTATTGATTTTCTCTTTTGATGCTCTACTATACATCTTTATTTTCACATCTCCTTTTGTTTGATGTTTTAATTCTGTAATATTATGTGAGTTCTATGGAAAAAAAATAAGGTATATTATTTTTATTATGATTAGCAATCACTTTTCAGGCATTTGAGCCACCCCTGGATATGAGCCAGGACATTGATGACTCTGGGGAATTGCACTTTGAATGGCCACCAAATGATGGGAATGTTTGCTCTCATGAGTCTACCACAGCTAGGGGAAGTTGTTCCAAACTTGATGAAGCTTGCTGTGGAGAATCAAGCAATGTGATGAGCAAACTAGCAGAGGGTTTGACGGCCAATGAGGTCTCTGCAAAATGGCCATGTGATGTTTTGTATAGTGACTGTCTAAACTGCAAAAAAAATTTCTTCCACTTCTATGTCTTTTCATTTAGAAGTATGACTTCTGTAGATAACAACAGGAAGTGCAAATTGAAGGTTGTCATGGGTCTGATACTGGGAGCTGTCTGGCAGGCGAGGAAAATAACAAAATGACAGCTGAATGTTGTGGGAATCATGTTTCTGATTCCAATGGAAATGTAATGCTATTTAGTTTGCCTATTTTATCTCAAGGTTCCTTGTTTGTTTATAATTAGTTTTTGTTTTTTGCTAGATTTGCAATGAATTTCTCTTCAAGCCATCATTTTCTTCTTATTCTATGTATAGTGAAACTTACTTTCTTGCATATAACAATGTACATTCAGGTCCCGTCATCACCTCGTGATTGGTTGGATCCATCATTTCAGTTGCATGTTCCCCTGGTTGATGTTGATAAGGTATATTGGTTATCTTGGCGCATAAGCAAACTTTGCAAGCTTTGCTACCTTATTTATATGGTAAAATATGTGAATAAACAATGATTTTTTTTATATCTTAATTCTAAGTTATTTTAATGAGGTCACATGTAATTGACATGGCTGATGAAAGTCATTCTTTTTTGCCTTATATTGGTTTGATGAATCTTCAAATTTGGGTCAATAATTCAACTTTGAAATTATTGTTTTGGATAATTAAGATGGATCTGTCATTAATGATGATGAGCAAAAACACTGATGAATTGGTCATGAATTAGCATATGATGTATGGGAAAAATGATGGAAAAAAAATGGATCTCACACACACAAGATACAATCAGTGTTGTCATGAGGTGCCGAGGCGCTCCAAGCTAGGAGAGGCGAGGCCCAAGCGCCTTTATTAGCCTCGGGTGTCGGATTTCACTAAGGTAATCATTTTCGGTTCGGTTCGGTTTTTATAAAAAAAAAGTAACCAAACCGAAATTTTTTAAAAAAAAAAAACCGAAATCGATTCAAACCGATCAGTTTCGATTTGGTTTTTTAGGACAAAAACCGGTCCAAACCGGTTTGACTTGGTTTTTTCGGTTTTAGGCTTATAAAACCGAAACCGAACCGAACTGGTCAGTTTTTTAAAAATTTTAATCGGTTTAATCAATTTTTTTCACTGATTGGTTTTTGTGGTTATTTTTTTTCCGGTTTTCTCGGTTTAATCGGTTTTTCGGTTTATTTGCTCACCTCTAAATTTCAATGAAGTGCCACCTAGGCGAGCACCTTGAGAGTGGGTGCAAGGCATTAAGGCTAGTGCCTGCTTGAATTTCTTTCTTTTTTGTTGTTTTTTTTTTAATTAATTTTTATTTTGTTCTATTTGTTTATTTTTTTAACTGATATTTATTTATTTTTTTAATCTGTTCGGCTACTTACTATAAAGTATCTATTTTATTTTTAAGGGTGAAAAATATAACTTTATACGACTATGTTATGGTATTTTATATTTTCTTTTGATTTTCTAATTATGTAATCTTAATTGAGAAGATATATATATATTAGATTTAAAAATAAATTTATAGTATATCGCCTTGGTTCATTTAGGAGCGCCTAGCGCTTCGGGCATTTTACAGGCTTGGTGTCTTTTAACGCATTTTGCCTTTGACAACACTGGATACAATTGGTGTTCTTTGTGGAATGTGTGATTACTAATGCTGCCATTGTTTTTCCATTTTCATAGGTCCGTTGTATACTAAGAAACATAGTAAGAGACTGGGCAGCAGAGGTAATGATGCGTCATTGCTTTCCTGTTTCTAACTCATCATCTGTGATTTCTGAGGCCAAGGTTTATGTGTTCCCACTGTTCCTACACTGATGCAGGGACAGAAAGAACGTGATCAGTGCTACAAGCCTATTCTTGAAGAGCTCAATTCTTTATTCCCTAGTCGTTGCAACAAAAGGTACATAATTTCCTTATGTGTTTACCATTTTAGGAATGCAATTTTGTGCTTGGTGATTGTGATATACAGAATGATATATAATCTGTCATGGAATAATGTTTTATTTACTATATAACCATAAATTCATTGCACAGTCCCCCTACATGTTTAGTTCCTGGTGCTGGTCTTGGGCGTCTGGCCTTGGAGATTTCATGTTTGGGTATGTATTAAAGATGTGAAGTTATTACAAATTCTATTTTGGCAACTTTATATGGAGCCCAACACTTATCATATGATAATGCAGGTTTCGTGAGCCAGGGAAATGAATTTTCATACTACATGATGATATGCTCAAGTTTTATTCTTAATCAGTAAGGACTTCTAATAATTTCTTGCTAATCTTACTGTATGTATGCTCTTGGCAGTAATTAATCTTTGAATGAATGAATATCACTCTCTCCCTTTCTTTAGTAATGGGTAGTTTGATTGTATTAGGACCCAGAATGCAGGGGAATGGACTATATATCCTTGGATCCATAGCAATTGCAATTCACTTTCAGACAGTGACCAACTCCGTCCTGTTTCATTTCCAGATATTCATCCAGCAAGGTATTCATGCTGCACTTAGTATTTTTTTCAAAACTTTGCATAAAATTTTTAACAATAACTATCTGCATGTCATTTTAAATCCATATTGACTTTTATAATAAGCAGTGCAGGGATTACTGAAGGATTCTCCATGTGTGGTGGTGACTTTGTTGAAGTCTATAGTGATCCAAGTCAAGTAGGTAGGAGAATTTAATTCCTTTTAATTGTTCATGGTACAAATAATTGCTGGAACTTTGGCCACTGAAATGGGCAGATATTTTGATTAATTTTATTCCTTGCTAATGAAACTTTTATTTATGTAATAGTACTTTGATTTGCAGAAGACTAGACATGGTATCATAGGCACAAATTATTCTTGCAATGTCCTTGCTTTGAAGGTAATTCTTATGGAGAGTAATTGTATGATATGCAGGAGTTTGGGATGCAGTTGTAACTTGTTTTTTTATTGATACGGCACACAATATTGTTGAATACATTGAAATCATATCAAGGATTTTGAAAGATGGGGGGGTGAGTTCCTTGAAGCTGTTTGAAACACTGTATATTTTCTGCTATTTTTCACCATGGAATGAGCTCACTTAGGTGATGACAGGTTTGGATAAATCTGGGACCACTCCTGTATCATTTTGCAGACATGTATGGACAAGAAGATGTAAGCTTCATTTTTCCACAATGTTCATATATATACATATATATGG
>Ga0307507_10006902_pt1 | contig 16924 bp, 5 predicted proteins | sample 7_EM_MG_FD_207223 | JGI IMG/M metagenome (GOLD analysis project Ga0307507, IMG submission 207223) | Populus trichocarpa ectomycorrhiza microbial communities from riparian zone in the Pacific Northwest, United States - 7_EM | ecosystem: Host-associated > Plants > Roots > Unclassified | place...
TAAGGATCGAGGGCGTAGGAAGGTGATATACTACGCGTGGCTGACGTAAGCTGTACGCGAAGCGTACGCGAGGGCACGGGGTTCCGCTAGGGAGTCTCCCATGGAGGCTCCTGCGGCGGCGTTCCGTAACACTTACGTACAAGAGAGGATTTCTTAGGAGTATGGTTGTGTATTTAAAGGACCTTAGTCCCTACTATAGATAGTTCTCTCCTTATAGTAAATCTTAGAATATAATTGGAGTTAATCTATTGGGCAACTACTCCACCAGTTATTATTACGTTGTTGTTTTGTTCTTACCTATATACCCAGCCTAATAATAGAACCCACTGTAGTTCCTACTACAAGGTTCCGTTACACACAATAAAGACGAAAGTAATATAGATATTTAGCTGAATACCTAAACCATTTTGCCATAAAAGAATTAACTTCCTTTTTATTAGTCCTCTTAAGTTCTAGTAAACGGCAGAACATCCTATAGATAAGGTCTTTAAAAAGAGAAATTTTTGTAATAAGATAATGGAGCTCTATGGATAAAGCGAGTAAGTCTCTAAGCTTTTTAATCTCCTCTATGGAATTACAGTAAGCTTTGATAAATTCTGCCGGATTCCATAAGCGGTGCTCTGCGGGTTTTTAGTAGGTGTTGCCATTATAAATAGCACGAAGCGAAGATATCGCAGCTTCTTTATGGCGCTCTAGTAGGTAAGATATTCTGGCTTTGTTATAATCGTTAATAAAGATAGATATTACTATATTGTTTTCTATAGAAGAGTAAAGTCCCGCATTTTATCTTACTATATGCCAGTTATCCATAGTGGTAAAATTATTAATAAAATGATTAAGGGCTGTAAACTATTTGCTTTAGAGGGTTTCTGTTATTATAATAGCTAAGTGTTCTCCTATAGTAGTAGTTATAGTAGTTAAGTTCCCTACTAGAGTATTAGAAGCTAACTCCTATACTATTCCTCCTATAGTAGCTGCTTAAGTAGCTAGAGCTTTAGAGTCTTATTTTAGTCGCGGTTGTTTAGAGGGAGTATAGGCATATTTAATAAACTTTAAATGTTACTGGTGGCAAGATTGGTGACCAAGATTTTAAGTAAGAGAATAGATGGGTTTGTGGTAAAATAGAGACTATATTGGGAAAATATTCGCAGGCTGGGTTTTAAGGCTGCGTTCGGTTGTAAAACTTTAGATCAGATTAGAACTAAAAGTCCAGTAGAAAAGGACGCGTTCCTTCCTCATTTAGTACGCGTTTGTGGCTTTATAAAAGCACGGGCATGTGCAAGCTGGAGGCTTTAGATTGCAACTAGATAGGGTCTGGAACTTAAACCTCCAGATTAAACTAATGCCAAGACCTTTAGTTTAGAAGCCGTATACAGTAAAGTTGCCAACTTTTTAGTAACTTTTAGTGTGTTTTTTAGGCGGTTAGAGGAATACCAAAAATTTATAGCTAAAGTTAAGTTGAGCTGGAATTCAACCGCGGGGTGTAGCTGAGCGTGGCCACAGAAAAGTTGAACGTGGTCACCGATGGGGTCGGCGAAAGTTAAGCGTGGTTACCAATGGAACCGCCGGCAAAAGGTCGGCATGGTCACACTTTTGCCTATACAGAATACGTATTCGGTAGCCACATTTAACTTAAGCAACCATATGCACCGAATATGCGGTGTATATGCTTAGTATATACATATGTATAGCTGCAAGATTATATAGTAAATGAACGCCGGCATAAAGGGTGTGTCGCGGTAGTAAACGGCTTATTTATGGAGTATATGCGCTGTATATACTAGGCTTATATATATATAATGCAGCCTATCTTTCTATAGAATGGTATATGCGTTGTATATGTAAAGTATATACTAAGTATATACAGATACCTAGCGTAGCCTATCTTATATAGAACTAGGAGAGTGTATAGGTTAAGCATATGCTAAGTATATGCAACACGTATATATAGCCTATACTAATATTATAAGAGTATATTAGATCCCGTAATAGTCGCAATAGATTTGTAAGCACTGTCTATCTTTTTAGCTATTTAGCGACGTAGAGCGGGACACGTTATAGATGCCCTATAGATGCCTTATATACGCCCCGTATACGTCCCGCATACGCCCTATATACGCCCCGTATACGCCCTATATATGCCCCATATATGCCCTATAGATGCTCGGTATATGCCCTATATATGTAACTTAAAGTAATATATAATATTCTTTATTTATTAAATTATTTAATTTTAAAAAATAATAATTTAGTATATGCGCTGCATATACATAAAGCTTAGCGTAGTTAGAAGTTGAGCATGGTTATAAAGTTAAACTTAAAGTTCTAATAGGGGTGTAGCTTATAGGGGTCACGGAAAAGTTAAATAGGGTTACTAATAGGGTTGGTAAAAGCTAAACGGGGTCACCAATAGAGCGCCGGAAAAAGGTTAGTGGGGTTATACTTTTAGCCATATAGAACGCGTATTAGTAGCCATATTTAACTTAAGCGACCGCACAAACCAAAATATCTAGGGCATATACTACGCATACGCACATAGGCACTTAGACATATATACGCGAATTTATACGTATCTCGCTACACTAATAATAAGTGAAAACTATACTAAGGTAAATAAGAGTATAGTAGGATGGTTAAACGGCCTACTAGTTAGTATGGACAACTATATGCTACGCATATGCTAAGTATACATAGGTATTCTAGAGCGTACCTAACATTGAACACAAAGACAATAGTTCTTAAGATAATATAATTGGCAGGGAGAGTATTAAAGATAAGGAGAATAAGAAGAATAAGGAAAATAAGGAGGGTAAGAAGGGCAAGGGCCAAGATAGTACGCAACAGCGGCTTCTATTTTATATAGGTCTCTCCGAGGTAACACTATATACAACTTTATACATATGCTATATATATGCTTAGAATAGCTAGGGCATACTCTAAGACTATAGAGCACTTATTAGCTCTAACGGCAAGCATTAAGTTATTGTCTAAAAGGCAATAGACTATATTATAATGCCAGAATATCCAGTAACTAAAAAAGAAGGAATTACACACTTTATCTATAAAGCAACACCTCTGCTGTTTATAGACGCAGATAAAAAAATAGTACGCAAGGTTATTAATTAGTATATATTAAAGGTAAGCAATACATATATAAAGTATATACTATACTTATATATCTAGCAGATTTAATTTTTATTCTATTAAACTAATAACCCTAAGATTACATAACTACAGCTTCTTAGAGAAAATAATAATTGGGAGAATAGAAAAGCATTTTATTAAGCGTTTAAATGCAGCAGTATTAAACACTGTAAGTACGTCTATGAGGATATACTAAGTATATGCTTGGTATATAATAGGGTTAAGCCCAAATCAATTAATAACCTCTAAAAGCGTAGTAGTCGTCTATACTAGGTAGTAGAGATTAATAAAAAGCTTAAACAAAGCACAGAGAGGTAAGTATTATCTATATATATTAGGCATATACTTATAATATATAGCTACTACCACAGTGTTCTATAATTATGGCGGTAGTATATCCACCCTAGTATACAAGAACGTGTATGTAGTAAAAGCAGACTAATAATATTTTTTCAGTATAAAGTACGTATATAGCCCGCATATGGTCCGCATATACGCGATATATGCTTATTATATTATTATTATTATTATTTATTGCTTAACGTCTGATTCGGATCCCTATTGGGCCCACGCAGACTACTCCTTATATACATATGGGGAGAAAACTCTTTTAAGAAAACCCTGTAATCCGTCTCCCTACCTTTTAGAACTCGCCTATAAGGCGCCTACGAGTTACCTATAGTGCTCTACTACCTTACTTTTTGACCTCTTTGGGAACCACTGCTGCTGTAACAAGCCTATGGACGTGCTAGTATCGTAAACTTTACTCTATTACTATAGAGTTATTAGGGGGCGCCTATTACTCGCCCCTTTACTTTCTATTACCATTTCCTTTATAACCTGAAACTGGTCTAGCATATTTTAGCTAATAAGCCACTGGGTAACCGCCTTAAGACCTTTTTATATTAAGAGTAGTGTGTTATAGTTCTCTATGCCAGCTACTAAGAGCATAGCTTCTTGGTTGGTGCGTAAGGGGCATAACAGTATTACGTATTTTGGTGTCTATCTTGGCCAGCCATATTCGCATCTTAGGCTGCCTACTAGGACACCTACCTAGTAGAGCCAATCTTTTAGTCCTATTATCCCTATTCTTAAGAGTGTTGCTATTATATTTTCTGCCTTTATTTGGCCTTCTTGGAGCTCTTAAGTGTTTACCCCCTATGGCGTTAACTATGCCATAGCTTAGGTTTCTCTTGCCTAAGTTAGCCTCTGTACCTTTAACTCCTATACACCTCTCTAGCGTTGGTCCAACCAGTATTATATTGCGGAAGATAGTTTCTTAGTATTCTTTTATGCTCTACTTTAGCTCCTTTCTCTTTCTTACTATTATCTTTACTAGCCTCTTGCGCGTCTCCCTTCCTCCTCTATATGGGCCTGGGCCCTAATACAGCACTATTCTTCTTCTGCTTTCTTTACCTGTTTCTCCAATATCTCTTCCCTACTTTGGGGTTGTTGGTTTGTTCTCCTATAAGGCGCCCTAGGGTCCCTCTATAGTTTATTTAGGCGTATCTTAATATACTTTGTAATATTAGAGTTGCGTTTACTTTACGCCCTTTATATTGCAGCGGCTTTAATATATAGTTATAAGGGGGGAATCTTGGCTTCCTTCTTAAGCAGTACTATGGCCGTTCGCTTATACCCGCCTGTTATACTCCAGAGGTAGGCTATTTAGACCTTTTAGAGTGGTTTAAGGAGTAATTTAGGGGGGCCCTTTTTAGTTTCTCTAATAGCCTAAATACTGAATCTATATATTATAGTTAGCCGGACAACTGCTGTATATAGTAGGCGTGACCTCTGGAAGCATAGACCCTATATAGAATTGACAATCCTAGATAATGCAATATACTGTGCTTGGCCCTTATGGGCCGCTTATACTATATATACGCTCTACCAGAGCTTACTGTCTACCTATACTCCTAATACCCTTAGGCCCTGAACTGGTTAACCCCTAAAGCCTTAGATATAGATTATATGCTAAAGATCTGCAGATTGGTTGCGTTTTCTTATAAAATATATTAGCTGGTATTTCTCTAGTGAGAATTGGACTCTATATTATCTTGCCCATTCTATATAGGTATTATAGGCTTTCTCTAGTGTTCTGCAGTTCTCTACGGCTGTTAGCCCGTATATAATTAGGTTTATATCGTCAATAAAGCCTATCCCCTGGGTCGCCCCTTCCTTAAAGGTATTAAGTAAGTTGCTTATAAAGAAAAGGAAGAGTATAGGCGAAAGAGGTGATTCTTATAGTATACCTATTGCAACTGTAATGGGGGGGCTCTAGTATCTGCTAAAGACTAGTAATGTCTCTTTCTAGCCTATAAACCCTTAAATAAATTGTATAATCTATTCTAGGAAGCCCTTTGCCCTAAGGATATATAGGAGGCGCTTATAGGGTATATTATTGTAGGCGCCACTAATATCTAGGCTAAGTATTAATACTACGAAGTCCTTGCGTATAGCCTATGCAGTTTTAATGGTAGTAGGGCGTGTTTCTCTGCCGTATCTATTATATAGTCCGCTATAACCTTTTCTAAGATCTTGCTTAGGGTGTTTTCTAAGGCAATAGGGTGGTAGCTTCCTGGGATTAAGTAGTCTGCTTTACCTTCTTTTTATAAGATAACCGTCATTATAGATCTTCTAAGTCGCGGGTAGTAGCCTATTACAAAGCATGCTCTGGCTACATCTATAAGCTAAGGTGCTATAAGTAGACCACAGGTCTTTAAGGCTTTGTTTAAGATCCCATCTGGTCCTAATGCTATATTATTTAAGAGGCGACTAATAGTTCTAGCCATTTCTTTAGTTATTATGTCGCTGTTAACCCTTAGGCGAGTTACTGGTGTTTTACCAGTAATGTTACTAAGGTTTGCTAGAGCCAGCTAGGGGGAAAATCTTTCTATAAGGATCTTTGCCTTTTTATTATTGTTGCTTGTGGCCTATAGTTTGCCTGCTCTTTATAGGGGTGGTAGGTATAGGTCTTCTACTAGGTGTCCCACCTTTTTCTTTGCCTATCTTACTACAGTCCAAAGGCCCTTGTTATAGGGGATGCCTAGGTTAGTAGTGTATTTATTTATAAACCGTCTCCAGTTGTTTCTTGCTTCTTTTTTTAGGGTATTCTTTAGCTAGTTTCTTATATCTTTATATTGTCTCTTGTCTTTAGGGTTATAGCTACTTATATATTTCCTTCTTGCTTATTATTGGCTAGCCATAAGAACCGCGTATTGTGCGGACCATACGTGTTGCGCGTAGGGGCCCAGTTTTAAGACTGGGCAATGCTCTTCTAGCCCGTTTTTAATTACTGCCTAGATCCTTTCTAGTCTTCGGTTAATTTCCTTAGGGGTGGCTAATAAGCCTTGCTTATTTGGTATTGGGTGGATTTCTTCTAGGTCTTAAAGTTGTTATTTAACTATATTAAGGAAACTGTCTGTCTTAAGCTTCCTTATTGCGTATCTTTTACTATTTAGTTGCGCCTTAATATCCAAATCTAGCTATATTTGGATAGGGATATAGTCTAAGGTAAGTGCCCATTCTTTTTTAGGGATGCACCTTTTAAGTCTCTGGTATAGGCTATTGTCCATAAATATAAGGTCAATTATACTTCTAGCAGTGCCTTATTGCCACATAATTGCTCCTAGGGGAGTAGCTAGCTTAAGGCCCTAGATATCTATAGCTCTTAGTAGGCACTCTACCTATTATTTAGCAGCGATATAGATACCCCCCTACTATAGGTAGTAGAGGTTTATATCTCCTAATAAAATAGACTCTGTGCCTTTAGTTTCTAGTAAGCTTATTACTAATATAATGTTCTCTGTTTATAGGACCCCTTTAACCCTAGGGTTATATATATTAATAATTTATACCAGTCCCCTATATGTCTAGATTGTTATAACTGCAATATCTAGGTTAACTACTTACTATAACTATAAGGACAGGCTAACAGCCTTGCTAATTATAAAGCATATATATATAGCTGCTTTTGGTTTGTATAGGAGCTAGAATCCTTAAGGGCAGTATGTTAATTATATATAGGTATTGTAATACGGCTCTTATATAGTAAGGATATAGTGTTTCTCTAGGTCTAGACTGTCTAGTAGAGGCCTTACAAGGCGGTAGTTTATATTGCCGCAGTTATACTATATAATGGATTGGTGGCGGACCCCTAGTAAGGGTTATTTAGTATAATCTTTGATTAACGTCTGATACGGATCCTATCTAGGCCCACGCAGACACTTGCCGTCGCAGGGGGGAAAACTTGTAAATTGACAGGAAGAAAACCCTGCTGTGTAGGGGACGGAAAAACCCTATAAGCCACCTTAGTAGGATAAAAAACCCCTGATTTGCTATGTTCGTCCATAGCAGCGGCCCTGCGGGCCTATAGCTACGTCCTGTCCTCCTTGAATGTTTGAACTCTATGGGAACCACTGCTTCCTTCTCTAGCTTATCTAAAGCTAGGGTTTACTACGTCCTAGCTAGGCCTCGCTATGTGTGCTATATGCTTTATATTCTATATCTTAACCATCCCCTGTGTGCTATCTCCTGTAGACTATTACTATATACGCCATGCCTCCCCCCCCCCCTAGAGCCATCGAAGGCGTAAGGGGGATTCATCCGTCTTAACTACCATAATACTAACAGCGGGATATATTATGTTGTGTTTTGGGTATCTTTTGTGCTTAGGCCCCAGCTAGGCCCTTTCCAAGGGTCACCACTCCTTAAAAGGAGACAAGGAGAACCGTGGGTTGCAATCCAGGCTGCTAGGTATTTGGTAGTTGACGGCGAGTAACCGCATGCTCCGTGGGCGATCGCCCTAGGGGTTAGGAGGGGCCGTATATTTGCTCGTTTATTCGCAGTCGCCGTTCGTCGATGTAAGGTCGTCGATGCTTTTAATTGGGGGTCGGGGGATGTTATCGAATACTGCGCATCTATGTTGGATCGTACAGGTGCCCTAATAGAGCAGTGTAGAAGTAGCTGTTATCGTAAAGGGGTACCATTAGTGGTGGTTTTCGAGATCTTACCATCCCATGTAAAAACCTTTTACTACCGCCTATAACGCTCGCAACCACCACCACGAAGTTATATCGCACGCTGTGCGACGTCTCTGTGTTGGCTCTGAGTCTGAACTTCGAAGATCTAGGTTCGTAGCCGTCACTACGTATAGGTGCAGAGTCGGTTTTCGACGGCCAGTAAGGGTTATTTAACTCTCCTTTATTCTTCACTTCCTCTATTTCCACTTTCTCTAGGATTTTTAGAACTTCTGTCTTTTATATCTACACCCTGGTCGCTACTTATTTTATATAGGGCTTTCTATTTCCGTGTCTTGTATTCCTACTAGCGCTTCTATATCTAAATCTATTATTGTCTCTGGTTCTTCCCCTAGTCTTACTAGTCAGCTTTATGCCCTTTATAGGTCGGCTATAAATGTTAGATTTGCCGCGTTTAGTCTAACTCTTAATTGTCCTGGTTTTAAGCTTGCTATAGCTGTCCATAGGGGTCTTTCTATAGGGCGTCCTCTCCCTTGTGTCCCCTGTGACCCTTATGTCCCTATTCGGTCTGGTGATATCGCGCGGCATCACTTCTGGCCTGTTAAGGCTTAGGATAGCTGGCCCAGCCCCCCAGTGTTAAAGGTAGGGAACGCTGGGAAGGCACCTGCGTCCCCCTGGCTTATTACCTGTTGTTTCCATTTGTATAACCTAGCGTGTAGTTATTCCCGTAGCTGTTAAGCCCTTGCCTTCCGTCTCCTGTATTTAATACAGTCTACTCTCTCCCACGCCTTATATATACTTTGGTAACAGTTTGCGCATTTTATTTAGTCTTAATTTAAGTAGTATCTTATATTGTGGGGGCCTACACAGTGGCCGCAGCACACCTGTGCTGCGTATATAGATTAGGTGTGTCCCTATTATACACAGCAATAGCATCGTTCTAGGCATAGTTTGTGGTTATAGAGCCTTGTATTATATATAAGGCCATTTATAATTATTCCTTTTTGGATAAGGAGTTTTTACATTCCTAGTATATGTGTGCTAATAATAAGGGAGCTATGTATTTAACTAGCGTCTCCCTAGCGAGTCTCTAGCGACTCTTATATCCTCTTATTGTTCTTATTATATGCTTAGATTACATTTTCCTATTAAAGCTATTGGATTTGGGTAATCTCAAGTCCTAATATAAGGCGTTCCGTATGTTTTACTATCTCCTATATAGTTGCTATATTATTTACCTAGCATCCCTTTTCTACCCTAAGGCTTATAGGAACCGCTAGAACTTTGACTAGGTAGTCTTCACAGAGCACTTTTATGCCAATATGTTCTCCTAGCCTGTCCCCTACCCTTACGGCTTGTTCCTTTGCCTATTAGTCCTTTAGGGTGACTCTAATATCTCCGCTCCTTAGGTATTAAACTGCAATGGCGTCGTAGACTTCCTTGTAAATCTTTATAAGAACTTCTGTTTCTAATTGTCCCCTAAGCCCCTCTACTTTTTCTATATTTGGTTATATTATAATTATATACCTAGTTATTGTCTTAAGGGGGTTAGGTTCCCTATGCTATAGAAGCGCAGCTACGGCGGCCTAGGTGCGGTTCGCCGGTAAGGAGGGGTTTTATTTATTTTTAATTTTGCTTAGCCGTTAGAGGATTTAATTAAGGGATTGCTAGAGGGGCGCCTAAGGGACGCTAGACTGGCAGAGCTATTCTACTAGCTGCATTAGTTCGTTATAGCTAATGGTTACTCCCCTACAATTATGGATACTAGACGCGTCTAATAGGCTTTATATTTTGTCAGATACCTTCTTAATAGAGGTATTTCCGCTTTATAGTATGGTATTCGCCCGTTCTTATTATAGAGGGCTATTGCTGGGCGTGGTTTTGGCGGTCGCGCGCGAGTGCGAACTACCGTCATTTGACGTGTGCCTCCCCTGCGATGTAGGCATCTTAGGGGGATTCTCTAGGTGTTTTTCGGGGTTCTTTTTGGTTGGTTTTAGTCTTTTTAGGCTAGGTGTAGCAAGAGCTCCAGTCTTTATGCTTATTATATATAGGTAGAGTTCATTGGTTATTCTAGCAGCAGTAATATTAAACCATAGCATACTGCCTAGCCTTTATTATTAACAACTGCCTGGGTAGATATTTAATACCTTCGTTTACTTATTAAATATAGAGTTTAGAAAGTTAAACGAGAATGTACCTATATTAGATATGCAACGTTAAAGCGAAAATATTGTGGTATGTAATATATACATCGTGTATATACTATGCATATGCTAAGTCTATGTAGGATTTAACCACCCGCAAGGCCAAGGTAGGGTAGTAGGCCAAATATGTAGTGTATAGTTAGATTACTATATTCCTGTTAATATAGCATAGTATCCTTATATTTGCCTTATTACACGGAATTCTTATATATATTATCTACTATATCCAATAAAGCTACTAGTTGACCTTGCTAATAATGTAGTTAAAGCAATAAAGTAGGTGGATGTCCTAAGCCTTACTATACATATGCTCCGTATATATATAGTATATACAAATGAAACTACTTACCATTCTATAGGTCGATTTATCCTATCGCCACAGTACTATATTTTATATAAGAAGTATAGGACGCAGACACTACGTGCGGTATATAGCAGTCTTAATATTAAAGATCGAATTACTGCTCTAATTTAAAAGGAAAGGCTACTATAGTTCCTAGAGGGGACGGCATATATAGGTAAGTATAGGTTAAATACACGCTAAGTATATATAGAGGCTAAGCGTAGCAGGTATACTATATAAGTTCTCTATTAATTAATATAAAGAGAACACTAAGTAATAGATTTAGGCAATTTATAACTTTAATAACAAGCATTTCCTTATTATATGCTGTATATATACGCAAGCTAAGGCATTCTAACGCGTAATATATATCGAAATGGACCTATTATTTAAGATAGTTTAAGGCAAAATAAATGTATTCTTAATTGTAGGATAGGACGAGAATTCTAAATATATATATACCCTATGCCACGTATATGCTATATATAAGCTAAACACTTACAACAGGAATTAAGGTTTGGGTATACGCCTTTCTTAACCTAGAAACACATGCTATATACACAAAGATGTTTTAGCTAGTATTTAAGGTTTTAGGTAATACTGCTTAATTATTTATACAATTTACGCATATCCACAGAACTGGACTTCGCACTGCTATAGTTAATATATATAAGAAATAAGCTGGCGGTAAGTATACGTTCTATATACGCTTTATATATGCTCTATATATGCTTTGTATATGCTTATAATATATAGGCTTTAGAGATTACCTATATACAATTAACCCATCCCATAAATAGGATAAACACCTTTAGTATATACTTGTATTCTGCCTAGTACATATTAAACAAAACTTTGTAAAGCGCTTTCCAACTTATAAAGCAAGATATATTATAGAGTAGATATAGGAAGCGGAGATAAAGTAGAAACTAATAGTGCGTATATAAAGTATATGCACACTATATCTGGAGCTTACGTCTTGGATAAACAATAAGAAGAAAATATGGATACTAGCTGGGCTTATAAAGGAAAAGTCAAAGGTCCCTTATAAGTGGTGGGTATATGCACGGAAGCATACCAGACTTGGTAAAAGTAGTCACTTTTAAGATAATAACTTTACTGGTTAAAAATTATGCGTACTTACCGTAGTACTCCGGTAAAGGTATACGCTCTGTATATACACTATATATTCTAATATTTTAGTATAGGCTTAAACTCTATATATAAGAAATGTTTAATCTATAAGAGCTATATAAAGAAACGGGAATAGATAATATATAGAAAAATTATAGTAACTTAAAGCGGATAGCAGTACAGCTATAGAAATAATGTATATATATATACTGCATACGCAAAGTATATACTAAGCTTAGGCAGCGTAGAAGCAGCAAAAATTAGCTAAGTGGCGAGCTAGAAATCCTAGGCTTAATTTTCCTTAGAATCCTTGGAACCTATTTAATACCCCTAGGCCTACTATATCTAGTGGCCAGATTATCTTACAGATAAGTATAGTAGATAATAATATTGTATTAGTATTAGATATGTCGCGCGTATCTACTATATATGTAGTGGAGATGCTACTACTACCGTCGCGAAGTTAAACACCCCAGACTGTGGGTAAGAGGCATAGGTTTTACCTATCTATAAAGGAGCTAGAAAAGGAGGCATATATACTATATATAGAAAATATAGAGTAATAAATTAACAAATTGAAATAAGCTAAAGATATATATAATAGAGCAAAAGAACTAGCAGAGCTTAAGAAGTGGGCACAGGAATATAGTGTTAGTATATAGGGCGCATATGCACGGTATATGCATAGAAAGTATTATGTAGAGTTCCATAATAAATAAAGAATTAATTTAGGCCTTCCGCCCTACGCCCTATATTAGGCATATGCCTAGCCTATCTACTAAATAAACCCTACTAAAACTCCAATAATGCGTACTGCACGCTGTATATACAGCGTATAGGCCCAGCATATGCCGGGACTTATAGTTTAATATTTAGGCGAGTATAGTGGGTTAAATAGCGAGTTCCGCCCATAGCTTATATAGAGCATAAGCATAACATATATAATAAAAGGAACTAAACTTACTAGAGCTCTTACCTCTGCTATAATAGCCCGTTGTCTTTCTGCTTGCTAGTGCTAAATATTAGCTATGTATATATAGGGAATATACAAGGTAAGCTTACCCCTTTAGCGGCGGGTGGACGGTAAGGGGGACTCCTTATAGTTGCCTAGCGGGGTTGGGCTATGCTATACACATAGTTAGCGTATACCAAATATATATAGGTGAAATACTAACCCTGCGTTTTAAGCTGGTGGAGGGGGTAAATAGGCTAACGCGCTGTTTCTTTCTTATTAATATACGCCTAGCATAAGCACATATTGACCTATGGTTAGTAGAAGACATTATAGGTTTGTATATATAAAGTGTATACGTATATAAGCTAGTAATATAACCAAGTAGTGGTTTTAGTAATATATATATAGGGCCTATATAAAGTCGGACTTTGCTAGTCTCCTAGATATAGAGACGAGCGTTTATTTCTAAATTAGGTAGTAGCCCTAGCAGTAACCGTGCTTATTCCTCCTATACGCTACCCTTAGGCCTATAAGTACCCTTAGGTCTAAAATTAAACTTAGGGGGAATAAGTATATAGATAAATAGATAGATAGATAGATATATTGGGGTATAGCGCGTATATATAGAAGTAAAACTAATACTCTTACCTTATAATAGAATTGCCTGCCGAATTAGGTGGTAAACCCCTGGTCCTAGGCACTGTATTTAGTTAGCTTAGGCTAGATATATACTAGGTATAGGGTAAGCATATATAAACAGAGTGTAGGCATCTATATACTCCGAAATTCTTAACCCCAAAGGGCCATGGCTATATGCAGTATTAGTACTGCATATATATTATATATGCATAATCTACCTAGGCTTATATAGGTATCTGGTATCCTATTAGCCACTAGAGAGAACAAAATACTTTAGAGCGCTATATTATATTAGCGTTGTATATGTATAGCATGTACTAGGTATATACTTCTCCCCTATAATTAACTCCGTAGCCAACGTATTAGTAGTGGAAGGGTTAGTTACTGTATATGGTAAGTATATACCTCTACTAAACTACATAGTAATACTTACGGGCACCGCTGTACTCGTTACGGATATGGCGGCGGTACTACAACTATATTAGTAGAAGACGTAGATGCTGTGTATATGCGGAATATACGCTTGGCTAGGCTATAAAGACCTAGCCGCACATCTGCGTGCCATTTACTGCAATGTTATAGCTATGTTTATTGTCAGCATATGCTGTGTATAAGGTATGGATATGTGACCTATACTATGGAGTTAATAGCAGACAGGATAGAGGTAGGGTTAGGTGGATCTAGTTTACGCTTAGTATATGTATACTTTTTATATAGAGCCTTTCTGGCACCTACTTGCGTTGTCCTAGACCGTTACAGCTAGGGCTATATAAGGTTAGTATATGCTATAGGTATACGGCTCTAGATTTATATACGCCTTCTACCTACTACGGCTACTGCGGCGCGTGCTTTGTCTACTATAAGCATATGCCTTGTATGCGCGTTCTCTATAACTAACCTAGTATTACCTAGTTGGGGTTAGGGTTAGGGATCGGGCCTATATACTTCTATTAGTATATGCTTCTTTTAGGTATATATAAAGTATATGCTTACTATAGTGGTACCTAAAGGCGCTAGGGTTAGTGGTACTGGCCACCTACACATTATTAAAGTCTGTAATTGTAAGATTGCTTATAGTAAGCGTAGGCAGAGTATATGCTAGAGCGAAATTAAGATATTAATGTTGCCCTAGCCAGATGTTAGCATATATAGTACATACTCGTGGCGTATGCTATGGTGTTATGGAGAAGTTCTGGTACGACCACTGTTATTGTGGATATGTGACGCGTGTGCATGGGCCATGTTTTAATAACTTAGCTCGCCTTAGTAGCTGGTGGGATGTATATGCCCCGTATATACAATCCACGCGTTCTACAATATTCACGATTTATTAAATACTGCGATTTAAAAATAAAAAAAATTATTTTGTATATGCGCTGCATATGCAGAAACCGAGCGGGGTTAGAAGCTAAGCAAGGTCAGAAAGGTTGTGACCCCGTTTAACTTTGTAACCCCCCTAAGTTTTTCCGTGACCACGCCGAGCTGTGAGCCTAATTTAACCGAACAGTCGCCTCAGAATTAGATTGGAGCCCCAGATCAACTCCATTCTGAAGCCCTTATTCTAATCTGAACTTGCAACCAAACGCACCCTAACTTGACACGCAATTGACCAACTTGACATATTTAAAAGTTAAGTGACACGCAGTTGACCAACTTGACATATTTAAAAGTTAAACGACACGCAATTAACCTGCAATTAACTAATTTGACATATTTATAAGTTAAATAATACGCCGTTAACTAATTTAACATATTTAAAAGTTAAATAATACGCAGTTGACCAACTTATACATTCCTTAATATGCAATTGAGGTAATGTAATATATTATTTAAGTTATATGCTAATTACAAGAGGCTCTGCACGAAGCTCTGCACGAAGCTCTGCACCAAGCTCCGCGACAGAGGCTCCGCACGAGGCTCCGCACGAAGCTCTACACGAAGCTCCGCACGAAGCTCCGCACGAAGCTCTGCGTACAGAGGCTCCGCACAAGGCTCCGCACGAGGCTCCGCACGAGGCTCCGCACGAAGCTCTGCGTACAGAGGCTCTGCACGAGGCTCTGCACGAGGCTCTGCACGAAGCTCTACACGAAGCTCTACACAAAGCTCTACGTACAGAGGCTCTGCACGAGGCTCTACGCGAAGCTCTGCGTACGGAGGCTCTACACGAAGCTCTGCATCTGTCAGATAATCTGTATTCTCTCTCAGGCACAGGTCACGTGCACAGGTCACGTGCACAGTAAAATCTCTTGTAGCTCAAAGCCCTCAGGGGCCCAGACAATCATCAACCCATTTCATCAATTTGCAGCCACCTTATTTTTTTACCCTTCCTTACATCCTCCCTAACTTAGGAGGCACTGGAACGGCAGCTAGCAGAGGACCGTCGCCAGAACCAGACGACCGTCGCCAGAACCAGATGACCGTCCTAGGGCCAGACAACCGTCACCAGAACTAGACGACGATCTTTCGAATAACCAGCCAGCGAATACCACGAACGATTCAATTGATTAATCGAATTTGATATTGGCCCATCACCAAATCGAATCAAGGCCTCCTAAGGAGGCACCTTAGACGACCACCGTTCGAATGTACAGCTAGCGAATGGCCATAGAGAACGATCTGAATCAATTAGAGCCTTCAATCGGGCCGACCCCTCCCCCGAATTGAATTAGATACTGACATACGCAGGCAGGCAGGCAGGCAGGCAGGCAGGTAGGTAGGTAGGTGGGTAGGTAGGCAGACAAGTAGGTAGGCAGACAGGTTGGTAGGTAGGCAGGTAGGAGAGGACCGTCTCCAGAACCAGACGACCGTTGCCAGAACTAGACGACCGTTGCCAGAACTAGACGACCGTCGCCAGAACTAGACGACCGTCGCCAGAACTAGACGACCGTCGCCAGAACCAGACGACCGTTACCAGAACCAGACGACCGTCGCTAGAACCAGACGACCGTCGCCAGAGCCAGACGACAACGACTAGCCAGCGAACACTATAAACGATTCGATCGATCGATCGAATCAAGGTAGTATAGACAGGTAGGCACAAACAGGGAGATGCTGACGGGTAGGTAGATGCAGACAGGTAGGCAGATGCAGACAGGTAGGCAGATGCAGACGGGTAGGCAGATGCAGACAGGTAAGCAGATGTAGACAGGCAAGCAGATGCAGACAGGTAGGCAGATGCTAACGGGTAGGCAGATATAGACAGGTAGGCAGATGCAAATAGGTAGGCGATGTAGACAGGTAGGCAATGCAGATAGGTAGGCGATGTAGGCAGGTAGGTAGATAGGCAGGTACTGTAGGTAAGTCAATAGGTAGATAGGTAGAAGAGAACCATCGCTATATTATATTAAATTATCTAAAATATTATTATTTATTTTGCTAGCCTTATAAATAGCTTTAAAGTAGCTTTTATTTATTTAAAATATGCTATTAGTATAAAAGAGGTAAATAGCTCTAAATACAATTGTGGTTGCCAAATGCGCAGATTACTGGCAGGTTGCGCGCAGGCTGCGCGCAGGCTGCGTGTCAA
>Ga0307507_10006903_pt1 | contig 16923 bp, 24 predicted proteins | sample 7_EM_MG_FD_207223 | JGI IMG/M metagenome (GOLD analysis project Ga0307507, IMG submission 207223) | Populus trichocarpa ectomycorrhiza microbial communities from riparian zone in the Pacific Northwest, United States - 7_EM | ecosystem: Host-associated > Plants > Roots > Unclassified | place...
CTGGAAATTCAAGGACGAGGACGGACTACGTTTTGCCGTCCCGTCCGGTCCCGGGCTCTTGGCAGTCCCCACGCCGGGCCCTACGGGGGCCCCGGACGGCTGAGAACACTGCTTCAGCGATGCCGAAGTGCGAGATACAGTGGAGCGCAGAAAACGGCTTGCTATTAGGAGTACGGGTGAGGGAAAACTCCGAACTTATTGAATGCCAGAGGGATTTTGCAGATATGTGACTATCGAACTGACCAAGGAGCTCGAGCGCAAATGTTTTTGCGCGATCTGCGAGCTTCATTCGCATGTGGGTTCCCCAATATAATGAACAATATTCAAGGAATGGTACCCCTCGGTGGTCAAGGGCCCGGGCGGGCCAGCTGAAAGATCCCTGAAGCACTTGAAGTTGAGATACGTTAAGCAAATTTCCGCCATTGTCGAGTGAGCTCGGTCAGAGATGTCGGGATGTGTGCACAGGTACTCTTGAAGGGTAAAATGGATCAGTCTAACCGTGGAGGCACTCTTATCCAGGGTGACGAGTCCTTGACAACAGCTTAGCAAGGTCGATATCGCAGGGATATCGTTGTTATCGAGATTATTTGACCCTACCCGGATCGCTATGGCGTAACATATCTCATCCACCTGCAAAGGCCGCCTCGAATGGGAGATCCACATCAAAACGGCCATCCCGAGTCTTGCTTTCTCCCCGCCCTGAGCCTTTATCCTTCTCAGAGTTGCTTTGTACACGTCCCCCAAACCTAAATCATTCTTCGTAGCCATAAGCCTTTGTCTCCTTCGATATATGGTCGTCTCTTGTAGGATCGCCTTGATGCTTAGGAAGGCAAGCAGGAATCTAGATACAATATTTTTCAGTACACCACTTTCGTTATTTTATGTGCCCCCGGTTCCTACTTACATTTCCGAAACTGTTCCGGGAATATTCTGCACGATTTCCTCCTCCAATCTCTTGTCCATAGCATCCGGCAATGTATCCTCTTGCAGCTTCGCTCGGAGGAATATTACAATATCATCTTTGGTGGATTTTATGGATCTACTCGCTACCCTCCCAGTAAGATATTTGTCGACCTCACCCCGGACATGTGGCCTCCCGGTCAGAAATAGCCGAGCGCCTGGGGACTTCTGGAGAATTTGGTTGAGCGAATCAAGGAGCTTCACCCGATGTCCTGGCGGACACTCGTCCAGGGCATCAATGCATATAGATGTACATCGTGGGGAGGAGATATCCTGCAAGACCTCCACAATTTCTGCGAGCTCTAACCTCTTGCCACCAATGACCTTTTTTCTGTCCCGAAAAGCCTTGACTATTCTTTCCGGAACCTCATCCAGTCCACCGACAACCTGTTTCAGCACCGAGCCCAGAACCGCAGCTGGGGATTGTTGCTCTTGAGAGGCGAAGTCGAAGTAGAAGCACGCAACGGCAGCTGGGGATTGTTGCTCTTGAGAGGCGAAGTCGAAGTAGAAGCACGCAACGGCAGCGTTTTCCCCCACAGCCTGCTTGCATAACGTATCTATCACCAGCGAGCTAACATCATAGCTTATTAGCAAGACTTTCCTTTCTTCGAGTATATTCTCTCTTACCTAATGTAGGTCTTTCCAACCCCCGGGCCTCCGTAGCAAAACAGGGCTGAACCATCGGATTCACCCCCACGGATACCACCAACCCAATTCCGATACTCCTGAGTTTGTAAGAGCCAGGCTCCCACCCCGTCGACCCTACGGGTTTGGATATCCTGGTACCGTATCCGGGGTTCAAGTGGAGATAGCCAGGCCAAAATTTCCGACTTCTCATCGACCACCATACAGCTATTCCACACATTGTTAATAGTATTAAAAGAGTTGATGTTGTCGTTGATGTGTTGAGACATTTTTGTATGTATATTTCGCCGCTTTGGAGATTGTAGAGGATGGGTTTTAGAGTAGTTTTGTCTGGTAGGGTCGGTTGATGTAATTCCTGTGGGGCGAAGAAAAGCGGGGGTGATGGTGATTTTGAAGCCTTGTAGACGAAGGTCCAATCAACCGACCCGGTACTGGTTGACTACCTGTGAAACCAACATGATCTTGCGGCCGATGGCGGGAGCGGGCAGCGATAGAATTAATATTTTATGTCATATTAGCACTCGTATTATAGAAGTGTTGATGAGACCCTCTTTGCGACAGCTTCAAGAATTGGGCAGTATAATAATATTATTACCATAAGAATAATTCTAAAGCACAAGACACGAGATCGCTCTAGAAAGGCAGGCGTTCTCTCCAATCGCACCGTTCTACTAGTATCATATTTCGAACGACCCTTAGTTTTGTCCGTTAACAAAATTAACCATCGATGGCAACGCAGCCTCCTCATCACCCCACCTTTTCAACACCCCCTAAAGACATTTGTCTAGATCAAATATTAATTTCTGCTATGTATTCTACCCTTGTCCGTTAACAAATTAACCGTACACAAACGCAACCCTCCTCACCCCCCCCTCATTTTCAGCACCCCCTAAAGATATTTCTCTAGATCAAATATTTAATTTCTACTATATACCGGTATTCTATTCTGTATTTTATATCCTTTTTTAATTTTATTTTCATGACAGTTAAGTTAGTAAGCAGGTGCTGTTGTCAGAGCCGAAGTTTTTCCTGTTGGTGGATGTATGATACGGTTAATTTTGTTAAGGCACAATATGTATTTACGTTTTATATCTTTTTTTAAAAAATAATATTTCATGACCGTGGGGTTAGTAGGGTAGCGCTGTTGTCATGGACGAAGTTTTTCCCGTTCGTTGCCTCCACGCCACAAAATATCAATATTTTCCACGCACCCCCGAGTACGGTATGCCGACAATTACCGGTAGCGCATCTGAAAAAAATCTCTCCTGAACCATTACATTCCTCTCCATTCACACTAGAAAGGAAAGAGTTATCGTACTGTACTCGTACAAGCTAAGGCACTCTCCGCCCTAAAATAAGTCTAGATATGTACTCTACTCGGGTGCCCAGGCCTAGTTCTATTCTATTATTGAGAAAAATGGTGAGACTGGATATGATAGGAGTTGGAGAAAGGTTAACTGATCTAAGAAATATTGAACCTAATCCCTAATTACCGGATACGTCGGGAATATTAGGCTTGCAACAGCTCAACGATTCTATCGTGCCTACTCCCGGCACCCCCAGGAGTGGTGTTTGGCCATGCCCTACGTCTAAGGCGTTAGAGTTGATATCTCCACGTCCCAAAAGTAGCCTCACCGCTCCCTCATGCCCGCTCCCGGCAGCCGACAAGAACGGTATTAATCTGGACTGGAAAGTCTCAGCAGCTCAAGGGATACTCTCAGGTACTGTACGTTACCTGCCAGTCACACCTCAATCTCGACATCCATGTTTGTGTCTACTACGGAGGTACAGCCCATAAGTATTGTATATTTTACTAGCAGGGGGCGTTTGTGCTCGTAAGGGTGACGGGGTGAATTGGGTAGCTACCACACCCCATTCGCTCCACTTATACCCAATTCGTTACCCTCACCCAACACTAGTCGAAGACCCCTGCTAGTAAAATATACAATACTTATGGGCTGTACCTCCGTAGTGCAAATACCGTGAGAACGCTAGTGCATTTCCGGTGATGAATTTAGCACTGCACCAACAAACCCTTTCAAATGATTCAAAAGGCCTAGAGTCCCGGCACAGTGTGCACCAGAGCAATTGCAACGGAGACGCCCTGGCGTTTAGCAATAAATTCAAGAAATGTTTTTACATCCAACTTTACCGATGTAGGGGAGTTTACAGATTGGAGAGTGTGGTCCTATAACTGCTAGGGTTTTGCCCTGCAGAGTTTTCATGTGGAAGAGGGAGCTCTTGGCGTGTATATGTTTACTATATAAGGCACTGCTCCTTCCTTCCTCAGTAGATAATAACAAGAAGCCAGACAACAACACAATAGACTACACAAACACACTCTCTCTGATTAAAGCCTGGATTGGCACGATGCTTTTAGTTTATAATAAATTTGATTGAATCTCTATTGGGCTAGGTCCTACCAGTATTTCCTTCCTCTTGGGCTTTGAGTTATATAGTGTACCTGTGGGTCAGTCTATCATCCCCATAGCAAGGGAAGTATTACCAGGTTATAGTATAGTCTAAACACCATCCACCTGAGAGAATCAATCAGTTTCCCCCACACCGGCGCCACTGCACCGGCGTACCACAGACTTTATCCCAACTGCCAAGCCACAGCTCTGTTCCAAGGTGGATTAAGTCGAGAGGTGATGACAAGTGTGGCTTGATAAAGGATAATAATAATTAATACAATTATGCATTGTTTGGGAATTGAGCTCCCTCAGGCTTCATTCAAAGCAGATTTGGGAAAGCCTACTACAACTTCAGAGCAATTGGCAGATGACAGGCCACCATGGTTTAAGCACTTGGAAAAATTGCATTCTAGCACTTTAAAACACTGGGAGAATCAAATTTGGTGTATGCAGAAAGAGAATAACAGATATTACAAATATCTGAGGACTTGTGAGAAGATACTAGAAAAACAAATTGATGAATTAATCGACAACAATAGTGATCTCTATGTACAATTATATCCTTTCAGTCTCTTGATTACTGTTTCAATTCAGAAAAACAGGCTTCATTTATCATGGAGTGGAACAAAAGGCAAACATGGAACTAAATCTTTAAAGTGCATGAGACAATTGGTATATCATATCGCTCCATATCTTGAGCTACTACTGCTGATAATTTCCACCATAGAAAATTGTTGAGAAGGCTGTATAGCAGGAAAGGATTATTGGAATAAGATGATTCAGGATAGTGTTAACAAAATAATAGAACTAGTTGAATTCCAGGAGATTCTATGAGAAGAACTCAAGTCTGTGGACTGAAAGAGACTGGCATTCAGCTTGGTCTTGGCATACTGTACCCTAGACTCTCACGATATGCACACAGCAATGATGATGACATTGTTCTAAAAAGGTTGTTTTATCCAGAAAATGGACATACAGGACTTGTGGTGCTCATCAGAGTACAGGGTAAGTGGCAAGACCCACTGACCTGAAGGGAGGAAGCCGTGGAGGCCCATTATGTTACATACATGGGAATAGCTTACCATATTTAGTACAAGGCTACGTCCCCAATAGGAAGAATGTATGTCTGCGCTCCAAAACTCACCAGAAGTATTAGCACCCATGGGCATCTGCCGTGACTCCTCAAGATACCAGAAGAGTTCCTGTTCTCTGAAGTTTATTAGTGATTGGAATGATAAGAAATATAACTGTCCTTTATATTCAGTCCATATACATATCAATACATAATACTTTGCAAGATGGCCATCCAAACTGATTACTCAGCATTCCATGATAACACTATTGGTATATTGGTATTGTGATGGTATATATGAACTTAGTTTGAGTCTATTAGGACAAAGAGATTGAAGACTATCTACTAGTGGAGTGGAGACACCCTTAGATGAAATCGATGTTGGGAGACTCTCTGCCAGTGAGTTCAAGTGAAGCAATTATTCTAGGTCAAACAGTGTTCACACTTCCTTTGACAAAGCAGAATGCTTGAGGAGATACATGATTGTTAGGAAAAGGAAAGTAGTGCAACATTAGTATAAATAGTAATGGCTATCCCCTGGAGTTTGAGAAAATCAAGCAATGGAGAAGAGACCTTAACAATATAACAAGTTATTACAACATTATTTCAAGAAATTTACTTTAAGACTTGACCTTTACTGAACTATCCCTCTTAAGCCTTCCTAACAATCTCTCCGTTATCTTGAATACCCACGGCCTAGTTAACTCTACCCCCTGAGTTAGCTACCCCGTAACACGTTACTATACCGGGGGCAGTTAGACAACCAACAGAAGAACACCTTCAACACTACCATCCACTACGCAACTACCCACTACTGGTCAGCCTACATCATCGAAAACCCTGCAGACCCGAGCAACGAAATTCCGGAGTGTTGGATAACCGTCGATCTATTATGCCTTCGTGGGCATCCAACAATCTTTCTCAGACCTCTCCATTATTAACCCTTTACCATAGATTACACTCTTTAAATTTATGGCCGAGCCAAGGGGTCTCCCGCTGCAATTGGCTTCGTGCACACACTGCCAGCATAGTGTAGTACTGTTGTTTTCCCGGCCATGGTACCGGGACCCGAAGGTTTTTCTTCCAAGAGCATAGCATTAAAAAGGATTTCCGTACTCAGTGAATACAGTTCTGTGTGAATATAGAAATCAACTCTATATATTAGGATGGTGAAAAAGAATAAATTAATAACAGTAATGTAGTTACAAGCAAACTACTACCAGTGTAAACCCACTCCTCATCTAAACAAGCTTCAACACGTCTCCTCCTGCCACCTCAATCCCAACACTCCTCTTCTCATCCAGGCTCACCCTCCCGGCGTGCAATATCGCGGCAGTAACAATGGTATTCTTAAGCGTAGGCAGACCGCGCCTATCCAGTTCCGCGAATGTGATGCGGCCCTCATTCAAGGCCGTGCACGCATCGATGAACTTCTCGAAGGAGATGTAGCCATACCCACTCTGCCCGCCAAAGTTCCCTTCCTCGTCGGGGGCGTAGCCCATGTAGAAGGGGTTGTACCAGGACAGCCCCCCCAGGTCGTCGTCTGTCACATCATAGCCACGTTTAGATTGGTTGGCGCGGATTTCGCCTTTGGAGGCCATATCTGTTCTAAGTTAGTTTTTGGTCTCGGGGTAGGGGGTAATTGGCGGGGAGGGGGGAGTACAGTGGAAGTATTGGTTTGAATGGACGCCAGCTTTTTGCGGGGCTGTCCAGGAAGCGGTGTATACTCCTGTGGCAGTCTTTGACGGGTCATCCTTTTTCACCCAGTCTGTCAAAAGCGTGATTGTGTCCTCGGTTCCTCCGACACACCCCAAATCCGTGGCGCAACCAGTGCTCCCCGAGGCCGTGACCTTGTAGGGCCGGTATCCCGGAACCATAGTCTGATTAATATCGATATGGTGCGAATTCAGATAGTACGAGATATCACTTTCCTTCCCAGCCCACGCTTTAAATGTCTCCAACTGGAACTTTGGCTGCGACATGTAGCTGTAAAAGTAATTAAAGTCACCAAGGTTCTTGGCCTTAGCCCTTGCATCAGAGTATACGGGATCAAAGCGCTTGTGGTGCTCAACGTAAACGAATACCTTTGCCTTCTCGGCCTCCTCGATAAGGGTTAGGTGGTCCTCCAGCGTTTTCGTCGCGGGCTTGGTGATGAGGACGTGTATCCCTTTACGGATTGCGTAGAGCGCGATGGGGAAGTGGGTCGTGTCCGGAGTGAAGATTGTAATTGCGTCACCGGGCGAGAGGGCATCAATCGCTGTTTTGTAACTGTCCGGATCCACGGCGTTGTCTTCGGGGAAGGACTTGAATGAGACATCGAGGTTATTGTAGACATTTTTGATATTTTTTTCCAAGTGATTGCCTGCCGAGTGTTAGTTTTTATACGATATAGTGACGGGGTTGGGGGGGTAGAGTACGGATATCTGGGTATTTTTTCCCGTTCACGCCGACCATGCTAAGCTCTCCAACTTTCCCACGGCGGCGGAGATCAAAGAGGGTGAGACCTACAACACCTATCTGGAAAAAAGAAAAGATGTCAGAATTGGAGATGTATCGGGCTAGGAAAATGGCGACAGTGCTGCACCTTCTTGTCAGATGTAGACCCTCCAGTACCCACCCAGCCGGTGGTGTACTCCCCAGTTCCAACCTGTAAACCCAATCATTAGCTCCCGGCCCTCACCATCAGCCAAAGCAGGGATCAGAACAAACCATCAAAACATTAATTGGGGCCATAATTCCGAATCCCTTCCTTAACTCTGTGTTCAACCCTAGAAGAGGACGAGGTAATGACAAAGCTCGGCGACCTGGTTCCTTGATGGGGGATGTTAATGGATTTATGGCGGATAAACAACGGAACATGACCGCGAATGTCCATGTTGGTCACCACAGGTCCATCTGCGTGTCCCACAATAAATAAGCTTCTGTTCCCCGCTTGAGCTCTAGATTGTTGCCAACATTACTATGATATTATGTCGACACGACCTAGGTCTTTGAGCTCAAACCCCCTCACTAGCGCATACAATAGAATTTCCCTTTTTCTTTCGTTTACCTCTTTTCCATCCCCCCCAGCCGAGGCTTAAATAACTCCCCTCACTTTTGACTCCCAGCGGATACCATTCATCGTGGCCATTTCGTTGGACGGACAGACATCCGGTTATCATACAGCGAGGCCTCGGCTATCATGTCGACTCACCCTTAGTCACGTCTTCTAACATCACCAATCTATTCCAAAGAATGCCAAACCCCAACACACCCGCCAGTATCGTCTGCGGCCCTCGAGCAGAGTACTCGCAACCTCATCTCACCCCACGCATACGCACAAAATTTATCTCAATGCCACTCGGGAGCTCTACTGGTGCTTTTATTTCATTCTCTTCCTATATCGGTATTCGGGGTTCGGTTGGTTTAGGGGAAGCAGAATCCTTATAGCTACCGGTACGGTACTGTCGCTTGTTTGGTTCTCCGCGTGAGTTAGGGTTTGAGGGAGGAGGGAGATTTGTCGTCGGTTACGAGCACGTACTCGAGTGTGATGCTGACTTGACGAGTATGGTGTCTTTCGGAGACCTGGATAGGCTCACGGTGACGCGGATATTTGCGGCCCTATTGCGTTGATTATCCGTCACAAATTCATTCACATTCTTGGTGGAAATAGCATGCTGAGAAGGGTTCTAAGGCGCCGGCAGAGGAAGCGATAAGAGACAAGAAGGATCTGGACAAGCAGCTATCGCCAACGCTATATTTGTGCTTCTCCTAGCGCTTCGCTTTATTTCTCCCACCAACCACCACTTCTTACAGGGTAGGGCTGATATAATTAGTCTCTCCACTCTTATTACCGGCATCTGTAACTGCCCGCTACGAACATCTCGTCGTCCCGACCCCCCCCTCCGAATGGTGACTCAAGTCTCCTATAAAGCACAACTGGCCCTCCTGTCTCATATGACACAAAACTATCGCGCTGCTTAAAACCCACGAAAGAAATCGAGAACCTGCCTAATACCGTATCGGCAGTACTCGTGTCGCCGGGTTATAGTCGCGCTTTATTCGCCGCGTCGCCACCAAAATGGGAGCGGCTCCAATCCGGCGACATGAGCACGCGTTCTAGGAAGCGGCCTACCGCATGTTAGACTAGGTATTAGATATCGCTATCTTATGTTACCACAAGCTATGTTAAAGCGATATCTATACCTCGTAGCACGATATCTCTGAGGGGGGTTTTTATGTATTTTAGAGACCAGTTTATCCTACCTAGAAAGCCAAGCAAGCTACCTTACCGCACCCCCCCCCCCCCCAATTTACCCCAATCCACGAGGAGGCTTTCGCAGCTAAGCATTTGGGACAGTTATCTTTGTGGCGCTCATGTGTCTCGTTAGCTTCAAACTTACACATTTGTGTGGCCTGTCAATAGGATAAACTTGGGATTGGGGGATGATTGTGGTTAAATTACTTTCCCGCTGATGGCGCATTGACCAACGCGATAAGACTTTTATGCTTTATCGGGCGGAGTGTATATAGGCGATTGAATTTCTGCCGAGCGACTACCAGACTAACAGCTAGGTTTAGTTTTCCACAATTCCTTCTCAATACGCGTTTAGGACCCAGAATGTTCATCAGTTAGTGGTATATCCCACCTGGTACCGGAAAGCTTATTTCCGGAAGCACCACCTCTAGCTAGAGCCTCGCTGTTAGCCTAATGCGTAACTAAGTTGGAAGTGCTAAAGATTCCCTGTATTAGAAGCCCTTCTAAATCTCCAGCTTGAAAAGCATATTTTCCGGAAATCTCTGTCAGATAGGGAATCGAGTGATGAAGTGTGACGTGAATTTCCGGCATGTTAGTGCAAAGGCATGAAGCTGGGTATGATACTATACTAGCAGGAATTCCAACAAAGCTTGGTAAGGCACTTCAGCGCGCGTTCAGATGGTCCCGTAATCGACCAAAGTCGAGTGATTCTCAAACACCTCCCCACCCCCTGCCATCCTCCGCAAGCTCACTCCCCGCAATATTCTCAAAGCTTCAGCCCCTTCAACCGAGAAATAGTGTAGGTGTAGACTATGGGTCTCGTCTAATTTTGCAGTAAAATACCAGGACAAAAAACACGAGTCGATGGACCCCCTACGCAAGAAGTAGTCCACACTTACCGACTATCCCACCCCAACGAATTTGGAGTTTTCCTCCGAGAGCGAAAAAAAATTAGAAAACATGTTGTGATACATACGGTAGAATTTCAAAACGGGAGAGATGCCGCTGATAATGTGATTTAGCCAAGTGAGGATTGTCAAGAGGTCCCTTTTGTATAGTACGCACGAAATCATAACTCACTCTCAGTTCTTACCGCACCGTGAATGAAACAGGACAAGGTATCGACGTAGGTGCTCAATGTTTCCTACATTAGGGGGAACAGTTCCTCTCGAGATCTCTGTATTTATTTTTTGCTTGGGTACTGTCGGTCCTTAATGACGGGGGCTTTTGGTGTAAAACGGTTGGTGGCGGGAGTTTTTTGTCACTGCTGTAGGGTTAGACCGTTTTAGTGATTGCCGGGTACGTGGGTAGACGGAGTCACGGAGGATGCGGTAGGAAGAAAGGAAGGAACTGGGCTAACTGGGAAAAAAAAAAAATGAGGTCGCAGCGCCGTAGGTATGACATGATATAATACAACACTGCCTAGAGAGATAGTATCCGAAAATCTAATTACAAGATCTATAGCCAACCAAGCTGGCCTCCGTGCAAAGGAACATGTCTAGCTACGATACTTCGCGCATCTCCGTCGTTGCCCACGTAATTTAATTACCTGCCCTACACGCATCAGATCTATTAGCACCGTCTACACACCTAATTAGAATTTTGATTGTAGAGATACTCACGTTTCCCGCGCGAATACCTCTCTATCGCCCTCTTCAGCACCAACCTGTTCTGCGCCGCTACAAAATCCCTGGGCGATTTGCCCTCGCTATTCCTCATCTCAACATCCACGCCCTCTCTGGAGAGCAGCAAGAGCACGAGGTCCTCCCTGTCGCCCTTCCGGACGGCGATGTGCAAGGGAGTATCCCCGTTCTCGTCCGTGGAATTAATGTCGAACCTCCCGTCTTCGAGGAGTAAGCGTAACGCTGGGATTTGGTCGCTCCGGACCGCGGCATGGAGGGGGCTTCCACGGGCACCCTGGTGCTGCGCGGGGGCTAATCGCTCGTCTTCTAAGAAGAACCGGATGAGCCTACAGTCGCCGAACTCCGCCGCGAAGTGTAGGGGTGTCTGGCCCGATTTGTCGCGGATGTTGAGGTCGATTTTCGGATGTGCTAGCAGGATTTTGAGGAGTTGCTCAGCGCCAAAATCTGCTGCTGCGTGGAGCGGTGTTTGAAGGTCGGCGTCTAAGCAGTTCACATCGACCCTCGGATCTGCTAGCAGGACTCTGATTATGTCTTCTGAACCGTAGACCCCGTACGCGGCGTGGTATAGCGGTGTCCAGTTGTCCGTAAGGCCGCGCCTGTTGACGTCGATGTCCTTCCGCGCGAGCAGGACACGGACTACGGCTAGCTGGCGATGCTCGACGGCCAAATGCAAGAGTGTGACGTGCTCGTATGAGTACTCATGGAGGTACTCGTTAACGTCTACGTCGCTAGTGTCCAGCATGACTTCCAGAGCCTTCGCCCTCCCGTGCGTCACCGCGTATCTCAGCGGCAATCCCTCAATGTTCTCTTGGCCGTGATCCGGATGCGCCGTCGGGTCTGCCCCGCATTCAAGGAGTATTCGCAGCGTGTCGTTGCACATCCGCCTCCTCAGCACGCGAATTAGGAGTTTAGCGGGGTCCACAACGTTTAGGATTCCTTTAGAGATGACCAATTTCACAAGTTCCTTATCGCCTCTCTGCGCGGCTGAACAGAGGAGATCGCAAGAGCGATACTCGTACTCGCTGCAACCGGGGACGCAGCGACTTTCGTCGCACGCTGTGTCGAGGAGGGTGTCATATAAGAGGTAGAATAATGCGCGGCTGATTCGGAGGAAGGCGTATAGGTCTACTGGGTCCAGATATTTGGATATTTGCAAGATGAGCTCGGTCGGGAGGTGGAGTAAAGACATGGCGGGTCTTTGTTTATGGTGGAGGGTTGGGGGGTGAAGTCGTCGACAGGCTCTCTGGGTGTTGGATCTCCCCTAACCTCGTGGAAAAAAGGGGTGTTGAGGCTCAATGACCTGTGCGCTGTGCATGCCTCTCTTTCGGGTTTGCAAGGCGAAAGGTTCCCGGGGGTTCTCGCGCTTGGACCGGCGGGACGGTAGGCTCCCTTGGCAACGCTTTATCGCGCAAGCCGCGTTGAAGCGAGACCTGGTGAGACAGCGATGCAGATAAATCTAATCACGGCTATTATCGGCTATTCAAAGGTCCTAGATATTTGTGAAATTCTCCATCATCTTCGATGATCATACTATCTAAAACCACACCCTCAACTCCAACTCCATCTCCCTCCGTTTGGCTCTCGGTATATTTCCCGATAGAGCCCATCTATCTATCTAACCCATTCCCCCCCATTTCCCCATCGAAAAATAATCTTAAGCCAGAAGCAAACATGCCTTTCACTGCGTTCAAGACACCAGATCCTTACAGATACCTTAACGGCTTCAGTTCTTATCACGAGTAAACACCCTCATCTAGAACCCAAGTCCGGGGAACTAAACTTGGCAGGACCGAAGCTATACCTGGTGCCCTTCCGATTGCACAAAACTCCCCACAAAAACCCCCGTATGGGCTCTACGCGGAGAAACTTTCCGGTACGGCATTTACGGCTCCCCGTTCCACTAACAAGCAAACATGGCTGTACCGGATTCTCCCCGCCGCTTCGCATACTTCTTTCACCCCCGTTCCAATAAATTATAGGGGTGGTCCCGCCCCATCGACGTATCAGTTCCACCAGATACCGAATCAACTGCGATGGGATCCTTTTGACATTGATGAATCAACGGATTTCATTCAGGGACTACATATGATTGCTGGTGCCGGGAACGCGTCGATGAGAAATGGCCTTGGGATTTATGCTTTTGCCGCTGGAAAAGATATGGATAGAAGGAGTGCGTTTTATAACGCAGATGGTGACTGGCTGGTTGTGCTACAGCATGGTGAAATGGATGTTCAAACGGAACTTGGACGGTGAGTGGTGATGAAAATCCACGAGATACCAGTTTTCTTACGCTAGTAGATTATATATCCGCCCAAACGAAATACTGATTCTCCCTCGTGGTGTCCGTTTTCGGGTATCCCTTTCGGTCGGGCCTATCCGGGGTTATGTTCTCGAGATCTCTTCAACTGGTCATTTTGAGCTTCCCGAGCTCGGTCCAATCGGTAGTAATTGCCTCGCTAACCCGCGAGACTTTCAAGTTCCACTCGCAACCTTCATCAGTACCCCGCCGGACCCCCGAAACCCTTACACCATCACCTGTAAATTCGATGGGGGGCTTTTCACAGCAACCCAACCTCACACTCCTTTCGACGTAGTAGCCTGGCATGGGAACTATTTTCCAATGAAGTACGACTTGGGAAGATTTAATACCATCGGCTCGATTTCATACGATCATCCCGATCCTTCGATTTTCACAGTGCTAACAGCGCACTCCTCGACCCCGGGGACTGCGATCGCCGACTTTGTCATTTTCCCACCCCGGTGGTTGGTCGCAGAAGACACATTTCGTCCGCCATGGTTCCATAGAAACAGCATGAGCGAGTTCATGGGGTTGATATCCGGCGATTACGACGCTAAGATGTCAGGCGGATTTAAACCTGCTGGCGCCAGTCTTCATAACATCATGGCTGGCCATGGCCCCGATGCCGGGGTTCACGAGAAAGCTTCTAACGCGCCGCTGAAACCGGAGAAGGTTGGAGAGGGTAGTATGGCGTTCATGTTTGAGAGTTGTTTCATGATCGGTGTGACGGAATGGGGATTAAGGACTTGTAGGAAGGTCCAGGGAGATTATAACGCTGAAAGTTGGAGTAGGCTAAAGAGGAATTTTTCTCCGCCAGAGGGGAAATGGGGGGAGGACGAGAGTGGGGATAGACTTATTCTTGCGGCATAGAGCGGTGACCATGGCTGGACACGGTAGCGGGTAAGGCGCTCTGGAGTTGCTTGCTTGCGGGGTTTATCTGGTTTGTACAAGTACTTTAATGGGATACCGGTAGTTTATCAATACTTTTTGATCCAGCTAGGCATGATACTAGTAGATTGACCCCGCCACATGGAGCATAGATTCTAGTTTACGCGATGTGAGGGCGGGCTAGAAGAGGCTATTGTGTGGTATGGGAACTTGGCGTATTACAGTTGAGTGAAAGTAGAGGGGCTCTTTGGATTTATCACTGATGTCGCCTAACGAATTGCTATTGTGTGAAACTTTAATGCTACGCGCCATCTAGTGAGATTGGCAAACGTGCCAGTACTCGAGCACTAGTGGCTCAATCGAGAGCTTAAACAGTGCACATTAGTTGTGTTTGGTAAATTGGAGGCTTGAACGCGGAAGAGTTCGTGATGCTATGTGGATAGATGGTATGAAACTACAACTGAAAAAGCACTGTTGGGTCCACTGGCGCGATTTCGGAACTGGCCTGGAGCCTCTTTCAGCAATGTCTCCGGAATTGTTCTGGAACCGTATTACGAGATCACGAATTTGGGGGTGTAATAGACTGTGACGCGAAGAGCTTGAACCCCCGGTACCGAAAAGGGCTACGGTATATACGTGCCGGTATTCTGGAAGGGGGGACCTATAGCGTAGTTAAAGTAGAAGTGCCGGTAGGCTACTGTGAAATCGTTCCCTGAACTTGTCACTCAAGGTGTCAATTGCTAAAGAACTATATCACTGGGGCTTGTGGGCATTCCGCTTCAATCATTATGTCCTTTGTTTTTCGAGGATCGTTTCTTGTACCTGAGATCGGTCTTGTCCACCCCTGGATTACCGTAGCAAAAAAAAAGTCGCATTATGGCGCCCACCCGCCGCAATAAAACCGCCGTTTAAATTCTTCTGGATGCAGAGCATAATCCCCCGTGTTGTCGACCCGGTCGATTGGATTGTCTTGAGGCCCTATCTGTGGCCCTAACTGAGATACTCGAGTAGCGACGGCGGGATTTCCGATAGATTTTCCTTAGCAGTAAAATTCAGGATGCTGAGAGGGTTGTGATTGTGATTGTATGCTCGAGGGCTTTTTCCTGCCTTGCCCTGCCGTGCTCGGGATGTGGTGGAGGGTACTGAATGGGGGATTGGGCCTTTCTTTCGCGGTTGACGGAATATCCGGGGCGGGGCCATGGCTTGGACACCCATTGTGACGATCGCTGTCGGCGGCCGGGTAATTTCGTCTGTAAAGGTTAAAACACAGAGCCTGGCAAGGCTCAATGAGGCTGAAAATATTGCGCAAGTCGCAAGTCGCATGCCACAAGACACAACCGTACGGTGTCTGACCTTTCGATCAGCTTGTAGCGATACCGTACCGAGAGTGCCAATTCTTAGCGCTTGGGCACGAGAACTCGCTAATTCATAAAGTATTAAGACACTTTGGTGTTGAATGAAGCTTATCTTAGCTCTAAGGCCTTCTGATAAAGTACTTTATAAATGGTACAGTACGTGTACCTAGTACAAGTACTCGGGAGGCGGCATAGCGAACCCCTGCCGGTATTCCTGGGCCAAAGTGCTGCGTCTCACGATTGCGCGCTCGGGCAGAATACCGGCCTCCATCACCCACGTGATTGGACCAGCGCATAGTGCAACGCCAAAGCCTTACAAGCTAGCACCTCCTCATTCTTAAGTTCTAGAGATCCTCTCCAGCTGTGAAAGAAGTCAAATTCTCACGGCACACAGTCCTTCTCTCTAACTCCGACAAACAAAGGAATCCGGATAACCGACTATGGCGCTGACACCATCCCACCAGCAGCAGATCACCGGTAATTTAAATTCGTTCAACAATAACAACTCGTTCAACAATATTGTCAACTTTATCACTGAGATCGACAACGAAGGGCAGCAAATTCTGCGGTGGCTGTCGCCACTTGAACCACAGCAACGGCACCAAGGTGTGCGAGCCGACCGACTCGAGGGCGTGGGAAGCTGGGTGCTACAAACCAGCGAGTTTAGGAAATGGCGTGATGCGGAAGATGGCTGTGTTGAGCAAGTGTTGTTCTGTCACGGGAATCCGGGGGTGGGGAAAACTTATGTCAGGTAGGAAGGATTTTTGCCTGGAGAAAGATATGTCACTGACGAGTAGGAAATAATAGCTCTCTGGTTATCGATAGTCTCTGTGACCAGACTGGCGATAAAGGCGTTGCAGTAGTAGGACTATACTGCGATTACCTTGCCCAACAGGAGCAATCCACCACGAACATGCTGGGCGCCATGCTTAAGCAACTTATTAGCAGAGGAGGAATCCTCGAGCATATACGGGAGGCATTTCAGAAGGCGAAAAAGAAGTTTGGCGGCCAAGGTCTTCTACTTCAAGTTGCTGAGATGGTAGATATTCTGAAGAAGACTATTAGATCACTACCGCGGGTATTTATATGTATTGACGCTTTGGACGAGTCCCCTCCTAAGCACCGACGGGAGCTCCTAGAGTCACTGCGAGAAATCATTCACGTGTCCTCAAGCACGCGAGTATTCCTTACTGGGAGGCCTCATGTCGGAGATGAGATTGCGAAATGTTTTGGCGAGGGATTCTGGATACCTCTCAATCCTACCCGTGGGGACATTAAGAGTTATCTGAGGATGAGGCTCGATGGTGACACTGATCCCAACGCAATGGATGACGAATTGCGGGCAGATATGATGAGAATGATTCCGGAGAAAATCTCGGAAATGTAAGTAAGAGTATCAATTATATTCCC
>Ga0307507_10006904_pt1 | contig 16919 bp, 5 predicted proteins | sample 7_EM_MG_FD_207223 | JGI IMG/M metagenome (GOLD analysis project Ga0307507, IMG submission 207223) | Populus trichocarpa ectomycorrhiza microbial communities from riparian zone in the Pacific Northwest, United States - 7_EM | ecosystem: Host-associated > Plants > Roots > Unclassified | place...
TTTTTCCGTTCACATAGATAATAAAGAAAATGGGAGAGGATAAAGATAAAGCTAAAATGGAAGAAAGTACTATAAAGACTTTATTTCCAATCATACGATGTAAACTTGTAAAGAGGTGAAAGCAACCCTTTTCATAATGGTAAGAATTCATTAATATGTTATATTACTATTATATTTAATAGGTTTTAATTTGGAAATATCGCAACTTATGTTTTTTTTATTTGAATAATATTAAATTAATTTTTTTAGTATTTTTTTTATAATCTTAATGTGTTTATATAAAAAATATTAAAATATTAAAAAATATTATAATATATTTTCAAATAAAAAATATTTTTAAAAATCACATTGTATCTTAATAATACCAAATATATTTTTAATCTATTAATAAATAAATATGTATTTGATATTAGAGTGAGTTTTATAACTACAATATCAATATTTAATTATTTGTTTGGTGAAATAAAAAATATTTTAAAAAACATGAAGTCCGCACATATACAACACAATAATATTAAATAAAAAATTATTTACACATTAGTGTTTTTCAAATATTATTTGAAAGTCATATTTAATTATACCTTTACACAAAATAATAATAATTAATTTGACATCAAATCAATTATTTTTACAAAAATCAATGATATGATTATAATTTTAAATGGATCTCGCATAACTTTTTCCATCAGCAAACATTTTTATAAGTACAATTGAGGTAAAATCAGCTTCAATAGCGAAAAAAAAAGAAAAAAGAAAAAGAAAAAGAAAAAAGAGGGGGTCTAGGTGAGTGTATCCTGAAAAAAAATAATCTAATGAGAACCAGGACCCACGTGCCACCCAACTAAGTCCCGTCTAGATGATTTTGATTTGCAAAGAAAAACCAGGAGCTCCGAACTAGGAAGAGAAAGAGGCAGATGGCGGTTTTTGGTCTGGAAGGTAAGATTTCATTAAGGCAAGGAGAGAGAGAGAGAGAGAGAGAGAGAGAGAGAGACGTTTTTGATAGAGAAAGAGAAAAATAAAACAAATATAGAGTAGAGTAGGACAGAGACTTGTTGTTTCAAAATAGCGTCTAAGTTCTCTTCTTCTCGCCCTACCGGGTCCCACTTCTCCTATCTATTCTCCTCTCTCTCTCCTACAACACAAAACAACGGCTCGGACCCATTGCTTTTTTGGTTCCTCACATTTTCAGTTTTACTACAGCATCTCTCTTCCTCTTTACTCTCTACTCTCTACTCTCTCTCTAGGACTAGAGCCGTTTTCTTTTAGCAAAGGTCTGTTCCCTGTTCTTACTTTCTCTCTCTGACTGACGATAGAGAAGGGCTCTTTCTTTTTTTGATAATAAGAAGGGCTCTTTCTTTTATTTTTCGCTGGTCCTTGTATACATACAGCCCATTACACTTTGTGCCATACCAGGTGGTGGTTTGGGTCTATTCCGTATCTATCTATCCTTCCTTCCTTTTTTTTTCCCCCTTCTTCCGAGAGAGTTTGGTACAAGGATTTGCTTCTACTATATAAGACGTGATGTATTGGTATAGCAAAGTTTATGCTTGCCTGGATGCTTTCTGTAACTGAGCAGGTTTCGGCTCTTCTTTTCTATTAGGTATAACCAAATAACTCTCTGTAAATTTCTATGTCAGTGCATGTTAGAGATCAATGAAGAAGATCCCATCTGGGTTTTTGAAGGTACGGGTTTTCTTTCTCTTGTTAGCCCGCAATGCCATTTCTTATTTCTTATAGCTGGGTTTTGTTTATTTTTTCTGCGAGGGAAAGTTGGTGGGGTTTACCGTTTTTATGGCTGATTTCTTAATTCAGGGTTAAACTGTTTTTCTTTTTTATGTTGGGGTTGATCTTTTGGCTTGTGCTTTTGTTTATCTTTACTTTCCGTCCTTTAGAAAATGAAATGTTTTTTTTTTATTTAAATGAAAATGTCGACTTCCACCTTACTGTTTCATCTTCTAATAATATTTTAATTATATATCTAAAAATTAGGGAGAGGAGAGAAGTAAACGGTGAGCTGAAGTTAGTTTAGAATATGATAAGTTAACCAATTTATGTGCACTTGTTGTAGATCCCCAAATTAGGCTAATTAATTCCTTCAAAATCTTAATGGGGTTTTTAATCTTGTTGGGATTTTGTTCTTGTTTCTTACAGGAAATGAGAATTGAAGCTGGAGATGTTTGATTTCTATAGTTAAACGTAGTTGCTTGGCAAATTTGTTGGGAAAAAAAGATTCAAAATTGTTGATTTCATAAATGGATTGAGATAGAGGTAGCAGCCCATATTGGTCGCAATGTTAAAAGCATTAGCTCCTGGGCTGCTGTTGATTTTATCACTCCTGATATCAGCTTCTGCAAACGACAACGGATTTTCTCGATGTAATTGTGAAGATGAGGGCAGTTTATGGATCATAGAAAGCATTCTAGAGAGCCAAAGAGTGAGTGATTTCTTGATTGCCGTGGCCTATTTTTCAATCCCTATCGAGCTGCTATACTTCGTTAGCTGCTCAAATGTTCCATTCAAATGGGTTCTCTTCGAGTTCATTGCTTTCATTGTTCTATGTGGATTAACCCATTTGATCAATGGCATGACGTACGGCCCCCACACATTTCAGCTTATGCTTGCCCTCACTGTCTTCAAGATTTTAACTGCTCTGGTTTCTTGTGCCACTGCCATTACCCTTTTCACTCTCATTCCTTTGCTTCTCAAAGTGAAGGTCAGAGAATTCATGTTGAAGAAGAAGGCGTGGGATCTTGGTCGTGAAGTTGGGATTATAATGAAACAAAAAGAAGCTGGGTTGCATGTTCGTATGCTTACTCAAGAGATTCGAAAATCACTGGATAGGCATACGATTTTGTATACTACCCTTGTTGAGTTATCTAAGACATTGGGGTTGCAAAACTGTGCTGTTTGGATGCCTAATGAGATGAAAACCCTGATGGATTTGACCCATGAGCTGAATAGGGGTAATTATTTGAGTTCAGATAATCCTTCAATTCCAATCACTGATCCTGATGTTGTTAGAATTAAACGAAGTGAAGCGGTAAACATTCTTAGGCCTGACTCAGCGCTTGCTGCTGCAAGCCATGGGGAGTCTGGCGAGCCAGGGCCTGTGGCTGCAATTCGAATGCCAATGCTTCATGTTAGCAATTTCAAAGGGGGGACTCCTGAGATAGTTCAGGCTTGTTATGCGATTTTGGTATTGGTTCTCCCCGGTGGACAACCCAGATCCTGGACCAACCAGGAAGTAGAGATAATTAAGGTGGTAGCTGATCAGGTGGCCGTGGCTCTCTCTCATGCTGCAGTTCTTGAAGAGTCCCAACTCATGAGGGAGAAGTTGGAGGAGCAAAACCGAGCTTTGCAACAGGCCAAAATGAACGCAATGATGGCAAGCAAAGCTAGGGGTGCTTTTCAGAAGGTAATGAGTGATGGGATGAAGAGACCAATGCACTCGATCTTGGGTTTGATTTCCTTGATACAGGATGGTAATTTGAGTGGTGAGCAACGGATTATTGTTGATGCAATGATGAGGACTAGCAATGTCCTATCAACGTTGATAAATGATGTGACTGAAATTTCAATAAAGGATAGTGGAAGATTTTCATTGGATATGAGATCATTTGGGTTACATGCCATGATCAAAGAAGCAGCTTGCCTTGCCAAATGCTTGTGCATTTATAGGGGCTTTGGTTTTTCAATTGAGGTTGACAAGTCCTTGCCGGATAATGTTATGGGTGATGAAAGGAGGGTTTTTCAGGTGATTTTGCATATGGTTGGGAACCTACTTGATCACAACAATGGAGGAGGGTTTGTAGTGCTTCGGTTTTTCTCTGAGAATGGAAGTCAAGAGAGGAATGATCAGAGATGGACCACCTGGAGACCTTGCATGTCTGATGGGGATGTATATATCAGATTTGAAATTGCAATAAACAATAGTGGCTCCGAATCAGAGGGCTCAGCTTCAATGTTACAACATAGTGGTAAGAGGTTTGCCAGCGATGGAGTTGAGGAGGGCTTGAGCTTCAGCATTTGCAAAAAGCTGGTCCATGTAAGAATCATAAACTTTGTATGTTAAATGTGCTCATTTAGCTATCCTTTTTTTCCATACTATGACCTGAGATAATAGAAATCACTGACGCTAATCTTCTGCTAGAAATCAATTGTGAGAGAAATCTTTACGTCTCATTATTAGGATTTTCATTTCTGTGTCCAAGATGCACGATGTCAGTGAAGATTATAAAGATACATGTATCTGGATGGTTACAGATATTAACCATAATTCATGCACGACGTCTCATTATTCTATTATAAACTCTTATTGAGCGCAATCTTTTTCTGATGAAACACATTATCCTTGTCTGACCACCTCTGAAGATGGCTCAGTGAAGCGATTTTGTTGTGATAGATGGTTAATGTCATTGAGTCTTTTGATCTTGTGTCATTTGGAGCTGGGTTTTTTCTTGAAGTTTTGTATTTCAATGTTTATTACCAATTATTGTACCTTATTGTAGAAGTTGTCTCTTAGGTGGTGTCATCTACTAAATATATTGTTGGAAAAAACTTAGTTCTTTATGTTATAGTGAAAAGTATCGGTGCTTTGAGGTCAGGATGAAATGCAATTCCTGGAAAAATTCAGCAGCTTGTCATGCCGTGGAAGCAACTAGTTTGGTGTAATAATCTTTTCCTTTTTTGTTAATAGGCTATGTGTTTCTCAATTGAAGCAGCTATACATGTGGTTCTGAGAATAGCTATATATTGTTTTTGTTTTCCTATTAATTTTTATTTTCTAACCTCATATTTGGTAGTTGATGCAAGGTAAGATCTGGATGATGCCCAACTCTCAAGGTTTTGCTGAAAGCATGGGATTTGTTCTTCGGTTTCAACTTCGACCATCCATTGCAGTGGCCATCTCTGAATCTGGAGAATCTTCAGAGAACCCACATTCCAACTCTTTTTTCAAAGGCTTGCAAGTTCTATTAGCTGATGCTGATGATTTGAACAGAGCCGTGACCCGGAAGCTGCTTGAGAGGCTAGGTTGCAATGTTGCTACTGTTGCATCTGGGTTTGAATGCCTTAGTGCTCTTGGACCAGCTGCATCTTTCCAAGTAGTTCTCTTGGATCTTCAGATGCCTGAGTTGGACGGATATGAAGTTGCAGTGAGAATCCGGAAGTTTAGAAGTCGAAGTTGGCCTTTGATTATTGCCATGACAGCAAGTTCTGATGACGATGTGTGGGACAAATGCCTGCAAATCGGAATCAATGGTGTCATTCAGAAACCAGTTGTTCTAAAAGGAATTTCCTATGAGCTTCGAAGAGTCCTGGCAAACAAAGTTGTTTGACGAACATTCTGTATGTCACAAAACTGCTGTAGCTTTGATTTTTTTCAGAGCAGTTTGGGGGTCACAATTGAATAACCAGACAACATTTAGCCTCTCAAACCCCTACCAATCTTCTATCGTAGAGATGTCTGCATATACAACATTTACAGTAACAATGATATACATATTTAGTTCGCCCTTTTCTTGATTGATGGAGGTTTATCTTCCTCAACATAACGGCATGCAGCGGAAGCCAATTCGAAGGTGATTTAATGTACTGGAGTTCCCGATACAAGTAGTTGAACCGATAACATGGGATACGATTGACATTTTGTAGGGGGGGAATTCAAGAGTGAAAAATAGAACCTTGGCATTATGAAAGTTGTTTTTTGATTGGAAGTATAGGCATTACGAAAGGTCGTAATTTTATTTTAAAACCGGTTACCCTTTGGACAAAGGATACATGTGTTCTTGGTAAGGATAGAAGTGAATTCCAAGAAGAGTTCATGTATATCTTTTCACGGATAGTCCGGCTCGTGGCCTTGGATTCATATTATGGCGAGGATATCGAGTTTCGGTGAGTTCTTTCTGGCAAAGAAAATTTCGAAGGGCTGTCAACTATCCTATCCATCATGCTATGACCCCTAATATAACCATCGCCACCCCTAATATAACCATCGCCACGTACAGTGGGTTCAGAAATGGATGTTCAGGTGCCTCGCACGTTCCTCCACCCCATTGAAGTTTCTCTCTGTGCTAGCCTGAGGCCATGGGAGACGGGGAAAGTGGGAAATAGCATGGGTAAATCAGGCTTATCGTGCTTGTTTTTAAAACCATGCATGAATCTCAATACGTACATGGACTCAATTCTTTTCTGTCTGAAATATCACACTATGTGGACCCCTGTCAAATATCAAGCCGAGACTGGAATTATTAGGATATCAAAATCACAACAGAAGCCCATGAATTTGGCCTACAGATTATTCTAATCGATACGAGTCATTATTTTATTAGAAAGACTTGACGTTAGATCCTCTTGGAATATTGAGTAATTTTCTATGTACAGACTTTGTTAACTCCTCTTTACATGCCGATTCATAGCCATCCATCAATTTCTACACCTAACATTTTCTCGGAAAGTGGCATGAGGTGGTGGCTCATCGAGAATCAATTATTAGGTATAACAAAGGCTGATGATTTCCCCTGACAACATTATTTCATGGATACCTTGTTATTCTCTATATTGGTCCCCTCCCCTTCGTATTCTCGTCTTATCCCCCTTCCATTCAGCAGGTGTTTATTGTTCTTTTTAGAGCACTCTTTATATCTGCTGTATTTCCTTATTTTCAATATTGACCTTCTTTGGTAGGTATGGCTACGTAGCAATGATACAATTTTCTTATTTTTAACTTTTAAATAATTTTTATAATTTTATAATATTTTTAAATAATTATTTTAATTTATAAAAAAATAAAAATAAAAATAAAAACAACCTTCAAGATAAAAAAAAAATAAAAAAAATTCCAGACAATCTAAAGCTAATATCTCTTGCCAAACAAATATTAAGTCAATTACTATGCGGAAAGAAAGAAAAAACTCATTCTTTTGGTACCAAGAACTAAATTAGATAATTGGAACTTGGCAATATATATATTTTTTCAACGTTGTCTTGTGTCTCATGAAGAGCTACATAAAAACCCTCAATCGGGTAAAATTGCATCTTAAATTATAAAATACTAGGATTTTATGATAAAATTAAGAAGCTGGAGTCAAAGAAAGGATCACGGGCCTCAACTCCTATGAACGCAACCTGGCCTAAAGTTTTGGTTTGCCAGAACATCTGCTTCGAGTGTGTTTTGTTGAAGTAAAAGCGCTGGTGGCAGGGGATCTGTATCCCATATAAAATATCACCAAGGTTTGTCTTCCATACCTTCGGATTGCATGAAGTGAATCTTTACATAATAAGTCATTAGCAACTTGCAAATAAATATATATCTCGTTACATAAAGACAACAGTGGAAGTATTTTTTTTAATTTTAAGAGATCGGCTTGGTGAAAAAATATTGTTTGTGAAAGGGCTCTACGCAAGATCGCATTTACCTAAATTATAAAACAAGATGAGCTAGAAAGTAACAAGCCTGCATTAAAGTACTGCACGTAAACAAATAAAAAACAGAAACTCAGCTCTATCACCAAGGCATTTATACTCTAAACTCTTGGTTCGGAAATATTAATAAGAAAGTTGAGGTTTCCCAAATGAGTAATTAATTCGGAACATGCGCTATAGCATTGTACATAAGCAAATCAAGATTAGAAACCCTGCTCTAGAGCCAATGCATCTAGCCTCTAAACTTTAGATTAGGAAATATTTATAAGAAAGTTGGGGCTGCCAAATCGATTAAATAATCTGAACTTTGCCGTCTACGTTGATAAAAAAAATGATTACTACCTACTTTAACCAACGTGATGATCACTACTTGACTAGTGGAAATAGGCAATGGTTGCTGGGAAAGGTATTAAAGATGATCAGGATTCCAATCATGGTCGCTAGCTAGTTGCTTCCAAATTGCTCTTCCCCAAGTTGTATTATCTGTTTGCTTCTATGGGTAAAGCACGAAACAAGGAATTGCTAATAAAAAAAGACTTGGTTTTTTATTGTTTTCCAAGAGCTTTATTACTATACTCCACATGCTAGCTGCCCAAAGCCCCTGCGATGCATAATTTTATCCATTTATTAACCCGTGTTGTGTGCATGCAGATACCACATTTATTGTCCAACGTATGTTTATAGCTCTAGATTTATTATAAAACAATATTTGTGAAAGAAATCTGTGTGTATATACATATGTGTATAGTTTTTTCTTAATATTTAATATCACTCCCCTCGTAGCACTTCCCACAAAACAATGTCATTTACCCGACCACTCTATATATTTCCTCTCCTCACGCGGTATCGGTCTCTTCGCAATCAAATGCTGAAGAAGTCCATTGGAGTCCTCCAAAGCTAAGGGCCTTGCTATAAAATGGGCCTAGAAAGCATGTCTTGAATGGGTCTGGGGATATATTGTTTCAAGCCTTACGTCAATTTCTCCAACAGGCATTGAAACCTAAACCCTGGAAGTTAGATTGCTAAAAGAGTCCAATAATCAAGTTCTTAACTCAAAAACAGACCCACTCAAAACAAACTTGCTAGGGTTACAACAATGGGCTTCTATAGCTCTCGAGGAATAAAATTTTATGATTTCAGTTATTAGTCGTAGACTCGTGCTTATCCTATGCAATTAAACATTTAAGGAGAGGGACACATCGAGTGTTCCATGCGACGATTCTAAGAACCCAGGAATTGGATTCCTAGAGACATCCTGTCGCAACTCGCACGAGTCCATGGCTCTTTTATTCGGGGATTGCCGTTTTGGTGGTTTGATATGATGGTATACGCACAGACAGACATTCCAAACTTGAAGCCTCTTTACCTGTTTAACTAGAAGTAAGATCCGATCGACTATGCCGACACGCACACAAACCAACTCGACTGCATATACGAGGAAAGTGAGACCAAGGATGGAGGCTTATCTTTCAATTTGACCCTTTTATGTTCTTTCTTTCCTTTAGCATCTGTGTAATTTTTCTTTTGAAGTTCGCGATTTAATTATTTGAACCCCAGCAAGCGTTTTGGTAGGGTGGACGAGAGAGATGCCATCGCAAAAATTTTGCAAATATTTGAGAATAAACCATACTGTCAAGACACAGCTAGGGATAAGTACAAGCTGGAGTTTACATAGACAACACCATTATAGTTACAAGAACAAGAGTTCTTCAAAAAAAAGCTAAAATGAAAGGGAGATTCATTGTGTCCCTACATTATTTTTATTTCAAATATACTCTCATGGAATCAAATTTTTTATTCTTATTTCAAATATTTGTGCTCACATATTTTTTATGCTATAATTAGCTTTTGATCCAGCCCACACCGAAGGGCTGGCACCAACCCTAGTACACTAACTACACTGCAAGCTACAGTGAATTATGAAGAGTTGGGCTTGGCTTGAAATCTCGGCACTAGCTACAGATACAGCAGCTGATTTTTAAACCAGCATCAGCCCAATATAGAAGCAGAATACAAACTTGCAGTATCCTTAACAGCAACAGCCTCTAGTTTAAGAATTTCGGATAGTTAGAATTCGCAAATCCGCTCTTATGCCTCTACAAACAAGATTAATTAAGTGGCATTAGAAAACTTCCTTGCAGGCTGCAACATAGATCCTTGGGCTTGCAAAATTTGTGATCTCCCTAATGGCTAAAATACTCCCTCTTGGTTTAATGCGAGGCCCAATAGGTCTTGGGCTGCATTGTCCATTGGGAATAGCCATTTTCTATCTTTAAATTCCGGTATTCCAACCTACCTTTCCTCATGCAGATTTTTAGCTTAAGACCCCATTGTATAACTTCCAAGTTTTAATGGCTGATTGGGGACCAAACGCTGGACAATTTTAACAAAAATAAATAAATAAATAAACTCAAGGACCAAATGGAAAAGGTCCAAGACTTTCAGATGTTATGGCTCCTCACTTACCAAACCAGCCCTTCAAGTGGATACATACTGGATAGGATCAAGACTTGGTTTTCTCACCTGTCTCCAATCCAAAATTCAAAACTATCAACTCTTTCAATCAAGTAGGATCTTGGATTATGGACTTTTTCCTTCGAGTGGATGCCCACCGAGTACTCTACCCTATTCGGAGATTTTTTCTTAATGAATCTCAGAAATATAAAATCTAAACTTGAAAAACAAACAAGATTTCCATAACCTATAAAATCATAAAATATAATCCAAGTTTTAAATCAATATATAATTGTAAAGACCATCATTAAGATTAACTTCCACGTATTATATTAAAAATAAAATAAAATTATAACTTCACAAACAAGATTACCACCTAATTGGCATCAAACTAGACAAATTAACATTCAACCAAACTGAATTACCATCCCTAATTACAAGCTATTCATGAGATTTATTAAGAAAATTAAAGCAAACGTTTTGGAGTTTAGCTAGACCGTCCTGGATATGCATAAAATGAGCTTTCACGAGTGTGGAGGGGAGTCGATCCAAGGAAATTGTCTAAATCAAAATCAAAAAGTAGACTTTTTATCATATTGATGACAAGTTGTCGGTCCGTGTAATTACAAGCACTTAGCCGACAAATTTCTTCTAATTAAGCTGTCAACTAGGGATGGTAATACCTGCATTGAATAATTTAATTAAACCAAGGAAAAGATTTTACGAAGCGCAAGCAGGATTTGTTCAAGTTCCCAATACGGTCGTTGTCATGTATAGAACAAGGAAATCAACTTCATTAATATATTTATAATCGACGGTTCTCTTAACCAAAGTTTCAGGCTGCTTATATATTATATTGTAAAACCCGCATTAGTCCTTTCTAGACTATTTACACCTTGTCCACGTTTGTGCTTTCTTCTAATCCTTTAGCAATTATACAGGGAATAATTGAAGCGAAGAAATGAGGAAAATGTGTTGTTTCATGACTACACATACTTAAATATTTTCTTCTTTGGTTTAGTACAAATCACAGTTGATTTTCATCTACATAACGATATTAACGTTTTTCCTATTTTCTAGGTTTTCATCCACCTCGTTTTAATTAAATTAATGTCATAAAAGATTGATCCTTGATCCGTTTAATTGTCGGATTATATTATTCTGTAGGGATATATAGTTCGCTTAAAATATTACTGATTTATCTTCAAGAACCTTTACAATTTACAAAAAAAGAAGGGACACCAAGACTACTGGAGTTTCATGAATGGGATTGCCTACGAGATTCAATCTCAATAATGTTTATATTTGAGCCGAGGGCGATCCAAAAATAAGTAAGGAAACAAATTTGAATTTGTTTTTTTATAAAAGTGTCCATTTTTTTTTTTTATTGAAACTCAATCATTTTCTAGGGTGATTTATTTGAAATTGGCGCATATATATATAACATAAAAAGCAACCTACTTGTAATCTAGATTAAGCCTCCAAAATCTTTTTCAAATTTACTTAATAAATTTTAAATTAGGGTTAGTTACATCATATTGCAAGCAACGTCACTCAATCAATTTAGCAATACGAATCAACGGAAAAGTAGTGTTAGGAAAAACAAATAAATTAACTGAAGAGTGAAAATAGCCCATATATAGAATTGCAGCATAGGCATCAGTACAAATATAAGGCCTTTTTTTTTTTTAATCTAACAGCACTTCTAATTATGAAAAAGAAAAGAAAAAAAACATAAACAAAGATAAATTTTGAATTATATTTAGTAACAAAAAAAAGTCGAACTCGTGTAAAGTTTAGAGGGTGTTTAGGAGCATAGTTTTTAAACTCGACCCGGTGGTCGACCCGGTATAATGACTAGATCACGGGTCAGATGGGCCGGCCGGGTCCCGGGTCAACCCGCCGGGCCGGTCCGGGTTTTAAAACTCTATTTAGGAGTATGGTAGTGGTTGTTTTTCAAAATATTTTTCATTCCAAAACATATTAAAATAATTTTTTTTATTTTTTAAAAATTATTTTTGACATCAACACATTAAAATGATCTGAAAACATAAAAAATATATTAATTTAAAATAAAAAAAAATAACATTTTTTAAAAGCACTTTTCAACTCCAGTATCAAACACTGCATAATGTCATCAAATTAATTTCTCAAAACGAGGCAAACTAAGTGTAGGTATTATTTTATATAAAAACGGTAAAATCTCATTTTTTAACTGTATAATGAAAATTGCATCACAATAAGGCATTCAGTTTTAGAATTAGGCGTACCATCATTTATTCTAATGAATATTGAAATTATGCACTTATATACCCACACACACGCCCAAAGGGACCCTGACCACTCTCAGGTTCAGATAAAACTTAAAAATGTCACCTAAATAGAGTTAATTAAATATAAATATGCTATCTAAGAAAATTGATTACCAAGTCAAAAACCTCAAGTTTGATGGGTATTAATTTTCTTTAGCACCAAACCACCTCTTGGCATTTTATCAGAATTGGACATACCAATTCAACATGATAACCAGTGAATTTAAATCATATATGACATTAATTTGGAGCATGGATAGTTTTACAAGCGAATTAGTCAAAATCCAAGTCATTTCTAACATGAAGTGTGCTAAATTAATTGTGGGCTAAATAAAATGTGCTGAATCGATCATGTCAGCATCTCAAGAAAAATAAACGAAGTAAATATAAGTTATAATTTTCAAACCAAGAAGCACGAGGCTAGACCTGTGAAGGCTCAAATATTTGGTTCATGAATTAACTCGTCAAATCAACTAATCAACTTAGTAAATTAATTATAATAGTAATGATGATGGATATCATGATAAGTAGTTTTTTATTTTATATTGGTATTGTTAAGTTGGTAAATTATTTTTTTAATAAAAAAATGTCAAGTTTCAAATCATACTTTTTTTCAAAATCAACCTTTGCCCAACCAATCTTGATTGAATCCATTGACTTTTCATGAGATGAAGTGGATTTTGCTGGATCAATCTTTTACATGGTTGAGCTTTAAATTTAGCTAAAATCAAACATTGAATCACCAGTTCAACCTATCTTGCCATTCTAGTCTTGACAACAACGATGGAAGCTGGAGGTCTAAGAGAAATACCTCTTTCTATTATAAGCACCCACACCCAGCACAAGGCCAAAAGCTCTCTCGAGCATAAAGACCTCAAAGCTATGTAGCAATTAAGTACAGTAAATTAACGAGTCGAGCTCCCTACTAAAAAGATGCAAATGCGTGCCCTGATCAACACTTGAAATGCGTGCCCTGATCAGAACTTGAAATGAGACTCGTTTTTATCAAGGTGCATTTATATATAATCTGATTTGATGAAGAGGTGATCCAATATCCTCAACTCATTGGCCCGATCAATCATGATAACACAATAATGCATTTGTAGGCCACTAGTCAACAGAGAGATACAGCGATAAGACTTGGATTTACAGCAGGTTACCTAATAGGACAGAATACGTGTCTCCCGCATTCGACGGGCGGGAAGGAAACCCGGGACTGTCAGACAGGGAGAGGGAGGGATACTATGCCACGTGGCGGAATCTAAGGAAGTGGAAGACTGGTCAACATGTCCGTTTTTGGAAAGGTAAAGGTTTGATTTGGGACCCACCACTTTCCAGAAAAACTGGTGCGTATTACGTCATTTTCAGAAACCCAAGTTGGCCACTTGCCCTCCTGTTTTTGGCAGGCTTTAGGGTTTTTGTTTTTCTCCCCCCCACTTTGTTCTCTTAAATTCATTTTGGGAATACAGAAGTTCTTTAGCTAAAAACAAAGGCATAAGAAGTTGCAAAGTGTAATGATATCTATTTTAAAATAATATAAGTTATTAAGTTGAATTGTTTTTTTTAATATGATATCAGAATTTTAATGGTTAAGCGAGCACGAATTCAAATCTTATTATTTTTATTTATTTAATAAAAATTAAACACAAGATAATAGAGCATGTTGAAGTTTCAAATTCAAAAATAATATAAATTTTTTTTAATTAAATTAATTCTTTAACATCTATTAATTGTTTACGTTAGATTGAAAACATGATGTTTTCAAGTTAACTTATTTTTGTGTATTGCATAGAATATACTGTGCCCGAGTTTTATATATATTCTAACAAGTTTCAGATTTTTCACTCATTTCAACAATGAATGTCCTTGTATTATATGATTTTCCCACTCTGTTACTTTCATGCACACCAATCCAAATTGGGCATGTTGAGATTTGAGAATGTTTGGTTCAAGGGATTTATACATAAAATACTCTGGTTTAAGATCAGCTTTTTAAATAAATTTAGATCTTGGCAAGGGATCTGCTATACATAATATATCTGATTCAACTTAATTCTCTCATGTTTGGTATCTTTGCTATGAATCCGAATCTCCATGCAGGGACTTAATTTTGATGCACGAAATATGACCTCTAGATACCTTTATATATAATTAATACCTATGAAAATTAAGAGAGTTATAATATTTTTCAAGTCTTTTGCATGTCGCTCCACCCCAACTAGCTAAATTTCTTTCTTTTTTTTACGAAAGAATCATGTGTTATTGAAGTACTTTAGACTTAAACGAAAAAACAAAATAAAAAAAAAACGAAAAATAAAATCACACGAGAAATGATGAATTAAAATTCTGGATCGGTGAGGAACATTAATTAACTTATTCTGACTTAATAGAGAAAGGCATTCCTATAATTCATATGCCTAAAAAACTGTGCTCTGCAACTTGACAAGCTATGGTTAAAAAAATAGCGTTTGTCATTGAAAAATGGAAGATATGATTACCTTTTCCTAGTCTCTTGTCAATATTAATGAAGATCAAACCTTCTCATAGTGCCAGCTAGATCTATGATCAGTTCTTGGACTACATTTAAATTAGGTTCAACGAGCCATTGTAATTCATTCACCCTTAATTTCAACATACATGCATATATATGGTCATATTTACTGTAGAGAATCTTTATTCACAGCGCTACTATGCATTCTCATGCCAATAGGTAAGTCATGGCAATATTCTTTTTGCTCTTGATTTGTTAACCTCTACCAATGGTTTTGTTTGATGATCAAATAAAAAAGTGATGGCATGGAATATTGGCAACCTAGACTGATTGGTATTCGTAGGGTTCTTCGCAAAAGCATGGAAGAAGAGATTGTTTTTAGACTTCCAAAACACAAAAATGAAGATGTGATTTGAGTATTTATTTTGATAAGATATGGGAATCATTTAAAATAAAGGAAATCGGGCAATTATAACTATTTGTATTCCATTTACTATATATTTTGGAATATTGTGGAAAACATACATATTTTATTTTATTATTAAGTAGATAAAGAATAAAAAATTGCAGAACATGTTAATCATTCAACGGAAAAGATATCAATCATGACACACAGCACTATTACAAGACGTGTTACTCATTCAACGGAAAAGAAGGGGTGAAAATAAAAGTGTAATTAAATTTAATAACTGAGCTCTGTAAATAGCTTTTCTAGCCAAAAACAAATTGAACGGTTCTGAAGTAGGATGCATGGGTACATTACGATTGATAATGACAGATTAATTAAAAAGAACATGTATAATACAGGGATGAAAGTAATATTGTTTATATTTGTTTCCCAATTTTCAAATGCGATGAAATGACCTACAAGCTAGAGCCATCTTTTGGTCCCGGAAACTCTTCAAAAAATATTACCTATGTCAGCTTGATGCTCGCTTGCTCGCTCCTGTTGGATCATGGGGAAAATGTGGAGAAACATAAATAAAATATTTTAATCATTAGAGGAATAGTTCATCTTAAAACTTGTTAGAAAAGATAATGATATTTAATTTTTTTAAAAAAAATTGATTGATTTTATTGATCAGAAGCCGCCAATAAACTAGTGGCCCAAATAACAAAAAAAGAGTTGTTACAACCAAGCTATAATATAATTATAGGGCAGAAACACAAATAAATATAATATAGAAAAATAAAAATAGAATTGATGATCAAAAGGTGTTGCAGACAATAACATCTAAATTTAAAGTTTTATTCTTTGAAAATAAAGTTTAATGTAGTCTGCTTTTTATGAGATTTACAATTTCTTTAAATAAGCTAGAAAAATCAACCTCTACTAAGTAATAAAATTAAAATCTTAAAACACAAAGAAATATAACAGAAACTCTGAAATTAAACATAAAATCTAAAAAATAAAGGAAAAATAACAAAATTTATTCAAACAGGATCTTCAGAGCCTAATTTGAAGACTTCACGATAACAAACAGCCTAGCAAAGAGAGTTCTTTATGGAACCGAACATCAAAAATCTCGTAAAAATATTTAATTATAATTTAATAGTTGAATCGAAAGTTATGATATTAATTTTTTAACCACTATGTTAGTTTGAAATGACCATACCCCTTTTAGATATAATTATGTCTTATTAGCTTATATATAAAAATATTTATTAATTCATTCAGATAGTTTGTTTATGATAAATATACTGTAGTAAATATCTAACTACCCAAAACTTTTCAAAACTTTCAGATTTTACTGATTGATCATTATTTAAGTTTTGTTTGCCTAAATGCTTAGCTGTTCAATCCATCCCTTTCCCTTGACACATTGATGCAACTAAATGACATTCAATCAATCTCATATATAAATATATATATAATGAGGATAATAAATACAATTTAGGGTTATACATGCAGGCTTACAGATTTTTTAGTTGTACACCAAGTCCTTCTCTTAGTTTGGAGGTTCACAAAGATGTATTAAAGTGTAATTAAAAACTTAGTGATACGGCTTTTAAAAGGATGAAACCACCTCAACCTAGAATCCTCCACCGTCTAGGACTTTAATTAATCCTCTAATTAATGTAATTGCGGTACATGGAGACGTGGCACGATAGAAGAGGGAGGGATATGAAGCCTTGTATCTCATATTAGTAGATCACAAGGAATTTAAATAAAAATAAGAAATATTTTTTATAAAAATAAGGAATTTATATATTTATTCAAAATATATAGTAAATATTTC
>Ga0307507_10006905_pt1 | contig 16918 bp, 4 predicted proteins | sample 7_EM_MG_FD_207223 | JGI IMG/M metagenome (GOLD analysis project Ga0307507, IMG submission 207223) | Populus trichocarpa ectomycorrhiza microbial communities from riparian zone in the Pacific Northwest, United States - 7_EM | ecosystem: Host-associated > Plants > Roots > Unclassified | place...
ACCATACCCACCAGCGTCACTGGTCGAAAGCATAAATGCACGCACTAGCCGCCCTAATCGCCTGTGTACTACACCTACTAGCGGTACTAGTCAAAAGCGTAATTCTGCAGCCGTCTTTACAGCCTTGTAAAACTATTCCATAATATCCTTCCGTTATCCATAGCTAAGATCCGATCTTCCTACTAGTAACTAGAACAGTAAACCAGAAATAATAACAGCAGCAGTAACAGCAGTAACAGCAGTAATAGTAACGGTAGTAGAAACAGTAATAAAAGCAGACATTTAGCGCAGTAAAACAAAGTAGAACGGTTGGCGGTAGAACAGTCGGTAGAAGAACTTGGTAGCAGTTAGTAAGCAGTAGGACATCTAGCAGCAGAACTTTTGGTAGTAGAAATCTCGGTAGCGGCAGACGGTCAATGGTAGTCGGTTGGTAGCAGTCGGTCAGAACAGCTATCTAGCAGATCTCGCAACGGTATAGATCCGGCACAGCAAGATAGAACAGTAGAGACGGAACAGCCAGTCAAGACAGTAGGGACGAAATAGCTGGACGGAATAGTGGCAGTAGCAGTGGTGACGGCAGGGCAGTTAATCAAGATAGCAGAGGCTCTGGCTTGGTTTGATTGTTTAGTTGGTTGTTTAATATCAAAACTCTGCATCTGGCTCTGCGTCTGGCTGTGCATCTAGCTGTGCATTAGTAGCTCTGCATTGCATACTCTGCGTTCATGTCTACGTGCGTGCCCGTATGCGTGCCTGCGTGCCTGCCTTGACTGCCTGACGAAGACTGTCTAACTGGTCGGCAACAACGTGCTGCAACTGATCGTTCGGTTGTTTGATTAAGGTAGAAAGTCGGCCTAGTTAAAAGCTCTAATTGTCCTAACTTAAATGCGAAGACGGCGTTCAACTAATTGAGATTTGATGAGGCCCTGGCTTAACTTAAGGTGTTTTCGGCGGCATGTACAACCGAGGTTCTGTATCCGTAGACAATCGATTAAGACCTCCGTATAGGCGTGCGATCGGTCAAGGCTCCGCATCTGCCGTTCAATTAAGGCTTCGCATACATAGGCGTCCAGTCAAGCTGCCGTACTGTTATCCAATCAAGGCTCTGCACCTGTGTGCTCCGTATCCGTAGACTCTGCGTACGACTCCGTGTGAGACTCCGTGTAGAGATCCGTATCTGCGTCTATAGGAAAGACCGTTCTGGTTAACCAGTCCGTGGGCGTTAAGATGGGCGGCAATTGATCAATAAAGGAGGGTCAAAGGAAGAGGTTCCTACAGAGGCTGTCTGTCTACTATTATAGGACCTTTAACTGCTAATCGAAGACGTCTAACAGCGACGGTGACTAATTCGATTTGACCGTGACAACGTACAATCAACTGACGTTCAAACAGGGTATCAGGTCGGCCCGACTAAAAGCTCTAGCTAATCCGACTTAACTATAGAGGCAGCGTCTGACTAATCAAGATTTGACTAAGGCTCTGGCTTAACTCAAGGCGTCTTCTATTGTACGTACAACCTGGGCTCTATATCGTCGCATGCTTAATCAAAGCTTTTGAATCCGTTAACGTTCCATTAAGGCTCTATATCCGTAAGCTCTATATCTACGGACAGTCGATCAAGACTCTGGCTGTGCAGCCATTCGGTCAAAGCTCTGCATCCATAGTTGATTGAGGCTCTCAGTGTCCACTAGACGTCTAATCCAGAGACCTATCCTAAGACTTCCTTTCTCATAAGCATAAACGGCAGTTTCCAGTAGACTATTTCCGCGGGCCCAGTGCTCTTCTGGGACATCCTTAATAGCTGCTTTCTTCCCTTTCTGGGCCGTCTTTGCTTTTGGTTCCTTTGGCGTATCCTTAATCTTCTTCCAGCCTAAGAACCTTAGGGATTATCTTCTACTTTTAGTCTCTTTATTATTGTCCTGCTGGTTCTGCGCTTTATCTAAGTTGTCCTTAATATTATCTGGTGTCAGCTTCTTGGTTGTTATAACTGCCTCTGTTACATATCCCTTGCCCTTGTGTCCACAATGCAGTCCTTTATTAAGACGACCTCTTAAGGAAAAGCGCTGGCTCCTATATATCTAAATCCTGTTCTCCTTGTAATCCTTAACAAGATCCTTTACTAGTTTATCCCAATACGGCTTGGTCCTGTCTTCAGTCGTATAAGGATGGTTTAGGCTTATTATGGTCAGCTGCGTCCTATGTGCGATCTTTTGCAGAGCATCTTTGTTACTGCCTCTTTATATACTACTTTGCCGTTTCCATGGTACTTGATCACTGATATTATGTTATTGCTTTTGTACAGATCCCTTTCTTGCCGCAGTATCCGTTCTTATCGTGCAGCTAGCGCAGTACTGAACTCGGATAGCAGTAATAGTCATGCTGCAATTAGTTGTCGTTTAAATAAGGAATAAGGTCGGCCCGGTTGAAGGCTCTAATCTAACGACATTCGATTGACTTAATTCAGTAACAGTGACGTGCTGATATTAAGGCTCTGGCTTAATTCGGTTCTTCAACTAACCGTAGCTTCCGCGCAGTTGTTCAATCAAGGCTCTGCGTACAGCTCTGCATCTAGCTCTGCATCGTATAATTGGCTCTGTATCCGTGTAATCAACTAAGGCTCCTAGTGCCGTTCTCATCCTACAGCTAGCGCATTATCGAATTCTAGGGGCGGTATAGAGTTCTGCTGGCTCTATTGCTAAATGGACCAATCAGGATTTTCCGTCCCCGGGATAGAAAATCGCTATTGGCTTGTTAACAGGCGGTAAGCTAAACTAACATCTTTACAGCAGGTCGTCGCGACTGACGCGTCTCGTTGCGATCAAGAAAGTAAACAAGAAAGGAGCTTTAGGAAATATAGTAATTAAGCAGACAAATAGAAATCTTTTATACGTCACCTGCGTCCCCTCCCCTACCTCAAAACTTGACTGTCCCCTAGTCGAACATCCTACACCTACTGTGGAGCCTGCTGCGGAGCCTGCTATTAATGGCTGACCTGGTTAAGCGTCCGTCTCCAAGACCGTCTCCAAGGATCAGAAGATTTATTCTTCTTCCTAGCCTCTGCCGTCTCATCCGCAGGCCGTAACATAATCTGGATGCATTCTCCTAGTCATACATTCTTCTCCTGCGGCAGAGCGGCTGTCCTGGCTGTACTACTGTCTCTAAGGGTTAGGCGAGTCTGCGGACGTTGCTGGCTGGGCGTTACTGAGTCCGTGGGCCGTACTTGATAGTAGTCCTCCTAGTTTGTGCGTATTTCGTCACTGCTTTTGAGTACTACTCCGTCATAGAAAGCAGTAAAATCCATTTATCCTATAGGGGCCTGTTACCGTGTCTGTTCTTCCTTTGGCCTATCTAGGTCTGTTCCCTGGTACGTACAGAGCCAGTCCTTGATACCCTTCAGTCGTCCTTCATTGCCAAGCCACGGAAGTACAGGTCCAGGTCGGTTGTGTGTCCCAGCTACTAGTCTTCCTTTATTAGACAGATGCATAAATCCTTGCTAAATAAGATCCTTTAAGCCTTAACATTTATGCTTAGTGAAACGGTGACTTCCTCCGCATCCAAAACAGGTCCGCCGGCCTTGTCCTCGCGTGCCTCGCTGACCCCATACGTCCTATTGTGGCCGTCCAAAGGCAGTAGAATCTTGCGGATGTTGGGGACCTTGCGGATATTAAGAATCCTGCAAGTATTAAGAGCCTTGCGGAGGTCGACAGTCTTGCGGAGGTTGGGTGCTGTTTTGCCAGTTTTTGTATCCTGGTGCTAAGCTGTATCCTTGTGCTGGGCTTTGAACTGCAGCCTGATTTAATAGCGTTATATGCTTCCTTAGGTCCAGAAGTCTTCCTTTCCTTTGGCGGTTGAGCTCATCCCTTTGCTACTGTAGCTCCTGTATAAGCTGGACATTCAGGGCATCTTCTTCCGGAAGGACATCCATTTGCTTGGCGCCCTCTACAGCCACTATCCTTAACTTTACGGCCTCCTTCAGTCTTTCAAACACAAGGGTGCTAGGCTCGTCTGCTACAGCTCCTGTTTGTTCCATTGCGTGCCTGCAGTATTCAATAGGAAGTCCTTATATAAACAACCACCCCTTCTCTTGCTTAGTAAGGTTTCCTACGGCTACCGCTTTAGCTGAGATAGTAGTAAAGTCCTATACATAGTGACGTAATTCGCCTAGCTGTTCCGCAGATTTTTAAATAAAAGCTTCTATAAAGTCTCTTGTCTCCATGCGTTAATAGTAGTTGTTTGCTTAGTATTCTGCCCTAAGCTTTCTTATAAGCTCCATCTAATTGCCAGCTGTGAATTTAGGCAAGCTTTGGATCCACACCCTTATCCAGTAATTACAGTACTCTGGAAGGCCCTAGTGCTTCTCCTTACTCGTTACACAATATCGGGTGTATAGCCGTTCGTACTATTCAATAAACTGCGACACGTTCTACCCTACGAAGTAGGGAGTTCCAATAGTTCCTAGGGCTGGCATAGGCTAAACCATAACGCAGATCTTGTCTTGAGCCGTTAACTACTGGTTATAAGGTGATGCATCCTTAGGAGCTTGTAGGTAATCCCTATAGCTTTCATCCTTTGTCTGCTAAGGGTTATTGGTCCTAGGTATTACAGGTAAACACTGCGGTAGGTTTGTTTGCATAGCCGTAATCTTAATAGAGGATGTCCCAGATAACTGTCCTAGCAGGACATTAACAGGTGCATACTTCGGCTGGTCTACTTGTACAGCTATGTCCCTAACAGAAGGCGCCTACTTTTTAATGCCTAAGGGGAGGTCTTCCTGGGAGAGCATAGAATTTTTATCTTCTACCACTGCTGGGTCTCAATACGTCCATCTATTTTAGCCTGCTGTCGTTCTGTACGGTAGGTCCTTATAGAGTGCCTCTAGGGCCGCTGCTAATATAATCCAGATAACTTGAAAGAGGATAAAGCTAAGCCAGAATAGGAAGCTTTCAAAGGTAGATCCAATCTCATGTGCTTACGGCCTTGCTTGGTATTATCTCTGTTCTTAAAGGGCAGCGCTGGCTTCCTTCGCCGCCAGATGTCTTAGATCTCGTTTCCATCTAACTAATTAGCCCTTAGCTTATCGTCTCTGCATCTTTAATAACGTTCTGGCCATGCTTGTGCGCGCGTGGGTGGCGAGATTTTAACCGCTGGTAGTTATCTGATTGGCCAACTAGTTCGCTTAACGCTAAATTTCTAAGTACGGGCACCAAACCCAACTCCTGAGACCTTTTAACCTACACCATTTTGCTTCCTATTGCCACTCTTTAGCCTATGCGTTAAGTCTGGCTATCCGTTTTTTCCGCTGTCTTTCTGTTTAGGGTTTGCTTGGTTCCCCTTGCTGTCTAATACTGCCTAGTTCTCTGGTTCTCTAGTTCTGCCGTCTTGTCTATCGGTTTTTCTACAGTTGGTTGTTCTTCTACAGCTAGCGGTTCTTCTACAGTTGGTTGTTCTTCTATAGCTAGCGGTTCTTTAGTAGTTGTAGTATATTCCTATGTGTCTTCTGTATATGTAGTACTAGACTTCTAATTTAAAGAGCTTGCTGTCGTCCCCACGTGGAATGCCAAATAATATGTGGAAGGGTATGGTGTCTCTTAGATAGGAAGTCAGAATGCTATTAGTTAGTCAGTTAGTCTGTCTGTCTATTAGTCGGTCGGTCATAATTAGTCAAAAGTAATCAGTAAAGCAGTCTGTAAGAAAGGAAAGAAAAGAATGTATTCCGGTAGGTTTGTTATGTCTGTGAGATAAGAAGGAAAGAAGGAGGAAAGCCGAAGCTCAATAAATACAGGAAAATGCCAAGACACTAAGCACGGGACATTTTACCCCACCACAATATAACGTCTTTACAGTCTCTCTAGTAAATGATCTTTATGACTTTTAACTCTTCCGGATATTATCCCTTTTTATTATAGCAGTAGCTAACTACTATAATCTTGTCTTTACAGAAATGAGACTTTACGCCTAAGATTATACACCTAGCTCGTTCTAAATCCGCAAGTACTCCGTCTAGCTATATAATATATTCTAGAATGTATCTATATACGCCTAAAAGGCTCTCTTCTCTATTATACATTATCTGTGGTCCTTTTACTGTAATATTATCCAGAAACGGCAAGGTATAGTATAGGATATATCACTCCAGAATCTTAGTAATTGTCCTTATAAACTAGGCTACCAAATTTATGCCTCCTATAGGTACTGTTATTTGTCGTAGAAGTCCTAGAGGTATTATAAAGGCTATTAGGTTCTTGCTTTCTATATCCAGCTCTAATTAGTTATAGCTAGAGAAGAAGTCTACTAGAGATATAACCTTACACCCTATAAACTCCTTAGAGAACTTATCAGCATATAGCAGCAAATTTATATCCCTAATAGTCACTTGGTTAATATTTATTGCTATATTAATTAGTCGGTACTTCTTGTGCTCCTTTTTACTTATAAAAAACCATAAATTCCTATATAGGCTTTTATAATATTCTAGAGTCCCTTAAGCTAGTTATTTTTGTAACATATTAATTACCTCTTCTTATAGGGCCCTTGGTACAGGAAAGTTTGGTACTTGCTATGCTTTATACAGCACAGTCTTAATCTTTAATAGTGGAGTTACGTCCCTACTAACACAACCTATCTTAGAGAACTTCTATGCCAGAGCCTCTTCTTGGTTAAATAATATAGCCTTAAAGATTTCTTATTCTCTTAGCTAAATATCTCCTATAATTATACGCTCTAATCGTTCTGGCTTTAGTTATATGCTATAGGCCAGCTTAGTGTATCGCGGCTTAAGGAAATAATTATATAGACTAAGAGGTAATCCTTAAATTAACGCCTTTTGCTGACGTAGGGCTACTTCTCGCCACTCCATTATGCCTCCTATAACTGTTCTATCTGGTGCTGATGAGTTAACTAGATGGACTTTATCCGCTTTTTGTTTATATGCAGTTGCTATACTTATAGCGTTCTGTTGGGCCTTGCTCCTATAACTTTCCATTTATATCATAAATAGATCTGTTGTTTTTGACATTTAATATATGCGGGATCCAGCCTTTGCTTTAAACACTGGCTTCTACTTTCCTCCTATATGCTTTTTTAGGACTTCCTTTAACGTTTTACTATCGAGCTCTCTCCATCTAGTGTTATATTCTTCTTTCCGTTAATGGCTATGTCCGGTAGATATCTAAAATAGTAAATGTCCTTGTTAAAATCGCACCCTATTTCCCTCCTCTCCGTCCTCGGCGCCCTCCTTGTCCTAATACGCTGGGTTATAAGTAACCCCGGATATAATCCTAGCGGTCGCACTGGTTATATATTTCCTAAACTGCTACTTATACTAATTCCTTTATCTGGTCTAAAGAGCATCGCATCCTTATAGAATGTTAAGAACCTTATTTTAACCCCGCTATCTTCTAATTAAATAATGCAAGATACCTAGCCTGTTACGGTTTGATTTATTGCTAGTCTAGCCCTTACCGACTATGGCTTACTAAGTATTACTTTGTATAATATCTCTCCTATAGTAATAAACGTTGTGGATATTGAGACGCCACCTATTACTATAGGGGCCGCATGCACTAATCTAATGAACTCTGACTAAGTCCTATTAGTAGACGTTAGACATATACCTTATAACTATAGGGGCAGACTTAATATTAATAGTCCGTATTATAGAGCCATACTTTCTTTAATAAGGTTAAGTTCCGCTTTAAAGTTAATTAAGTATTTAACCTTTCTATCTCCTATCTGCGCTTCTACTTTTAGATATTGTTTTTAAAACTAGGTAAACCTAGCTTCCTATTTAATTTGGTCTACCTTAGCAGTTATTAGGCCAGTTTGATCAACGTAAAACGTTAGGCGTGCCGATAATATAGATACTTTAACTTCCTCTTACTTTTATCAGTAGGGCTCTGCAAGGGGTAGTAGAAGAGGTTTAAAGAATAACTTTACAACTTCGGGTATATATATAAGGCAGTCACTAATAGTAACTTTAATAGTTTTTAACAAGATCTTGTCTGCCATTATAGTTGGGCTTGGGACGTTTCCTTTTAGTATATCCATTATCCTAACTGGCTTTGGTTGTGGTACTTTAGCAGTTATTATCGCGTCTATCTCTTATTCCGTTTGTCTTCTTAGCTATTTGGTATAGTTTATTTCATTAATCTTATTATCATTTGTCGGCGGTTAAGGAGCCTGCCGTTGTGATTATAGTACGATTTAGATATGTCCTCCTGGTTATATATTTTAAACTATTGCCGGTTATAAACTGGACGGTCTTAGGGGCGGCTTTATTACTCTAACATCCCCTTACGGTTTCCTAAGATCGTATGACCGTGTTGTGGGCTGTGATTGAGTTGCTGCTCCTACTAAGTTAACGTACACTAACTCCACTTAGTATATATCTTCCTAGGACTCGCCAAGCTCTTCTTTGCTTTTAGCGCCATTGCTTTCTATAAACTCTACTAAGGCTGCCACTAGCTAGACGCCTATTGTTATCGCTATTATATTAGGATCGATATTCGCATTCTACCTTAGCCAGTCCTTAAGAAACTGAATCCTGTTATTACTTGGCAAATACGGAATTGGATTTCCTAGGCGCTTACGTATTCTAGTATAGATTTGGTTATACTTGTTTATATACAGGAACCCACGGTTAACTAGTTCTTAGAGTATTGGGTATTAGTTAATAAAACAATAAAGACCCCCACATCTATAATACGTTTTAGCTTGTGCCTAGTGTGTACCAAGATTTCCTAGTCCTCTTTGCCTTCCTAGGTTAGGCTTATATCGCTCTTATAGCGCCCCCCTATATAGTAGCAGTAGCCCATTGTTATTCGTTGTAGGTTATAGACCCGTTTATTCTTGATGTACTAATGCTTGGTTTAGGAGCTGCGTATACTATATTAGATCTTGGCGAATCTTATTAAAGAACGGCATTAAAGATATAACACCTACTAATTTAACTGTCCTAAGATTAAGCCTCTAGAGTTAACTAGTAAGTTTCTCCAGCTTAGGGTCTATCTCTTATATCATTTAATGGGTACTTGCCGACTTATTTAGCTAAGAGACTATAGGCGGCCAAAGAGCAGCCTTTTTCTAGTTTAACATAACCGGTTACTAATTATAGAATTGTCTAACTAGTTGACAAAGACCTTATTCCTTAGGGTTTATTATTAATAGGTGGTCTACGCCCTTATATAAATTAAGCCTATCTTCTACAGCCTTCCTTAGTAGGTGGAAGTTAAAAGACTCTTATCTATCCAGGTTAGCTTCTGTCTTAGTTATAGCATATCTTTAATATTTAAATGGGAGTCCTTTTACAAACCAGTATCCTCATTTACGGTTTTCCAAATTGCCAGCCTTAGTAGCCTTCTGGGAAATCAGTATGAACTGTCTATAGTATTTGTGTATACTACTAGGTGGGTTATTCCTATATTGCAGTATATAAGCTTCCAAGAATTCTACCATCTTAACTTGTTAAAAGTAGTCACTTCCTTAATAGTCTATTTAAAGCTTTTTTATAAGTTCCGTCCATCTGCTAATAATAAACTTAGGCAGGCTTTAGATCTAGGTCCCTATCCAATAGTTACAATATTTTAGAAGTCTATAATGTTTCTTATTGTCTGTAATATGGTGTTGGATGCACAGTCGCTTATACTATTTAATAAATTGCGACACGTTTTGTCCCGTAAAGTAAGGGGTCCCTAGAGTCCCTAGAGCTGGTATAGGCTAGGCTATAATATATACCTTATCTTGTTCCATTGGTAGTTTGTTACAAGGCAACGGACTTGCAGTTTCTCCTAGGATAAGTAAGTTAACCTCCTAGTTCTTATCCTCTCTCTACTAAAGGTTATTGGTTCTAGATATTATAGAAGTTAGGTCTGGTACCGCATCCTCTAGGTTAGGAAAACTTTATAGGTTAATAGGCTGCCTGCTTTCTTCTCCGCTGTTATTATAGAATAGACCTAGCATCCCTAGTATTCCCTTTATCAGTCCTATCGCCATTGCTCTTATAAATTTAAGGGAGGCTTGTATAAATCCAAGAAGAATTATATAGACTGTTATAAATACAGTAAATGAAAAATTAAAGACTTCTTTCTACTAGTCCTAATGCATTATAACCCTCTTTTTTATCCTCCGTCCTACCGTACCCTGTGCTCGCATTCCCACTTCTAGTCGTCTATTCCGTCTACTATAGGTCTCAGATAGTAATCTTCAAAAGTATTATTAACTTATCTTAATTTCCGTGCTTAATTTCCGCACCTATTGGTGGCTCAACGGCTTTCGGTAGCAGTAACTTAACAGTTTTTGGTCCTTCCGTGGCTGCAGCACGTTCCTACGTGTCTCCTATATATAGAGTGCTAGACTTCTAATCTAAAGAGCTTGCCGTCGTCCCCACGTGGAATGCCATAAAGTATATAGGAGGGAAGGTCTCTCTCCAGACAAGAAGTCAGTGTACTATCGGTTTGTCGGTCGGTTGTAGTCAGTTAGTAGAAATCAGTAGGAAAGCAGTCAGTAAGAAGAAGAGAAAAGAGTGTATTCTATCCCCCCAAACTGTCCGTCGAGCCTATCTAAGTTGTTAAAGACTCTGAGGCCGCGGGCCAATCTATATACCCACAAAAGGCCTATGCTCTCCCGAAACCATACCCAAATTGGATGCTAAATATAGTGGGCCAACTTACCCCACCACACTAGTAAGCTTAACCGCTACTATAACGTAGGCCTTATATAACAGTGCTAGGGCATGCTACCTACCATACTTAGTAGACCCTGACTCCTGCCAACTAATTAGGATTTTCCATCCCTGGGATAGAAAATCGCTATTAGCTTGCTTACTACTAGCGCCTTAGCAACCCCTTTGTATTTTACCAGTCTCTAACAGACTTCTTCTTCTCCTTAGCTTAGTATTCTTGTATAGTAGCAACAGGGTAGGCAAAAATAAAATCTTATCTAATAAGATCAATAAATTATCATGATTTTCGCTTATCGGTATTTATTGCTTTTATTTCAATAATTTCTTAGCATACCCCACTAAGAAAAAATTCTCTGCTTTTAATAAAGTATTATACAAACTATGGCTTCTAAAGCAGACTCCTCCCTTTTTATAAGTACAATTGATACTTCTAGCGTAAAACAGGCTAGTTAGAAAAGATCTCCAATCTATAAGCACTCTTGTAAACCAGATAAAGGAGAGCCAATACACAACTTAAAGAAACGGAAATATATCTACTATAAATACTGCATGTATGGTGCAATATTAACAACTAACTTTCGGAACCACTTAAAGTTAAAGTATGGAATTATTGTTTAGATAATATAAAGTTATATAAAAGCATTACTAAGTTAGAAGTTAGAGGAGCTCTATAAGCAAGCAGCAGCTAAAAATAAGACGGACGACTTTAATTCCTATATACTAAAGAAGGTCCTTAATAAGGAAGTTATTAACCAGGCTCTTATAAATTTAATTATTATACAAAACCTTCCATTCTAGACTGTTAAGTGGCTAGAGTTCTATGTTTTCTGCCAGGCTCTTAATTAAGCGTTAGGTAAATATCTTATAACAACTCACTTAGGAGTTAGCCAGATAATTAATTAGTTATTCCAGTTATAAAAGGATATTGTATGAAAACGAGTTCAGTTAGCGTTAACAAGTATTTATCTCTCTATTGATATCTAGACCTCTCTAAATAACTACCTTCTCTTTGGAATTTGCGCCCACTTTATTAATAGTTAGGAGAAGCGGATAAAGGCTCTTCTTACTCTTTATACGGTAGCTGCTTACAGTGGAGAAGAGAAATAGATTACTCTCCTTCTAGTGCTATAGGAGTACGGGATTCTTTAAAAGCTTGGAGCCATCGTTGCTAACAACTCTACAATAAACAACACACTTTGTTGTACAATCTATAAGTATCTCACCAATAATAAGGATATCACCTGGGATCCTATCCAACAACATATCCACTGCCAGGGGTATATTATTAATCTTACCGTCCAGGCCTTCCTCTTTAAAGATACTCTTAAACTTAAGGCTATTAAGTTATATAAAAGGAATAATATAAGCGGAAAGGAGTAAAGTTGTAAGGAAGAGATTAGGCAGAAATAGGCCTTCCAAGCAATAGGCCTACTTGGCAAGCTTTATAATGTTATAGTACACTTCTATGCCTCAGCAAGTCATATAAAGGAGTTCGAGGCTTTAGTTAGAAAATAAGTTCCACTTAATAATTATATAAGATGGAATAGCTGGTATTAAATACTAAGCGTCTCACTTAAGCACGAGTTAGGAATTGATAACTATATTAAAAGCAACTTTAATATACTTAAGGAGGATTATATCTCCCTATAAGACTAGAAGTTTCTTTATATAATTTATACCTTTCTAAAGCCATTCCACTATACAACATTAGAGACACAAGGGGATTATGCAACACTTAATTAAGTACTCTTTATAATGGATGTACTTATTAAATATATAGAGAAATCTCTTATATAACTCTTCTTCTAGCTACCTTATTTAAGCTAAAGCTAATATTGTATAATAGGCACTCTTTAAATCAAATAAAACTCTCTTACTTTAAGTAAAGAATGTATAGGCAAAGTTTAACAAGTACTACCAGAGAACAGATAACTCGCCTCTTTACGCCACTATACTTATTCTTTACCCAAATCGTCGTATAAAGTATATTAAGACATTTTAGAAGAAGAAGTGGCAGAAAATAATACTTCTAAAGGTCTAATGGCTCTAGGAAACATACTAAGAATTAGAGAAGCCTATTACCTCTTTTTAGATAGTATTGTATAATAAGCTATTACAAGATAAATATAAGGAACTTAATAAGTACAATTAAATTATAAATGAGTTAAATAAAAAGGTTACTTAACTAGTAAGCTAGGGTGAGTACAATAACTACTGCTCTGAAGTACTATACGAAATTAAAGTTTCTCTACTTTAGTAGTAGTCTTAAGAACAATAAATAAACCGCTAGCCGCGGCTTTTACTCTTTATAAGAGAGGTACTTTTAATTCCAGCCATAAGTAACAAACCAGAGAGAGTATTTTCAGGAGGGTATTATACGGTATTATAGAAGAGAATGTAGCTTAGATTATAGAACCTTAAGAAGACGGAGTGTATAAAGAGTTGGCACTAAAGTGGAATTTTAAAAGGAATATAGTAGTTATATAGAGAAAGGTATATAAGAGATATATTATACAACACTAAGGGGTAGAGGCATAAGATATATAAATAAAATAATTTTAGGCAAAAGGTAACCACTAAAGGCGCGTAGGTGGCGTATATAAACATATACTAACTTTAAACTTAATAGACTATAAGTTCAAATCCCACCAATGTCATCCTTTATTAGGAATTAGGCAATATAATTATCTGGTATACTTCCCGCCCTATTATATATAAGAGATTCTCTAGCAATATTACCATACTATAAGTAAACTCTCCTCTTTATATAATATACCTATATAACTAACTAGCCTTGAGATAAGTAGAAGAGGGTAGAAGGTTTACCAGCAATTAATATAGAGGCTTAGGTAGGGTGTATTAGAGAAGCAGGTGCGGACAGGGAGGCCTTTATATATAAATGCAATTCTAATTCAGAGCCGTGGATCTCTAAATACAACTATAAGTAGCCTATATTACTTATATAAGGCAGAGAGCTAATTAATGCTAGTTCTGCGAGGCTTATATAGCAACTCCACGTCGTCTAGTAGGCCCTTACCCCTTTACTAAGTGTTAGAGTCTCCCAGGGTTCTATAGTAAGTGCTGTAGAAATTATAAGTAGCGGGGTTATAGGGCTCAATATTCGTTGTATAATAAAAATTCTCAGCCTATAGCGGCGGCAGTAGGAGCATTAGAGGGTGAGGATCGGATCGTGGAACTAGAGGATAAGGAATAGATAAAAGTTACTAAATTTAAACTACTGGGTCTCCTCTCTTTTTTACTACTTTTATTTTATTTTATGGTATCTTATATAAGGAGAAGTATAAATAAAAAAGGTTAAAATTAGTAGGAAAGCTAAGCGTATTAGTAGAATTCCCTATAAGTAGTTAATATTTTAGCTATAATTACTCGCTTATTTTGGTAGGGTTATTGAAAAAAATCAATCGATATGATATGATATGATATAATATAATATCGCTTATCGTATCAATCTAATCGATAACGATTTTTGCCTACCCTGAGTAGCGATCTATAAGCTTCGGTTTAGAAGCATTTATATAAGCCTATTATATTATACTAAGCTCTCCCTACATTGCCTGGGAAGGCCTTAATAATATCCCACCCTAAAAGAAGACCTTTGTCTGCAACGACACGTTAATATATTATACTTAGATACTAAAAAACTTACACTACTACGCCTGGGAAGGCCCTAATAATATCCCACTTTATAGGCCAGACTGTACTTAACCTACACCCCTTAAAAAGAACACTAGAATTAAAATTAAACTGTACAATTCTAATAAACCCTAGGAAGCTAATAATGGCACCTAAAGTAAGCTCCTCTAAAAGACCCGCCTCTACTTAAAAGGAATATAAGATTTAGTTAGGATTAGAAATCGAAGATAATAATAACGCTCTAGACATGTGCGAGCAGATTTATAACCTTATGGCGAGATAAACAGCTAATCACCTTATAGCCTTACAAGATAGCTTAGTCTCCCCCGCTAGGAGCCCTAGTTAACCCATTTACTCCACTAAATATAATACCCTAGGTAGTACGGATATAATAGAGAAACAATTAAAATCCGTTAAGCTCTTTAACCCTTAACCGCTGTCTAACAGAATAGACCCTACTTTTAAGAATTAGAGGATCTAAGTATAAGGAAAGCTCCGTATTAATTATAACTATTATCCCTCTAAGGAAGCTAAAATGCTTTATCTCTTTGGTTAAACTATTAGGGACGCCTAATAATACCTTTAGGCCAAGTTTAAAGATAAGTTACCTGTTTAGTTTATATCTGTTAATAAGATAATATAGTACCTAGCTGCTATCTATGTTAATCTAAATAAAGTATAGGATGCCTATTATGACTATAACTGCCTAATAATGAAATTAAACTAAACCTTTGCCAAGTTCTAGACTTAATTCTTATACCTAATAGGCAAAGGCCAGGTTCCCCTTAAGAACTACTGTTTGGACCTATATAATAAGCTAATGGTCCAGCTATAAGAGAAGATTATAGTAGCCTTAAACGACCTATTAACCTACTAAAGACTTGTAGCCTAATATTTATCGCTGGATTTAAAACTAAAACAAATTAATGCTTGTTCTAATTAACTAAAGCAGCCCTATAGCGACTGGAACTTACCTACTGCTTTAATAGGAGCTGGCGTTAGAAGATAAACTACAACTGCCCTTATACTAAAAGTGGTTATAACTGCCTACCTGCAAGCCTTGCCTAATCCACTATATACTATACCTTCAGCTAATGCTTATTGTAATACCCCAATTAACTCTACCATAGTTATGTGCTTTAATTATAGAAAGGATAGTTACTTTACCACGTCCTACCTAGAGCTAAAGGATATAGGTAATATTAAGGAGATAGAGGAAGAAGAAATATCTAATAAGTTAGGAAAAAAAGAACCCTAGGGAAAGACTCCCCCCTTATAATGGGCTTGTATAAATGCTTCTAAACCAAAGCTTGTAGATTGCTACTATATAAGAATACTAGGCTAAGGGGAAGAAGAAGTCTATTAGAGACTGGTAAGATATAAAGGGGTTGCTAAGGCGCTAGTAGTAAGCAAGCCAATGGCGATTTTCTATCCCAGGGATGGAAAATCCTGATTAGTTGGTAGGAGTTAGGGTCCACTAAGTATAGCAGGTAGCGTGCCCTAGCACTATTACATTACCCCCTTCTCTTAAAAAAGCCTGCCCTTAGGCATTGTCTAAGCTCCTTATTGTTATTTAAATTATTATAGTTATCTACCCCTTCTTTCTAGCATTTAATCTAACTTTCTAATTAGTGTGGTGGTCTAGGGAGGTTAGGGTAGGCTAGGTAGAAGTCTTATAGCTTATAGGGAGAGTACTTAAAATTAGATACGGGGTACTATTTTAGATCTTTATCGTGACCTAACTAGCTTGCATAGTATTTTAGGGTACCGCGGTCTTTCTTAACTACTAAGATCTCTTTAACTTCCTATTCCTTATTCTTTGCAATTTAAATTAGTAGTGGGGGGTCGTTATACTGTCTAGGCAATAGGTTGTCCACAGCCTTCTATAATTAGTCTAAAGAGAAAATAGGGTGGATCTTTATTAACTTAGGTAGCTTAGCCTTAAAAGAGTGCCCTTCCTCCTTAAGGATTTTATAGGGGCCAGCTATTTAATGGTCTAGCTTATAGCTCGGCCTCTAAGTCTTCTAGTTTTTTATTAACACCTATACTCTATCTCCTACTTAGAAGTCTACCTTATAGCGATGTTAGTTTACATTGGCCTCTTTCTTCTCTTATACCCTTTTTATAATTGCTTAGACAGTCTCCTAAGCTCTATATATTCTCTTAGCGAATATCTAGGCCTCTTTATAGCTAAGGCGTTTGCGGGCCGTTGTAGGTCTTATAGGTCTATCCCAATTAAAGGATGTTTATGGCTTGTATCTATAGAGTAACTTAAATGGTAATATTCCTATACTGTTATAAGGGAGCATAAGCTATACGTAGTCCATTATAGGTAGTAGTTCCAACCAGTTGTCCTAGTAGTAGTTAATAAAGGGGTAAAGTCGCTAGTTAAGGTTCTGGTTTATAATCTTAGTTTAGCCATTAGTCTAAGGGTAGAATGCGGTAGAGAGCTTAATCTTAATCCTAAGGATACGGCAGAATTTATTCCAAAAGTCTAATATAAACTAGGGTCTATAGTTAGAGACAATTAACTTAAGAGCGCCATAGATCTAGTAAATGTTATTAATATACATACGGGCTATGTCCTTT
>Ga0307507_10006906_pt1 | contig 16918 bp, 6 predicted proteins | sample 7_EM_MG_FD_207223 | JGI IMG/M metagenome (GOLD analysis project Ga0307507, IMG submission 207223) | Populus trichocarpa ectomycorrhiza microbial communities from riparian zone in the Pacific Northwest, United States - 7_EM | ecosystem: Host-associated > Plants > Roots > Unclassified | place...
TTGTATTATTGTTGTTTATAATTTATACAATTAACCTCCCTGTGGTTCGACCCCGGTCTTGCCGGGTTATTTATTACTTCGACACTCCTGCACTTGGGAGAAGACATCAATCTTTTGGTCGTGTCAGACAACTACCTAACATCGATGTGATGTGCAAGCCTATGAGACTTGGACAAGTAAGGATTGGATTGCATGTTTTTCTATGTTGAGATGCATATAGGATGACATAATTAAAAAGTTTGAGATTAATTAGAATGCTAAAGAAATATGGACCAACTTAAGGTAAAATTTGATGGCATGACAACAACCAGGCTGCAAGCCCTAACACTAATTTAACCAATATATAATGGACCCAAAGCATTCTATGGTGGAACACTTTAGGGTGATGTTTATTATGATAAGAGAGTTGTAAGTAGCTGGTAATAATCTCACTGATGAACAACAAGTTCAAGCTATAATTAGGTCCTTACTTGAATCCTCTTAGGGCCAATGAAGATAGTGCTAACGCACAATGAGGGTATTTAGACCGTTAATGATATTGGGCAACATCTATAACTTGAGGCAGAGCACAAATAGGTGAATTGTACTATAGTTTTAGCAGCCCAAGCTAGACAATGCAGGACATTCAGGCCTAAATATAAAGGACAATAAAGGTGATGTTGTAAATTTGGCACCAAGAGTTGGAAGAGTAACCAAGCACCATATAGGTAAGCGTGGAAAGAAAAACATAACCAAGGTCTGGTGCTATAACTGTGGAAACATGGGTCACTTTGCTCAAGATTGCTCTAAGTTGAATAAGGTACAAACCTATACTGACTCTTTTATTGTTTATGTATGCTCACATGTATTTGTTGCTCATATTATCTCTAGTTGAATTGTAGATATAAGAGCAATAAAACATGAAGTAGGAATTCAAATTGGATATATAGATTACCAGGGTCTACCAGCAAGCATCCATTATGTTACTATATGTAATGGCACTTATGTTGATGTTCTTGAAGTTGGCACATATTGCTTAAGGATGTGCATTGGGCTCAACCCACTTTTATATGATGTGTTCTATGCCGTAAATATTCATTGTAATCTTTTATCAATTTTAGCTATGTTGCCTTTATGTTTTTCTTTTCACTTAAAAGGTACTCAAATGGATAATTATTTAGTTAGGAAATTCTTTTGACTTGGTAAGTTAGGTAAATATTTTTTTCATATTGGATTTGGACTTGCATTTTAATAATGATATTGCTTTGATGACATCTTCTACTTCTTCTAATATTATGTCTAATTCAATTAAATAGCATGCAAGATTGGGACATATAGGAAAAAATAGAGTAGCTACACTAGCTAGAGAAGGCCTTTTAAGTTCACTCTCTAAAGTAAGTCTGTCTATGTCATGACCTAAATCTCGGGTCCATGACCAACAATGTAGGAGTGGTCGTAAGGACACCACACTTACATTAAGCCTTAGAACATGCATATCATAAAACAAATATATAGAGAGTTTATGCATCATATTATAATCTTTCAAATATTCCTCAAAACCAATAAAAACAATTCAAAATACTTATTAAATTAAATAAAATCCAATATTTGAAATGAAAATCTAAACTTGAATGAAAACAACATAATAGTGCAACGTCTAAGACATCAAATCACAAAGAACAAGAAAAGCCTCATAGAAGCAAGCAAGGCATACCAACAAACAAAGTGGCAGGTACTCTCAATCAAAGGTCAACATGCTAAAAGAAGCTAAGAACCTAAAATAATATTAAAATGGAGGGGTGACTTCAACCAACTAGGTGAGAGAATAACATTTAATATACATTTTTAACTATTTATAAGTATAAGGACCAAAACAATATATATATATATATATATATATATATATATATATGTGTGTGTGTGTGTGTGTGTGTGTGTGTGGGTGCGCGCGCGCGCGGGGGGGGCTTTAAACATAATAGCATATAATAATGGAATACATGTAAGAGATCAAAGGACATCCGAAGGTGACTAGATGACATCCGAAGGTGACTAGAAAACACCTGAAGGTGACCGTTATGGGAGGATAAGTCGCAACAGGTTGGTGCCTCTTTCACCGCTACGTTTACAAATACGATATGCACAAAGACTAACTACTCTCCCTTAGTATGGAGTTTCTGACAAGTTCAATATCAAGACATAACAGGTATTCACACAATTATCAAAGCAACGGAATGTCACATCGAATAACATTTAATTCAGCATAATACGAATACATATTCAAGAAACTGATGAGTATTTGGAAATAAATCAACATATATAGATATTCAAGAAGGTCATTTGTACTTATCATATATTCAACATATATAATTTATTTATATTACATGCATATTAAAGATTATGTCACTCACTCGAAAAACAAAAATATCAGAAAAATATATGCAGAACTGGAGACTACTGAAGATCGTGTGAAGGAACTTCAGCAGAACCTATAACGGATATGAAAAACACTTAAAAACTAATCAAAACAAGAATAACATAAAAGATTAAAACTCTAAACTTAGAGACCAAAACATAATTATAAAGCCAAACTGATTCACCCGATCAATTCTAAATATAACCTAAATTGATCAAACCTAACATACCCGATTAACCCTTACTGTTGGGTCAATCAGTTGACCGCCATCACAAGCCAACCTGTCTGCCGGTTCAGACCAATCGATCAATCAGTTGATCGGGATTTCTAAAATCTTGATCTGTTAGTCTTTAAAATTGTTGATTCCCTAACAATCAATATGTTCCTAAAAAAACCCATAATTATAGTCCTTAATTGGTTCATTTTAAGCCAGAATTAGCACCCTAAACTTTAATTAAAACTCTTAAATTATTCTATCATCACATCAAAATAAAACTCTAAACTATTCTTTAATCCTTCCACAATTAATGTCTTGATAAAAAATAATAGTTGAAAGAGATACTTACTTGCTTCTTCAACCTTCTTGAACCATAATTTAAGCTTAAAACTAAAATCCTTGGTATTTTAAGAGAAATTTATGGTAAAGGAGAAAAAAAAAGAGAAGAGGAAAAACAATTTTTTTTGGTAACCTTCTCTTTAAATACATAGGTTAGTTTAGGTTGGGTTTGAGCTTAAATTTGTGCCTAAGTTTGATGAGCTAAGAATATTGGTTTTACAACACTCCCCTTGTTATACAAAATTCATCCTCAAGTTTAAACTCATAGAGAACAAAGAAAGGGCACAGTTGGATGCCCGACAAAGGCAGATAAAAACCATGAAAGGTGATATTATTAAGCCCACCAGTTTATTTGAACAAATCTTGAGATCTAGACATGGAGAAGGAATTTAAGCTCAGCCTACAATTACCGCTCAACCTGCTTCTATGCAAACAACTCCCTTCACCTTCATTCCACAAGCGTTTGAAGGCCATTAGCACCAGGCTAGAGGCCTAAGTCACTACTCCTTTTCCACTTTCTTTACCAACACCATTTATAAACCTAGTTGTTGAAACCCAGAAGGCAAAGGTGATAGAAGAAGAGGATTTTAATAAGTTGTCTGTTATTGAAGAGATATTGAGGGCAATTGAAGGAATCGATCTGTATGATCTAGTAAAAGCCATTGAAATATGCTTGGTTTTGAACATAGTAGTCCCTAAGAAGTTAAAAGTGCTAGAATTTGCTAAATACATCGGTACACAATGCTTAATGACTCATCTGAAAGTGCACTACAATAAGATGGCAAAAGTCATCCATGATGAGAAGCTTCTAATCCATTTCTTTTAGGAAAGCCTAGGTGTTGGTGCTTTAAGTGGTAAATATGGTTGGATAACAAACCTAGTGAATGTCTTTGTCAAGCAGTATAAATTCAACATGGGTATTGCACCTCGCAGAATGAGCCTACAAGATATGAAGATGGGTGTTAGGGAATTTATCCGGGAGTATACTAAAAGGTGGCATGAAGTAGCTGCTCAAGTGAATCCTCCACTATTAGAAAATGAGGGTTAGCTTGTTTACCAACACTTTCAAGATACCCAACTTTGAGTGCAACCCAACACTTTATTGACCTAGTGATTGTGTCTGAAAATATTAAACAGACTATCAAAGCAAGAAAAATCATAGGTTCAACCATGAGCTCTAGAGTCACGAAAAAAGATGAATCTGAAAAATGGCCTAAAATTAGAGTAAAATGTAATAAGTCAAATTTATGAATGATAATGGTATCTACTACATTGTCACCAGATCATCTTTAGCGTAACAAATGGTTGGTAAATACTAAAAAGACAAAAGTTGCTGGGGAATCTTACCTAAAAAAAAGTGTGGCATTTCTCAATCCTTTTGTTATAAAACTTTGTTATTCTACATTTTGTTTTGTGGATTGCATCACATCTTTTTAGTGAAATATGTCTTTTTATATCTATTTGTTGTTTTTAAATCAAGATATTTTTTGTGTGAAAGTGATAACTTGATATTTTATTATTGTCCATAATTGAATAAATATAATGGAAAAAATGGTCGAACATCAAGGTGTGCCATGCAAGATGTTAGGGGAAAATTTTTCTTAGACTTAAAAAATTGAACCTCGTAAGTGATCTCATGGATTTGTTCAAAACAATATGACCAAACTAGTTTTGTGAAAAAACCCTTACCAAAATAATCTTGAAAAATTAAATTTGCCTTTTGATTTTAGAAATAATTCAATGTTTACTCAAAACAGTGTGTAGGCATCTTTTTTGTAGGGTGGCAAATAAATCATTCAAGCAATTCTCATTCTGAGGTGACCTCACAATTTTTAACGAAAAGACATAAAATGAAAATATGTAATTACTCTCACACCATGTCTCTTCATTCATGTTTTACATGTATGTATAATGGTATGTAGTGGATTTGGTAGTCATAGACTCCAAAACATAGTTCTTTGTAAATCTAAACCATTATACTGGACAATGAAAGATTTATCGGTTCTAACCGTTTGTGCTTGAAATGATAAAATGCCATCTTTTTATTCATTTCACATTCTTAAAATATATCCCTTATAGTTCCCTTTTAAACCTAAATAAGTTTTTTTTCATAAATACCCTAGGGGAAAAAAACAAATCCAAAGATCAAGAGTTGATTCTAACTAGAATCATATCTCATATTGGAGGCAAATAGAAATTTAAGAGTTGAGAAAAAAAAAAATGAAACTCAAATGATAGGGGCATGCCCAAATGAAAAACAAAAATGACTAAGTCAAGGTCAAAATAAAATAAGGATGGCCCATCAAAGCAATTAAAAAAGGCAAATAAAAGAAATACTATGAAAGAAAATAAGATTGAAAGACATAATGAGTCAAGTAAATGGTAGTGATCCTAAGTTTTTTGAACGTTGAAACACTCTTTAAGCCTATAAATCCCTTTCTTTCATAGCCAAGAGTCATAACCTGCATTACATGTTTTTAAAAAGTCCTTTCTAATCAGACAAATAAGCAACCTAAACCAATAAATAATGTTATCAAAATATAAATAATTTTTTCACAAGAATCATAACATCGTGATCAAGTTACTCATTATTATTTATGCTGATAAAATGAGTACTAAAAAATAAAATAAATTTTTCTCAAACAAAAACTCGAGCTTTCACTTAAACCTTTTTGCATTGAAACCAAAAAGATAAAAGGTCATATCATCATGTACCTTCATTCATTTTAATATCACTTGACTAAAAGAGCAAATCACCATTTTCATATATATATATATATATATAAAGATTAAACCCCAGGGAATTATAAGAAATTCAAAACAAATTTGTTTTAAATTTACATCGGGTAAATTTCTATTTTTAAAATACAAGAAATTCATTTGAGCCATAAACAACCCAATTTTTATCTAACACTTCTTTATTAGCCTATACCTTGTCAATCATCATCAAAATATCTGTAAAATTGCATCTTAGTGTTAAAAGACGTGTCTTGGGGTCTCGACCAAATAGATACTTTCCAATTTACATCTTACTGATTTCATGCCAACCATAAGACATACAAAGGTATAATCATTAAAAATTGTGAAGTGGTGTTAAAAGATGAAAAATGATTTCTTGAAAAATATTCATTAACTAACTTTTCAAAGTTGACAAAAAAAAAATGATGATACATGTACTCATGGTTTATAAAAAGACGATTGCAACTAGGCTAGTTGAGGTAAATCAGCTTAGTCAAACCCATTGTGATAACAATAGTTAAATGATAGTTTAGCAAAATTTATCAAAGCCATGAATGACATCTGACAATGACAAATGCCTCTTAATAATAGTCAAAATAATGAGCACAACTTGATCAATTGAGGGTAATGTTATGCTGAAAGGATGCACACAGTGAGATCAGTTGGGGGAAATTTTAAACAGTCATTGACAATAGATAATTTAATAAACTTCTTAGAAAGTGAGAGTAATGGAGTACCGCTTCTCTATCAAAATAAATAATAAGTGGACAATGGTGCAAAAATACCACAATTAAGGGCACCATTTGCCCAGGAGGTAATATCATGGCTAAGAGAATTTGTCATTTCTCAAGGAATGACCAACTGAGCAAGGCTTCATGTAGCAAACCCAAGAAGGAAGTATTCATTACGCAAGGTTTAGGCTGCATGATAAAAAAAAAAATAGTCAGACACATTCATCACACATGCAAGAAGTGGGCTGAAGAGTCAAGCAACAAATAAAACTCATCTTAGAAATTACAAACCTCAAAACAAGAGAGAGGTTGCGAAGAAAAACGAAGGGCTTATATTTCAAATCAGGTAAAGATACATGCATAAAATTGAAAGCATTATACAAAGTTTTGCACAAGAATTGCAAAGGAAAAAAAATCCTCAATGAAATCCAAAAAAGCTCTAACAAATTTTGAGTTGTCAAAGATTTGACAAGGATACTACTGATTTGAAATGATATCCAAAAGTCCAGCTTCAAAGGTATGAGTAACTCGTGATCATTAGTTAATCCTTTTTAGCCAAGAAGATAAAACACCTTCTTTTTGAACAACTATATTTCAAAACACTTTTGAAAAATTATTTTAAAAAAATCTATAAATTTCTCATCATTGGATAGGTCATCTATTACAATGAGATCATTTTCAAGAAATTTCTGAATTTCTCACAACTAGGTTTCTCACCCATTACAATGAGACTATTTTCAAGAAATTTCTGAATTTCTCACAACCAGGTAGGTCACCCATTATTTTTCACCACCAGGTAGGTCATCCATTACATTGAAGTAGTTTTTTAGAAATCTATGTCTTTCTTCCTATTAGGTAGGTTATGTATTACAATGAGATCATTTTCAAGAAATATCTGACTTTCTCACCATCGGGTAAGTCATCTATTACAATGAGAGCATTTTTGAGAAATTTTTTATTTACTCACTTTCGGAGTAGGTACCTCATTACAACAAGATTATTTTTAAAAAATCTTTGAATTTCTCATAATAAGATAGGTTACTCATTACAATAAAATTATTTTTTATAAATATCAAAATTTCTCACCACCGAGTAGGTCATGCATTGCAATGAAATTATTTTCAAGAAATATTTGAACTTCTCATAACCAATGAGGTCACCTATTATAATGAGATTTTTTTCAAGAAATTTGATAGATTACCTATTGCCTATTATAATGAAACTATTTTCAATAAATTTTTGAATTTCTCACTCACCTAACTAACTTCAATAATATTTATAATTGATGATTCTCTAAATATCTTTATTATGTAGTCCAAGTATTATAATCTTTTCAATTTTGTTTGATTATCTACTTTATAGAAAACGATTTTTTTAAAAAAAACTTTTTCTTATTTTATTTGATTTTCAATTGTATTATTTGATCTTTCATTATCCTTTTTCTTCAAAAAAAAAAATGTTACCGACTAAATTCCATTAAAAAATTATTTTTTAAGATAATTTTATATTTTTCAAAAAATATTTGTCAAACAGGAGATTACATTATTTTGTTTATTTAGATGCAAAACTTCCATTTAATCCCTTCAAATTTTAAAACAAACTATTTTAATCTATACATTTTATTTATTTACAAATTGATCGTCATTGGAAATTTGTTTGGTCAAAATTACAGTTTATTGTACAATTAAGTTTTTACATAATCACTTTTTACCAGATATACTGATTCATTACAAAGCTTTTTCTATAATAATTGTACAATTATAACCCCAACATTACAATTTTAAAATTGGACGTAAATGAAAAACAGCGGACAAAAAAATGCACTTCTTAAATCATCTGGCGACGAACTTTAGTAGCCAAAAAGGACAACTTTGAAAGCTTAAAAATAACAACGCCAAAACCAAATATTGGTTCGTACAAGGAGGCTACAAAATGCGACTAACCATATATAGTAGAGAAGAGGAAGCAACCAAATAATTTATACTACTGGAATCTCAATATTGGCTGTCATTACTGGTGGAGCAACATACTCCTCATCTTCCTTGGGAGGATGGATGGTAACCAGATCAGGTAATGGTGTCATGGGCCCCACCTTGCCCTTAGGATCCCAGTCAAGCATGATCTTGACCTTGATACCAAGCACACCCTGTTACCCTCATAGATAGTTATCGAGGAAACAGAAACCCAAATAAGATTTAAGAAAATAAGCAAATAAAAAAAAAGGTAACAAACAATGAGCAAATTTAATCCACAAAAGAAACACAAGAGAAGCAACTGACCTGTCTAAGAAGAACATGCCTAACAGCTGAATCAATATACTCTTTAACAGGTTGGCCGGAGGATATCATGTACCCGTCCTTAAATTTCATGGACTTGGCACGTTGTGCTCGGAGCTTTCCACTCACAATAACCTGAGAGATTACACAAAAGAATCAAACTTCCAAAATGTAGCGTGTTTGTGCTGGTATAATAGAAACGATAGAAAAAACAAGAAAATTTTGATGCGTACCTCACATCCTTTTGCTCCACTCTCCATTACAAATCTCAGGACCCCATAGCAAGCCCTATAAACATGTATAAAATTCAGCCATAAATTTCAAAAGGGACAAAATATGTACAACTTATAAGGATAAAATGCATAAAAAGAGCTTGAGACATGGGGTATTGATGAACATTTTCATGCCCCTCACTCATACAGATAACCAAATAAACATCAGAATTCATAACATTACAGAACTTGAAAACACCAAAACTCAATTATCAAGCATGCTGGTATGTTAACCAATGCAAAGAAAATGAAAAACAGTCACCAATAACAAATCAACCAATATAGTTGTAACAATGCAATATACCTGCGAACAGCAAGGCCTCCAAGAAGCTTGTAACGAAGAGACTCAGCCTGAGCAATTGCACAGAGACCCCTGTTATTAACTTTCTCAGCATAAAGCTCCACACCATTCTCAGGAAACTTAAAACGTTTCTGAACAACAGAGGTCAGTTCCCTGATCCTCCTCCCCTTCTCACCTGAAAGACAAATACATACAAGAGAGTTGAAAGAAAATTTACTCCATTTCATCATATAAGATAATTATTTATTAATTACGAGCTAATATGCAAATTGATGGCAGTTACAAATTAATTATCAACTATGACTTTGACTAAAAGTATATTGATTCATCAAAAGTATCTCTCTGCCCTTGTCTTGCATTCAAGCTAGGTAAATACTATTTTCAGCGAGTAAATAGCTAAAGCAACAGCACTAACACTCATATCAAATATTACTAAATAATTTAGAAAAAAAAAACTAAAATAAAAGATGAGAGCTTTACCAAGAACATTTTGGGTACGAGTAGCCCTGATGATGATCTCAGTGCGCATCGGTGTAACCCTAACTTCAACACCAGAGTACCCATCCTCAGCCAATTCTCTAGTCAATACCTCATTCAGTTCTGCATAGAAAACGCCATCTGCAACAAACTAAAAAGAAGAAGGAGATAGATCACAGGATTAGATGAGAAATAATAATAACAATATAGCTAGATTTAATTAATTGAAACAGAATAAAAGAAAAGAGAGGGAAATTTGAGATTACTTTGCGCTTCTTACTGATTTGGGTAGCCATGATTGGGAGAGAAATTGGAGATTTAAGAAGGAACGGCGCTTTTCTGCTTTAGGTTCGGCGAAGCGCATAAAACCCTAATGTGCGAGTGGTAGTGGTAATGGATGCGCATGTGTGTGTATAAAAAGGGCTAGGGTTTTTTTGTAATCTAATTAAACGGTGGTTAGTGATGTCGTTTTGGACGCCAGCAAATTATGGGCCTAGATTTGATAAAGACTTCGCTCCCATTTATGTTTCTGCATATTATTAATAATCTGTTGGTCGCCTAACGAGGATCTCATCCGTCTGAGGTATCTGATTGGCCTCAATGTAGCGGTGACATGATCAAGGGCGGGCCAGCAACTGAGCAAATATATATAAATTTTTTCCAAAATTAATTATTAACTCATGTAGAAGAAGTTAACAATAAAATCTTAATTCAAATATATTATATATAGAATATCAATCTTATATGAAACATTTATATGTGATACATTAATCTCATATTGTGTGCAAGCAGATTATATATGTGCGAGGAGAAGATCAAATTTAGCATCTTTTAAAGTTTAAAGTAATGCTTTAGTAGTTGCGACAAAATTAAATTGAATTTGTGTGATGATAATACCATACAATAAATAAAAAAAAGAAAAGTTGTGTTGCTTTTGTTAAATTTTGTGAGTTGAATATGTAGGGAAACAAGAAGTAATCTAGCATGAGGGGGGATATGATTTTCAACTTTGGCTCTCTTAACTCAAAAAAATATAGATTTTAATTAAAAAATGAATGGGTGATTTGATGGATAAAAAATATATTTTTTAGCTAATTTAGTTAAATATAACTTGGACTGATTTAATATTAAGCCCCGTTTGTTCACTAGAAAGTAGTTTTTTTTTTTAAAGTGAATTCTTGAAAAATGAATTATTTTTTGATGTTTGGTGGTGTCATGGAAATAAGTTGGAAAACACTTTTCCAGTGGAAAGTGAGTTGAAAAATAACTTATTAATATTTTTTTCAAGTTTATTAAAACAGTGAGGAACAAATCTTACAAATTAAAAAGTTGAATAAGAATGAAATTGAAGAAAAAATCTAATTTCATAAATTATCTCAAAATAAAATAAATAACAATCAAAATAATGGAGATCAAATCTAACAGATAAAGAAATTGAAAGATGATAAAATTAAAATAATAATAATTATAATTTCATAAATTATTTCAAATAAAATAAGTAACAATCAAAAGAATGAGGATCAAATTTGATAGATAAAAAATTTCAATTAAAAAATAATAAGAGAAAAGCAAATAACAATCATAAAAATGAGGACCAAAGTTAATATAAAAATCAAATTAAATCAAATTCTAAGGAGTGAAATTGAAAAACAAAATTCAAAACAAAATATATAGCAATCAAAAGTTTGAGGACCAAATTTGTTATAATCAACAAATAATATGATATTTCTAAATTTTTCACAACTTCTGAAAAGTGTTTTCCCCCTAAAATAAAATAAAAAAACACTTTCCTGGAAACTAAGTTAAATTTTTCTTTGACTGAAAAGTATTTTTCGTTGATCAATTTTTTTTAATAACAAACAAATACAAAAAAAAATGAAATTTTTTTTTAAAAAACTACTTTCCATCAAACAAATGAGTTCTTAGTACAAAAATATATATATAAAATTTTAACTTGGGATGTAGCCCACCTGAGCCTTCAACATGGCTCCGTCCTTAGACATGATTGATTATTAAGTTAGTCCTAAAATTTATTTTGAATTTCAATTCACCAAATTAATATACTGTTACATTTAAAGAAAAAGAATTAATAGTTATTTTTTCTTTATACACAAATCAAGACCATTAATTTCAAAATCAATAGTTTGAATTTAATAAATATGTTAGAAAAATCAAACCCTTCGTGTTCAATACTTTCCATTATCCTAGTCACCTTAACTTTTAGAATGTGGACTCCGTACATTTTGAGTTTAGAGGTGAAGGCATGAGCACCTAATATGTTTGAGTTCTATGTTGCAACGTATGATTAGTATTCCGAAATAGAAAAAAATAGAAATAATAGAGGTAGAGAAGATAAGAAAAAAATAAAGATAAAATTGTGTTGGGTAATGACATACAAGATATTTATGTATTCAAGATAAATATGAAGAAGTTTATTTTACTATTAATATATTTTATTGTCAAGTTTATATATTTTAAATAAAAAATAATATCTAATTTTTTTTTATTTTAGTTTATATTGAATATTAAAATTAATAATATTGGAATAACAGTGGTTATAAAACTAGGACTGATTTGACGGGGTTGACCCTAGGCCTGGATTGGTCTAAGTTTAAGAAAACATAGAGAAATGATTGACTCAACCTGATCTGGTCAAAAACCTAGGTCAACCCGGGATAAAACACAGGTCAAAAACCCATTGACTTTTTTGATAAAAAGAGTCAAAACAAGGTTGCTTTGATTTTGATTTTGATTTTTATTTTTTAAAAAAATTTAGGTCAGCCAAGTTGACCCTTTTGACTTGTGACTTGAATTTTGCCTCAGGTTGACTCCCGAGTCGCGTTTTAAAACTATAATAATAATCACTTTTATAACTACGGTGACTCGATTCAACCTGTGTTGATCGTCGTGATCCGTGACTTGGGCCTTACCCCAAGTTGATCCCTGAATCAAGTTTTAAAATTATAATAATTACTGTTTTTATTTTATGTTGACCCGAGTCAACTTAGGTTGACCCTCCTGACACGTGACTCGAGTCTTACCCCGGGTTGACCCCAAGTTGGATTTTAAAACTATGATAATAATCACTTTTATCCTTACATTAACCCGAGCCAACGACCAACCCCACTCGTGACTTGAGCTTTGCCTTGAGTTAACTTCTAAATCGGGTTTTAAAATTATGATAATAACCATTGATCCGAGCTAACTTGGCCCGTGACCCAGGCCTTGACTAGTGACTCGGGCTTTGCCCTAGATTGACCTCCGAATTGGATTTTAAAACTATAATAATAACTAGATTTATCATAACATGTCTTAGTTGGATAATTTTGGATTTGAAAGTTTTTTAAAATGATATTTTAGAAATTAAAATAAATAAATATTGTCTCTAGAGACATGTTCCCTCTGTACCTCTTGTTTTGAAAGTACATAAATTCACTTCAAAATTGTTTTAAAGACAAATTTATTTTTATATTTTTATTTTTATTTTTTCAACCAAACACATTTTTGTCCTCATTAATTCGTTCTTTCTATCCTAGAGCAGTATCAAATGCTGCTTGTAAGTTTCTTATTTATAAAATATTAAAAATTATAAATGAAAATGAAAATATCTTAATTGATTTATTTTAATTTTGCGTTCGGATAGTCAAATGAAGTTTACTCTCTTCTTTAATTTCTGTTTTCTTAATACTTATTTGGCTCCAAAGATAAAATGGTTTGGAATTCTTATTAAAATTCCAAACTATTTGGTTTGATAAAATAAAAATTATTCCTACAAGCTAGCGAGTCCCATATAAAAAACTCAAATGCTAGCTTTTCTTTAGAAGCTTCATCTTTTTAGTTTTTTCTGTTTCTTCTCTTTCAACATTTTTATATGTCAATTGATGTTTTAATCAAGCACCTTCTTTTTTCTAATGATAACCAATAGCCTTTTAATAGCATCAATTACAATATTATGCTCAAAAGGTTCACTCCCTCTTTTGATTTTCTAATTTAAACATTATGATCATTACATAAAAAAATTAATTAGATAATTGGTCCATGCTCTGCCATTGATCGATAAAATTTTTCTTTGAGCAAAAAAAATGATGTTCAGTCGACGCAAACATCTTTTAAAGAAAGGGAAAACCAATGATGAAATAAAAAAAATAAGCTAAAAAAAGAACGATGTCAACCCATGTTAATCCACAACACTCACGACCTGAGTCACTTGGCTAATATCACCAAATTTGAAAAAACCACAAAACTCAATTTTCAACTAATCAAATGTTGAATGATGAAATTGAAAAAAAATCATACAAAAGGATAAAAAAAAAATAGTAATTTTAAGCCAAAAAAGGCTCAGGCCCTCCTAGTCAGCCTGATAAACCCACGAGTCAGGTTATGATATTGGGATAACCTGATAAAAAGGAAAGCAAAGATAATCATGAAGCCTAATTTAAAAAAAAAAAATCAATGTCGAATGATGAGATCAAAAAAGAAAATAAGTCTAAAAAAATTGATGTCAACTCGCATTAGCTTATAAAACTTGTGATTTAGACCATTTGACCGAAAGAACTAAATATGAAAAAATCATAAAGCCTAATTTTCAACGTATCAAATATTGAAAAATGAATTTTTTTTTAAAAAAGTTCAATCACATAAAAGGGTCCAAAATAAGAAATAACATTTAAAAGCAAATAAAAAAAAGGTGCTAACCCACTTAAGTTAACTCATCAAATCCACAGGTCAGGTCATGAGATCGAGATAACCCGATAGAAAGGAAAATAAAAAAAATCATGAAGCTTATTTAAAAAAAATTAATGTCGAATGATGAAATAAAAAAAAATAAGTAAAAAAAATGATGACAACTTGTGTTAGCTTATATAACCTATGACCCGAGCATTTGATTGGAAGCACCAAATTTAGAAAAACCATAAAGCCTAATTTTCAATAAATCAAAGGTTAAAGGATAAAATTGAAAAAAAAATTATACAAAAGGATTCAAAAGAAAAAATAATAATTAAAAAAATAAGAATCAAATTTGAAACAAAAAACAAAACAGAGGATGCATAATTTTGGATTGAAGTGTTAAATTGAAAAGAAAAATCAATTTCACAAAAAAATTACAAAAAGAAACTACCAAAAGAATGAGGACTAAAATAAATTAAAAATTTCGATTCAATGATGAAATTGAAAAAAAAATAAAAAGTTTACAAAAGGGGTAAAAATAACTTAAGAAATAAAAAGAAAAGGACCAAATCTGAAAAACAAATATGATAAATTTAGGTTAAATGATGAAATTAAAAAAAATCAAAAACTTATAAAAGGGTCAAGGTTAAAAATTACAAATCAAAAGCACGAGGTTTGATACTAAAATACACGCAACTAAGAAAACTAACCTAAAAATTTGAATGCCAAGGATGAATTTTGACGGAGGAAAAAGAAAAGAGAAGAAGAAAAGAAAACACCATCGGCCACAATCTATCAAGACGATATGATGAACCAAAAAACATACACATGCCTATAAAATCTTCTAGAGATGAAATTTAGTGTCCATTAACACATACATATACCCCTAACCATAAAACATGGTCTTATATGGTTTTTTGCTTTCATTTTATGGTGCATAACATAATAGAATCAACTATGGTATCATACAAGTTTCATAAATGGTTAAATGCATATGTATGTTTTTTGTACTTTTTATGTTGTATTTAAAAAGTTCCTCTATTATTTTTTTATTTTAATATCAATCTTGTATATTATATTTTTATTTAGTTATATTTTTTATCAGTTGATAACACTATCACATAACATATTGACAAATATCTTATGTGTCCAAAAAGCAACAAAAAAAAGTTTTTATAATTTTATTTCATAATAACTTCTTGGTCTTTAGACTTGTTGATTTTAATAATGGACTTTTAAACTTTCTGTTTACATAATTATCTTTATTTCATTAGATTAATTGATCATGGATGTGATCTTTTTTTTATTATCATTGTAGTTGACATTATTGTAATTAATTTGTTTTTATGTTTGGAAGGTGGATTGGTTGACTGACATGTTTATGAAGAAAATGTTAAATTGACACATTTAATTATATGAGGATTGAATTATTATTGTAAAGTTATTGAAGTGTTTTTACTTTAATTTTTATTTATTTCTCATATTATCATAGGTATATTATATTTTTAATAAAAGTTTTGTTTCCTATGATATCAATATCTATTATAAGAATTTTTATTTTTTAATTTATTTCTCTTGATTTTAACCTTAAAAATGGAGCCAATTTTTTTATTAAAAAACATTGGCTCCATTTTTAAGGTTAAAAAAATATAAAACAATGAACAAAACCAAAATTCTCATGATAGATATATTATATTATAAGAAATAAAATTTTTATATTTTTAAACGGGTATACCTATTTAATCACACTAAATTCATACTTAGCTCTCATCTCAATTAAATTGATTGAATTATTTTAATCAAGTTTTAATTGAAAAAAATTATTATTCATAAATTAAATTGTATTTACTATAAAATAAAATATGAAAACAAAAATTTCAAATTGTAAGAAAAATAAAATATAAGAAACAAAGTAAATTTTTTTCAAAAATCTTAATAGCCAAAAATGTTTGTTACCAAAAAAGCTTAAGTAATAGGCATAAGACTCGTGCTAAGAATTAACAATAATATCCAAAGGCGCTGTGTGTTGGAACAATTTTTCTTATTAGTTACAAAAGATGCTCGGGCAATGCAGACATCTTTTAAAGAAGTAAAAAAGGCGACTCGATGCATAATTTAATCAAATATTAAAAAATAGATAATATGTCATGGCCTGATTTATGGATCCATGGCCGACATATAAGCAAGGTTCCTATCCAAGTTTCCATACATATGCGAACCCAAACTTATATATAAAACAGATTTCTCCGCAACATGATAACATAACTAACTCTATAATATAAATAATTAACTTAATACAAATTTTAATACAAGTATTATAATTATAGAGCACTAACTAGACAAAAAGAAAAAGTACTAATTATAACCAAAAGAGCAGCATCTGAAGGTTCAAAAAATGTGACTTGCGAACTAGTTATAAGCTTGAAAAAGATAAATAACGAGATGGTGAGTTCAGCAATTTAGTGAGTAGATAACGTTCAATATACATTTACGAGGTAATACAATA
>Ga0307507_10006907_pt1 | contig 16916 bp, 13 predicted proteins | sample 7_EM_MG_FD_207223 | JGI IMG/M metagenome (GOLD analysis project Ga0307507, IMG submission 207223) | Populus trichocarpa ectomycorrhiza microbial communities from riparian zone in the Pacific Northwest, United States - 7_EM | ecosystem: Host-associated > Plants > Roots > Unclassified | place...
CTTGAGCCCCACTTTATAAGGGTCCCAAAACTATGGCCAGCAAAGCCACTCAAGTTCAGGTAACAGTATAAACACAATTTCTATTTCCTCCAGAATTTAAAGCGGACAGTCTTCAATTTACTTATAATGCGTCGTGCAATTCTTGCATCAGTGAAACTGTAGACGTCTATTCAGGAGAAGTGAGGAAGCTGTGTCATCATCTACTGGAATATATAGCCATGACACTAAACCTGAGAACAGATTTTTTTGAAGAGATGTTTGGGGTGGCTGTGCAAGCCATAAGGATGAACTACTACCCACCATGTGCAAGACCGGACCTTGTTTTAGGTCTTAGTCCGCATTCAGATGGAAGTGCCCTTACAGTGTTGCAGCAAGGGAAGGGTGGTTCAGTAGGACTCCAAATCCTTAAAGACAACAAATGGATGCCTATTCAGCCTGTTCCAAATGCATTTGTCATCAACATTGGCGACACTTTAGAAGTAAGGAAATCATGGGCTTTCCTTTCTCCATCTTACCATGAATCGATGTTGTAGAATTCACTAATTTTCTGCATGCACAGGTTTTAACAAATGGAAAATACAAGAGTGTGGAACACAGAGCAGTGACTCACAAGGAAAAAGACAGGCTCTCTGTTGTCACATTTTATGCCCCTAGCTATGAAATAGAGCTTGGACCAATTCCAGAACTGGTGGATGAGAACAACCCGTGCAAGTATAGGACATACAATCATGGAGAGTACAGTAAACACTATGTAACTAGCAAGTTGCAAGGCAAGAAAACCCTGGAATTTGCCAAAGTTGAAAGCAAGAAACCTACTTAGCCACACACACACACCCACCTTGGGGTGCTCAATATTTAGATTTTGTATAAAATGTCGTTTATGTTTCTATTTAGAATGGTAAGGTCAAATCACAAGTTGATGGGATGCACTATTCTTATGCAAACTCATTTGTATTAGCTCATCAATTAATACAAGGCGGTGGGGTCTTGTGTTTCCAAAGCATTTCTTGTCCAGTGCGTTTAGTAAGCAGCAGCAGCAAGTAGGAATGAAAACAAGAATCAGAACAGAAAAAAGATGTCACTTTTACTATTCCCCGTATCAGATTCCTGATAGGGAAAGAAACCAGCAATCATGTGGGGAGAACCTAACCACACTGCCACTACATATTTCTGCAAGAATCAAAACACAAAAGGGACAAAATCTTTGGTCTTCAATTGTTTAAGGGGAGGAAAGCATTTTCTTAGTGGTACGAAAGAGGAGAGCCCACATGTATCATGTAATGCATACTGTTAAGTTGTTAATATATTATTGGTGTGAGGGTAGCACTAAGCAACCAACTAGTAATTGGGCTTCTTGTGATTCTAAGCTGTAGTGACAACAAGCAGATCACAACAGAAATTCCCAGCATGCATGACATAAGGTGTGAGCTAAAACAAAAATAATTGGCAGAAATCTCAAGATTCATAATAAAACTAAAAAGAAGAAAACGTTCAGCAAATTTAGAACCGCATTTCCAAGGAAAATGATGGTGGAACCTGCAGAGTAGAATATTTAAAAAAATCGCTTCCCCTAAGCCCATTATAAATGAGCTTTTTGAAGTGAATCATGTCTTGTGTTGAACTCAATCATAAAGCATAACAAACAAAGGGATGCTGATGCAATCAATTCTGCAGGAAAGACAGCCTGGAAAAATTGCTGGTGCAATCAGCAAAGTGGAATATTATATATTAACTATCCACCGTTACAAGCTTAAACAACAAATTATGTCTTGTTTGAACTTAATCAAGGAGAACAGCTAGCAAAGGAAAGATGACGCGATCAATTCAGTGGGGAGAAAAGGAGAGAAAGAAGAAAGAAAGGTGAGAAATTCTGACCATGTTAACAAATAAGTGATGGAATGATTATCTCCACTTCCATCAATCCCCCAGGCCATGGGAATAAAATCAGTATCTCATTGTATTCTTAAGAACTATGATTGAAGCTGAAAATGCAAATCCAAAATACACTGCACCGCTCATAAGTTTGGATTGGGATCATAACACGAACCTTGCCAGCTTTTATTCTCAGTTTTCACACCAAAAATCCTAGTTACTTCGACCTATCACAGGCAATGGAAAGCAAACATTGGTTCAAAGAACCTGCAAAACTTTCATGGTCATGGAAAGCTAAATCTTATTGAGCTCTCTGTCTATAGCAGATGTTCCTTGTTCCTCTTATTCAGGAATGAAGCAAGACAATCAAGTGAAGCCTCTTGTAACTCTAAAATGGAAAGAAAATTTCTCTTCCAGCCAGCAATTAAAAAAAATACATCATTTAGCTGAGAGTTTCTGGGCAGCAGATGACTCCAGCTTTGATCACATCAGATAGAACTGGAGAGGATGTATTAAACAGCAAGATTTCATAGTTGAGCAAGAAGGACCGCGTAGAAATTCTCTTTGCCAGAAGAAATCATCTGCTTCAGAAAAAAGAGAGAAGAGGCTTTCGATGATGACGTTCGACAACCCACGATGGACAACCAAACGTGCAAGTTTATTGCATTCCACAACTTGCTATCACCATTTTCGATTGTTGGAATCATCCCTCCCTCCCTCTTTCAAGATACTCTTTTTCTTTAGGAGTGGGGGTTTTTGCGGAGAGTGATCTCAGCAAAATGGGGTCCAAAATGCATGAGGAAATCCACAGGTTGCAAGTCAATGTCATTAAAATAATATAATAAGTAGAATGGCGAGGAATAGGAACTTAAGACTAATGGCAAAAGGACAAAAGTTGGGGACAGGCAGACAATTCATGGAAGGACGCAATTGCTTCCTAGTGTTTGCTTCCTGGTTTGGGAGAGTAAAGAGAACCGTCGGTTTTGCTCCTTTCACTTGTCCATTTTGGGACCCTGTTTTGTCCAAATTGCAAAATCCATGTTTGCTTCACGCACATTCATCGACTCTCATTGTCGCACATCATTTGTGACTGAACCGCGTGAATTCTCTCGTCCTGCAAGCTGACTTCAACTGAGAAAAATCCCCATACCATCTTTCAGTCTCCGGCTCCAAGCTTAACGCTTACGTTAGCAGTAACAGCAAGCTCCTTCCTGCACTCCTTTGGCGGCTTTGATTTCCATCATAAAGGATCGAACAATCATCCCATGATCCCAAGCAGTGAGTCAACCACTTTTCTGGGATTTACTTGGCTAGGTTCCGTGTTTGCAAGCCAAAAGTCGGAAGATATTTGTCTGACGTCTGATCGAATAGAATAATAGGTGTCTTGTCATTTCAAATCAAACTACTGCAAGCGTCATTTCATTTCTCAGCATTACTTCAAAACCACAAATATTTCCACCTTTCACGTTATGGGGACGAATCTTGTTGAAAACAACTTCCCATTAGAGCATGCAAGATGCACAGCTTCAGATTCTATGAACTAGAAATTATTGTTAAGAATCTAGACTCGAGCAAATACAGCTGCACGCTGCTCTGAAGAGCCTACCACGCTGCTTCCATTAAAATAAACTATTTCTAGGACAGAACAATTGCAACCCCGCAACGATCGACTTGCCCATTTTTACATGAGCTGTAATGGTTTAACCGGATTGCTATGCTCATGTTGGACAAAAACAATGCCATTTCAAGCTGGCTCGATCCAAAAACTGAATACAAAACATAAAGGCTTCCGTTGTTTATATAGGAAAGGCCGAAAAAATAAATTCTTGAGTTATTTCTATTTAATAAAATCAAGGAGGTGGATTAAGCTATGGGGACCGGTCATGTCATCCCTAGCTTTTGAGGTTTGGTGCTGCTGAATGTTTGTAAAACACGTTCCAATGAAACAGTTTGAAAACGAACTCATTCCACCAGAGAACGCAGTTGATTTTCTAAATTTGAAAAGTTAGGATCGTGTTAAATAGGTGCGATCAAGTGAAAGAAGTCGACCAATTAACATGCGCTCATAACTATTTTAAAAGGGAGTTAAGGAATCAAAAGTACTTAAAAGTTAAGGAATCAAAAGTGAGTGCAAGCGGACATTCTGATTACAAAAAAAAAAATTAGGGAATCACCTAACATATGATGCCATGGAGGTGTCGTATCATATAGAACTCGGGTCCCCAAAGAGATGTGGCGTGTGGTTGCAGTTTATAAAAACATATGGAAGAAAAGCTATAGATTACAGTTTCACGAGCGTTTTTAGCAGAACTCATGCAGAGTTGCAGTGCAAGGACCGCATCACAAAAACAATCGGGGAGCTATTCGTTATATGCATCATGGCCGGATGAAACTTGTACCATACCACCAAATGGGAAAACATTATGGATGACAAAATATTCAAAGTTGAACCATTTTTTAAAGAAAACCCTCAATAAAACAACTGGGACAATGTAATGAGAGATGTTCAACTTTTAGCTCTCCTTGAAAACGGATGGACTTGAAATACAAAAATTGATCTCAACTTTTTTGGAGACAGTGAAATGATGCAAGTTAAAGCAGTTCCAAGTTTTTACAAGTATGAACAATCTAATAATATTTGATAACCAGCACATCCATCTAATTAAATAATGCAAACTCGGAGTTACTCTTATAGGTGATACAATGAAAAACATAAAATAGCACAGGTAATGATGCTCGCATTCAAAGGCATACCATTCACCTGGTAGTTTCTGGATCCGACAAACAAAATGTAAAGTGAAGAGAACTAAATTACATTTCCCCCCCTTCTACTGGAATAGCAAGCACAATTATTAACAAACAAACAACTAAGTCATGTGGTAGACTCAATGTAGCAAGGTAAATGATACATGATAGTCCCCTTGGCGCATTAGATCACATTAGGGAAGCAATTAGATTTCTCCATCGTGGGTACACAATCTATAGAAGTTGTTCATACCTGGCTCTGGAGGAAAAATATGCGAGGGTTCCAGCTCCTGCTTCCAATCAATCACCAAAGAGGCACTCACTAGCAGCATTTATACACACCCGTGCTATTTCAACTGTATACAGTCGCTCTTTGGTGTGATTTGCAGCAACAATGGTCACCAAGTCATTATTCATGGACGATCAAGCATGCTGTTTTATGCCAAGTATCTGAACAAATTGGGGTTTTCTTTGTCCCTTTCAAGATAGTCTCTAGTAATCAGATCTTCAATCCGTTTTTTAATTGCCTTGAAATCAGGCTGCAAATCCACATTTCAATTAAAACAGTGATTTAAGATAGAGGGAAGAAAAGGAACGCATACCATCAAGGCATCAAGAGGAAACTAAATGTCAATATAAACCTTGAACATGCGACCCAACTGCTCAACACACTCCATAACCAATTGCTGGTGACCCAAAACTTTGCGGCTCTTCATGATGCGCACAATTGATGCATCAATTGCATACCTTCTGTCCTTATCAACATCTTCAATTACTTTCTTCTTTTCATCTACAGGAGGCAGAGGAATCTGCAAGTTGAACAAAGAAGGCTCATTAGCTTTCACATGATACAGAACAGCGACAGGACATTGTAGAAGCTCTCAGTACCTTGATCCTCCTCATTTTGTCAGTAAATTTGGAGTTGAATTCAAAGTGATCGGTAGGAGATATTGTTTTTGTATTTGGCTCTTTGTTTAGAATCTTATACTTTGCGCATGACAAAGAGTGGAGCAGTCTAACAACATCATCATCAGTCAAGTTCAATTGAGTCATGATCTCTGAATAACTCAATCTATCTGAAGAGTTAAAAAGCAACAGTGCAGAAGCCTATTAAACACGGGAAAAATCAACATTAGAAATAAAGAAACTTATGGACAACCTGCACTTCTACACTAATCAGAATTAATAAATAAAAACATATGCAATTAAATTCATTAACATAACACCTGATAGGTTGTCACAATCAACTCCATGGTTTTTGGTTCAAATTTCCCAATAAGATTACAGGTACCCAATGAGTATATCCAGGTAAGTTTCCTGTGCTTTGTTTTTATTTGATAAAATTCTCTAAAAACTTCAACACACTTGACCTAAAGCGGAGGCAATCAGGCAATCAGACAATCAGAGAAAGGTATGCGTTAGTGACACGTGACCTAAAGAAAAACCACACATATCAACCAGAAAGCAACGAACATTTTAACTAAGACAAATTAATAAGCATACCATCTCCGCTGGAAGGTTCAAATCAAAAGACTTGTAACTAGGCCAGAAGCCAGTTGTCAAAACCGTAACCGTCAAGTCAATTCCTGGATTTGCATTTGGGTTGTTGCTTAGATACTCCTCAAAACTGGTTTGGTTTTCCCGAGCTAATGTCAAGTCCGTAACCTAGACGACAATCAAATTCAAGAAAGAATCGCAATTTGCATCCCAATCTTACATGTGCATAGCAATCTAAACTTCTGAATTAGAAAATGATGGTTCAAGGCGACTGACCATTCCCTCCATCTTTGAGGTGAACTGCCCACCACATTGCTGCTTCAGCTTTGTCAAAATGCTTCTCTCATGGTCATCATTGGCACTCTTATCAAAAAGTAGACGTCGAGCAAGCTTTTTCCTGCCAGAAACCATGCAACAAAAAAATAATCCTCTTTTAGTTAAAAAGTTCACCATATAATGTTCGATTAAAGCATCTATTCATCAGAAGATGACATAATTCACCTATAAAATTCAGCAAACAAGTCTTTGTCGCTAATATAAGCAAGCAGCTTCACAACCTATAAATCAATGACAAATTCAATTATGAAGTTAAATAATAACATGAGCAACAGAACCATGCAAAGGCAGCACAACAGACCTTCTCCAGTGTTTCCTCAATGGCCTCGTCACTCAGTTTCTCACTCCCACCTTTCTTAAGAATGTTATCACAAAAGGTTGCTAGTAATTCTGCACTTGAACTTCCAGCAACACCCTTGTTGCAAAAGACCTCAAAAGCTTCCTTGAGGGCCTGGAGAAGAACAAGTTTTAGACACAACAGATCAAGAAGGATTTAACCTTTGAATGTCAGGTATAAATAAACCACACAAACCTTGTGGAAAAGAGTGTGGTTCTGAAAACAATTGTTGACATATGCCAGATATTTGTCGTGCAGCTCAATCACCTTCCTGACAAAAACCTGAAGGCCACCAAAATCAGCTTCCACTTATTTCAACAGTCAGTCAATATATGGATTTAAAAATGGAGACTTGCCTGTTCCTGCAAGCCAACCACGTCCTTTTTATCTGCCTTTTTTTATAAAAAAAAAGTAACAAAAAAGCTGGCATTAGAATAACATGAATAAAAAAAAAGAGCATTCACAAATATACCATGCATGTTGGTGAGAGTAATGTATCATGCAACCAATTTTATGAAGAGCTCGTTATTAATGCAAAAATAGAGCTCTGCTGTACCAATCATCGGAAAAATCTCAACTTAGGAGCAGACCACAACCACATGTGTTTGACTGATTTATTAGCCTAAAATCATCTCATAAATACCCTTCAACTCCTCAAGTAGTGGGGACTGAAAAATTTATCTATGATAAGCTTTGGGCTACCATCAGGACTATTCAGCAATACTCAGTGGCAGAGATACCAATATAGTTCTGATAGGTCATTCATTTCAGTTTTTTATGGTCTGTATCCTACTTTCTCACAAATTGTAAAGACAAGAAGAACCAGTAAAGACCCAAGATTAGCAAGCAATCTTCCAAGGATGATATGCCAGGATAAATCTGATACTCAACAAGCATCTAAGGATCTATGACTAGGGTACGTAATTTATGGATGCTGTGCACAAGAGCTTTAGAACCTCAAGCTTGCTAGGATATTTGACTACCCTTGCTCTTCTTTTAAAGAATGGCGTTTATCATTGTCATGGATAGAGAATAAAATATTTCAAAAATAATAAAGTTGCTAAAGTGTTCTTAGCAAACTAGAACTGGTGCAAAAGCAAGCACCATTTTGTCTTGGGAGCTGATGAGTTAGGGCCAGTGGATTGCTGGGTTGGATAGATGATGGAATTGGATTCTGATATTAAACAAGGCTTTCGCTGATTTTTGGAAATTGAATTTGCTTTATTCGTGAATGCAACAGAAAAGGGTCATATACCCCATAAGGTAAGCAGGACGGTGGTGAATTAAAATCAATTTCAAAGCAAAGTTAAGCAAAACAGGGACGCCAAATTATTGACAACAACATTTCACGTAACCTGCACACCAAGTATATCTTACCATCCTCATTATCATCATTATTATAGAGAAAACTGCTCAACAAATGAAATCTAAAAGTTCATACACAATCACAATACTTTTAGTGGAAGGGATTTATGAAAGCGGTTTCAAAGATTACTAAGGAGTGCATAACCAAACAATCTTACACAGAAAATTGCACAAAAATTGAACAGATCTAAGAGAAAAACTCTACTTTTTGCTTGATGGGAGGGGCAATAAAATGCAAATATGAGGAAAGAGAATTTTCCCAGGAGTTAAATTACATAAATTGCAAAGTTTAGAATAGCCATAGGACCGACCTTCTTGCTGCTTGCTGCATCTTCAGCCTGTTTGACCAAAGCTGTACCTTCAGCAGTGACATGCTGTGTTATGGAACAGAAACTATCTCAGAACATAGAAAAATGAAGGTGAAAAAAACAAGAAGAAGAAAAGATAGAACCAACAAAATGCTTATCTCAGATTCCCCATGGCCAATAAATTATTAAGCCTACCAACCTGCTTAAATATACTAGAAACAGGATCTAAGCCTCGAGGTATTTTAGAAAAGAGCCTGAACATTCTTGATAAATCCTCCACCTAAAACAGCATGAAACAAAGCAAGAACACGACGACTGTTAGTTAATTTGCAATGAGCAGAAAAAATGGTTAACTAATGAATATATGATAAAAACCTTGTCATCTCTAAGCAGTGCATGACATCCAGAGTGCTCTTTTTCAAGCAGCTGGTTGGCATATACAGACAACTCCTCATGTTGAACTTTCTGCAGAGAAGAACACATGACTTCTGACACAACAACAAAATAACAGAGAGAATAAAAACAAGGGTAAAACTTTAAGTTAGGCCTCAAACCAGGCAATGCAGCTGTTTGAACCAGTACCTGAACTGGGATATCCCATTTTACAAGGTTTTCTAGTATTTTGTGTGAATAACCACCACTAATGAGCAACTAAAACAAAGAGTTACAGCATAGAATCAGCCACAAACCTCCAGCAATTTTGGCTCACTACTGGAATGCAAGTAATGAGAAACCCTATCTTTCTCCCTCATTAGACACTCCTCAGCCTGGAATCACCAACAAGATGCATTAGAAACTATTTGCATTAAAAACCATTTCATGAGGGCAAAAATTCTTTTTGACTCATTAACAGAACATGTCCAGTTTACCTTTAACATGTAATCTGGACATGAATCATCTAGGATCCAGTTTGCTGCTTTCCGAGAATAATAAGCAGCTGTATCTTTAAGCATCGCTGCTTCAAAGTCATTTTCATAATAATCCATCTGCCCCATTCCGATTTCAACAAATATATCCAAGACATTCTTCAATAAAGCTCGGTCAATCTGCTCTCCTTCACGCTCTTGATCAATCTGTTTAAGGACAATCATGTTAACTATTTTGTCCATGTGTTAAGAAACAGAAAACCATCCATTTAGGAGAAAGAATATGACCCTACCAGAGAAATTACAGCATCCCTCACTTTCCCATTCAGCTCTTGGTACACCTGGAATCAAAAGACGTTCCATTATATTACATTATGATGTATCTTCTTGCAAGGGAATAGTTGTGTTAGCAAACAGAATATAGTGGAGTTTCAATTGGGACAATGGTTCAAGAAGCAATGGAAGGAAAAAAAAATCCATCACAAACACAGAACACAGACAGAATATAAGACAGCACATGAGTCAGGTAATCAGCCATGACATACCTGATTGCGGAAACAAGCAAGTCCAACTTCATTAAGGGGTGGAAGTGACCTTCGGGCAATAAAATAGCGATCAAGGTAATGGAAGAAACGAGAAAGCCACCTAACCATGACTTTATGGTTTGCCCACCTTTTAACTAGCTCTCGTAACATAAACTCATCATGCTTCTCCCTTAAGGATGGCAATACCTGCATCAGAAAACAGAAAATTGGCAACAAATTGAGAAGTGCTCGATAGAAAAAAAACAGCAGAACATTGCATTTTTAATGGAGACAAATGAAAACTGAGACCAATCAGAAACATATCTACATATATTGGGTTGAAGTAAAAAGAAACAATGATGTTAACAGAGGTTTAAGAGGGTTTTTTCTTCTTGTAAACAAAGTTCCATCAACTTCCAGTAAACTCATATGAAGGAATCTTATATTTGAAACAGAGGGTAAAGCGAACAAATAGAAGGGGAGCAGCACCATGATGTTCAACATGTGCATAAGATGTCTCCCTCGCCCAACCTATCTCCCTCCATCTCCTTTGAAAAGGAGCTGACAAGGTTATTTTGTTCCAAGTATCAATGAGATGGCAGTGCATAACATGTGTTTATTGGAAAAAGGATAGAAAGTTGAGAAGACCTTGTCAAAGTAAGGGTATACATTAACCTGAATCACTTTGAATCCAATCCAAAACTGATTCACATGAATGCATGCGATCACTCAACCCAAATGTACAAGTAACCAGGGGGATTGAATATAAGATGCCTCATTTCTGAGCCACTGCCTCACCTGCATTTTTCCAGTTCCATGATCATGAAAAACAGCCAGGTTTCAAGAAGCAGGTATGTTTTCCAATCACATCACTTGGAATGGATTGACATGACATAAAATACACCATTCATTCACCAAGATGTATCAAACAATTACAAGAAGTTAAACAATAGCCTTACCTTAGGCTTTCTACTCCAGTGATAGGGGATGCTATCAATAATTGGTAGACAACACTAGCATTTAAAAATAAATGTTTCCTTCAAAACCATCCATTAAAAACCATAAATAGCAATTTCTCAACCCCCAAGCTACAGATCCTTGACTTGAAAGTATAACCATCCATTACAAGGACAAATTTGTCAATGCAGTAGAAACTAAACATATAATTTCTTGGTCAAGATGCAGATAATGGAAACGAGTTGACATTTCTTGTTGGTGAGAGTACATGTGACTCTAAACATGACGAAAAAATGTATGTACCAGTCATGATTATGCAAACTTGATTTATATGTTCCTCACCGTTGAAGTAATGTATTCTTCAAAAGACTCCCGGTACTTGTCATATAGCTGTTGGGAATAATCATGAGGAGGCTTCTGCGTACACATGTTGTAAATGGTTCTACAAAAAAAAAGGAAATAAAAACATCATCATCAAAAACAACAACAAATCAAGTCAAGCATATGCTAATTCAAACACATGTAAAAATCATCATAGACAAAATGTGGCATAGAAGTGTTTACGTGTATAGCATCATGTAGTCCTCGGAGCTGAACTGGGGCTCAGACAACCCTTCTAGGATGTTCTTCAGCTTAGTAATTCCCTTCTGCATAAACTCCCATCCTTGTTCAAGATCAATAGTCTTCCGCTCATTCATCGTCATATTTCCAAAAACTTAATTCCAAATTCCCAATACCAATATCTGCAAAATCTCAACACACAAATCATATATCTCACTACACATCCTAACACAAAACCACAATTTATTTTATGAACAGCAACGAAACATCAAACGGTTAACAAACCAACAAAATTCACAATCTAAACAACATTCACTTAAAATTCTACTTAAAAAGAAAGGCAAATTTGTAACCAAATAGTCAATATCAAGCTACAACGAGCTGGAAGTTAATCTCACCAGGAATAAATAAATGAAACCCTAATTTATTTACAATAATGTTACTGAAAAAAATCCCTCTTTTAGAGCCAAAACCCTAATTTTCCCAAAAAAAACCCAGTTTAAATTTACGATCAGAGGAGGTATCCTAACACTAAAAGTCATAATATTTCCAAACGAATTACGAAAATCGGAGGCTTGAAAAATAAATTATCAACAAAAATAAAATAATCAGAGAAATTAAAAGGGAAATCAATTTAACATGCATACAGTAACGATCAAAAGAAAAAAGAGATCGAGAGGACCAAATTCAAATCGATCGATAGAGAGCGAGAGAAGAGAAATACCTGATTTTTACTTCTGGGTTTTGAAAGAAATCGAAACCCTAGAAGATATAGAAATAGTGGATAGAAGAAGAAGAGGTGGGATTGGGAGAGACCATTGATTTGAATTAAGGAATTTGAATTAAGGATAGGTTGGTGGGAGAGAAAGATTGTGTTGAAGAGGAAGAGTTTGGTTTCATTCACCTCTTCTTTCCATCCCTCCTATTTTCCATCTCTAATTATTTTATTTGTTTTTTTTTTTTCAAGACAAAAACCACGACTAGTGTTGTTACACCACTAGTGTTGTGATTTTTATGTAATCGAATCAATTTCTGAAAGCTTACTACATGGATGCGGGCCAACATAAATTTTTTTATTATAAATAAAAAATAATAAAACCCGGGTTATTAACTTAGAACATGTTTATTGTACCGTGTTTCTAAAAAATTCAAAAATTTTTTTTTGCTAAAATTTAATATGGTTTGTACGTTTTGGATCGTTTTGATGTGCTGATGTCAAAAATGATTTTTAAAAAATAAAAAAAATCATTGGCATGCATTTCGGCACAAAAAGTTATTTGAAAAGTAACCGCTACCACACTACCAAGCACCCTCTTAAGTGAAATTAATAAATTTATATAATTTTAACAATATTAAAAAATAAAATCAAAATATGAAGAAAAAAAATTAATAAAACCAACTTGAATTCATCTAGATTAGTATATAAAATCTACAATCTAACCGTGACAGGGAGAAATCTTATTAAAAGATTCACTTTTTCCTACAATCTCTCCAATTTTTCACTGGCTTTTTAAGACAAAAGCCACCTCATTATTATATAATCAAATCAATTTCATGAAAGTTTATTATATCGGTGGCCCGCACTACATGGCGGGTTTACATATTTTTTTTATTGTACATAAAAGTCAAGGCAATGCAAATATTTTAAAAAAAGTTGAAACTCGGGTTATTGACTTGACCCGAGTTAATAAGTCCGTATAATTTCAATAATATGTAAAAGTAAAACAAATGCAAACAAAAAAAGGTTAGAAAAGCCCATATGAATCCATCCAAGTTAATACACACATTTCATGTTAAGTTTGGTAGGTTCCGGGTCGGTTTTAATTATATCTATACCTTATCCATTATCTATTAGATAAGATAACCATAAAAGAAATATTGACATGTTTGTGTTGGTATCCATCAAGTTCGAATTAAATTATCATCTCTAATATTAAGGGATAAAATTATTTATTCATATGAATATTTATTATTTAACAATTATTTATTATTGAATAGAAAACAAATTAACTAGTATATAAATTTGAAGTGTGTGTGTGTGTGTGTGAAATTATTAAAATATAAAATAATAAATATTATATATATAATATTGTATTAAAAAAATCTAAATATTCAATAAATATATTTGTATAATATAAATATGCATTTTTCTCAATCACAAAACAAGGAGGGATGAAATTTAAAAGAAAGAAAAAAGACAATAAAAAAAGGAAGCACAAAAAACAAAGAGCACAGAAAAAAGTTGATAAAATTTAACACAAAAATAAATTAAAATCAAATTTTGAGTATGGGTAGCAATGATTTCCTACGTGTCGAATTTCTTGATATTCATATCCTACCTATTACCCACTAGATAAACAATTTAGATATTCATAAACTATCAATCAAATTTAGGTATATGGGCATCAATCATCTAACTATTTTTTGCTATTCAATAAAAATTAAAATAATTAATATATTAAATTATAAAATTATAATTTTATGTCAATAGTAGGATATGTATATATCATATTGCACTAAAAAAATGTAAATGTTTAACAAGTGTGTGTATGTATGTGTATCGCATTGTATTAAGAAAAATATAAATAGTCAATAAATATATTCGTATAATATAAATATACATTATAGGTTAGGCTCAGGTGGATTTCAAGTATGTTTTAATAATATTTATACTCTACTCATTACTCATCAGGTAAAGTAACTATTCAAAAAACACTAACCCGTTCAAGGTAAGGCAGATCGAGTCGACATCCGACGAGACAAAATTGAATTAGGAAAAAAGATAAAAATAAAATAAATAGCAATTAAAAGAATAAGAATCAAAATTGAAAAAAAAACTAAATAATGAGAGATGAAATTGAAAAAAAAAAACTAACCTACAAAAGATAAAAAAAAACAAAATAGATGGGAAATCAAAAGAATGGGGATCAAATTTGAAATAAAAACTAAATGAAATCAAATAATATGGATGAAATTGAAAAAAACATTAACCAACAAAAGAAAAAAAAAGGATGGGAAATCAAAAGAATGATGATTGAATTTAAAATAAAAACTAAATGAAAGCAAATGATATAAACAAAATTAAAAAATAAACCTACAAAAGATTTTTTTAAAAAACAAAATGTGAAAATCAAAAGAATAAGGGTTATATTATATTAAAAAACAAATGAAATGAAGTTTGTGTACTTTGCCAAAGAGAAGAAAGAGAAAAGTGGAAGGAGAAGAAAGAAGTCTAGAACCACACCACCCGTCTTTTGCCACCTCGCACGCCACCACTGGGAAGCTCTCGGTGCATTGCTTCAAACGCCACTGTGGAAAGCAGTGTTTTATGGCCAGAGGAGCCAATACGCGCCTCCCGAAAGGCGTTGGCTTCTCCCCCTTATTGACATGACGTGTGCATTGCATACCCAACAATGTTTATATATATATATATATATATATATCAAAAGACCCAATTACTCCTAACTCTACTTGACAATTACAAAAAAAGATGAAGTGAGATGATAAAAGAAAAATAAAAAAGCAAAGGTAACTAAGTAATTACATTGTTCAATAAAAACTAAAAACCAAAAACACCCCTTACCCCATGTTATTTTTTTTTAAGGTAGATTAGTAATTTCATTGTGCAATAAAAATATGAAGAGACTCACCCACCTTCAAACAAATTGGTAATGACATTTCAACCTCGTGAAAATGTCAATTTGCCCCCTAAGACTTAGAGCGTGTTTGTAAATGCAATGCAAATCGTGTTCCCTTAAATTTTAAATTTTTTTTTTTGCTAATTTTTTTTTTATGTTTTCAAATCGTTTTGATGTGCTGATATCAAAAATAATTTTTAAAAAATAAAAAAAATATTATTTTGATGTATTTCTAAGCAAAAAATTCTTTGAACCGCAACCGCTACTACAATCTCAAACAGACCCTTAGCTCTTCCCTTACAATTGTGGAGAACAAAATCGTTAGTGCATTGTAGCAATTTATGGTGTACTGAGTCTTGCTCCACAATGAAAGGCTGAGCAGGCTTGATTTTTTTAATATTTGAAAATATTTTGTATTTAACTATTTTTATATAATTATAATTTCTTATAGTCATTATAATTTTTTATATTCATGAAAATTTAATTATAAAGATTATTTTTATTTTATTCAAAATTAAAATTATCATGAAAAAATCATATTTGTTAACTCAAATATATATAATGTAAAATAAAATAATTTTAATATTCTATATTGTTAGAAATCTAAAAATATTGTATAAAACAATATTGTATTATTCATCATTTTAGTGGTTTTTTAGAAAAATTATATGTTTTAGGCTAATTTTTTCTATTGTATAGTTTTACACTAACAAATATAATTTTTATCTGACTGTTGAATCGGGATGGAATTTTACCAAAAGTTCTCAAAGGTCTTTTTGTTTATATTGGATTAAAAATTTAGATGAATTAGAAATCATGAAGGACTTGTGATAAGGTTTAGAAGCTACTATGAGATAATTGCATTATTTTCCTAGTTGAATTAGGTTATTTTTTCTATTTTATTTATAACTCTTTTATTATTATTTTTTAGAATTGTTTATGATATTTTTTTACGTGGTATAATAGATTATTTAGCTTGTATCTAGGTTTGATTCAGCAGCCATGATGTTTTGACTAAACTTGTGTTTTGCATGATGTAACATTGTTTTTTTTGTTGGGACAAAAAATAAATTTGATTTATCAAAATATAACTGACCTTATAACGTTTTTCTTATACTTCTTGTTCGTGAATTGATATTTATTGGGTAGGAGTTCATTCCAATAGTGTTGGTGTTTTAATTCAGTTAATTTCATTGTGTCATACTCTTCTATCAAACCTGATTCATTGACGTTTTGGAATTTGTCTTTTTTACATGTGAGTTATGTAATCACATGATCACTAAGTTCATATCAAATTAATAAAATTGATAAATCTCTTAAACATTCTAAATAAAAAGGGAAATAAGCCCTTGTATTAATAAAAACCACTTATAGAATGTGTATAGAAATTTTTATAAATAATAAAGAATATTATTGTTGATTAAAAAATATGAAAATATGTGTTTTCTATATAAAATATGAAAATAAAAACTTGGAAAACATAAAAAAGTTGTTTTCCAAAACTAAAATTGAAAAGGCATGTTTTTTTAATTCTCCAAATGGAATAAATTATATACTTGAACACTAAATCCTATTTTTTTTGTATTTTTATCATATAATAATATATGAAAATTAATTCAATCTAGTGGAGTCTGTGATCTAGTCACGGGTTTGACGAGTGTATAAAATATATTAAGAATCAGGTTAGAATTTTTTTAATTTTTCCTTCCCCGCCCCATTTTAATTTTAATCGGTAAAAAAAAAACATGACAATCAAAATTTCCCCTCTTATGATGTTCTAATACAGCAAAGAACATCTCAAAACTTTATTTATTACAGTTTGTGTTCTCCTATTATTGTTGTACATTGGTCAAGCTACTTTTGCATTTTTAGTCGTTCTGTCTTGGTGGTTTGCTTATGAACGTGTTCCT
>Ga0307507_10006908_pt1 | contig 16913 bp, 3 predicted proteins | sample 7_EM_MG_FD_207223 | JGI IMG/M metagenome (GOLD analysis project Ga0307507, IMG submission 207223) | Populus trichocarpa ectomycorrhiza microbial communities from riparian zone in the Pacific Northwest, United States - 7_EM | ecosystem: Host-associated > Plants > Roots > Unclassified | place...
CAACCAAAAAAAAAACTGTTAAATTTTTTACCCCCCCCCCCCCCCCCCCCCAAAGATTAAAACGGATATAACAATCGCTAATAAAGTCCTAGCAAAATATCGCAGATATATTAATATTTATTAACAACAGCCTAATAAAACCTAATACTATAACCTTTAAGTGTACCTTACCATTATTTACAGAGTCTTAACATAAGGAGATAAATGGTTTACTTAAGAAAGGTATCTTTAAGTTTATTAATATAGCAGACGTCCTAGAAGGAGTTAAAATCTTTAACTCCTAATTTATTAACAAGATTAAGAACGCCGGAATAGATAAGGCCTTTAAGAAGTCTAAACTAGTTATACAAGCCTATAATAACTATAGTAAAGATCTGGTCTTAATATAATCACTAACTATTTAATATATTAGCTAAAGAATTATCCTAGTACTTATAGCAACCTTATAAGGAAATAAAAGAAGACTAGCTTCTCTATACCTACGCGACATCTTATAAGCTTATGTATAGTCTAGTACCCACCTAAATAGAGACTTCTTTATACGCCTACTACCAGAACTTGGACTAAAGGATAGATTAATTCTAAGAGTTATTAAACCACTCTATGGTGTCCCGGAAGCTAGCAACTACTAGTTTAATATATACTACCGTTACCACCTTAACAAACTATAGATAAACTAGTTAATATATAACCCCTACTTATTATACACAAATAGCAATGGCTTTAGAATTATAGGATTGCAGACTAATGATATACTATTTCTTACTAATAAAACCTTTGCGGAGGCCAAAGAAGCCAGACTTTAGAAGGTAAAGTTCCTAATAAAAGAGAGAAAGAAGCTTACGCTAAATACCCTAATTAAGTTTAATGGAGGCTATATTAAGCAAGAAAAAGATTTAATAGCCCTTACCTAGGAACGTTAATGCTAGAACCTAAAGCTGGTTACTATAAAGACTATAGACCTAACTAGCTCCAGAGGGGAAGTCCATAAGGTAGTTACACTAAAAGACCAGTATGTTGCTTAGAGAGCAAGAGGAGCCTATATTGCCACAGTCTACTAACCAGAAGCTGCCTTTAACCTCTCCTTTATAGCGCAAGTTATTAACCTAAAGGAAGAATATGCGAAGCAGCTTAATAAACGGCTATAATAGCAAATTAATAATCCCTCCTAAGGACTTTGCTTTATATAACTTAATATAAGCACTCTTAAACTAATAATATTTACAAACTCGTCCTTTGCTAATAACTATAACCTCTCTTCTTAGATTGGCTTTGTTATTATACTCACAGACAAGGACAATAGGGCTAATATCCTCTATTGGTTATCTATTAAATATAAGCAAGTTACACAAAGTGTCTTAGTATCTAAATTATATAAAATGGCCCATAAATTTAACACTGGAGCTGCAATTAAAGCAACCATTAAGAAAATCCTACAACTTAAACAACTACTGGTTATCCTTTATACTAATTTAAAATCCCTATATAATTGCTTAGTTAAGCTTAGGACAACACAAGAGAAACGACTTATAGTTGACCTAATATATTTACAACAATTATACGAGAGAAGAGAGATAGCGGAGATTAAGTGGATTGACAGAAAAAGTAACCCTACTAACGCTATAACCAAATTAAAGCCTTACTAGGCGTTAAAGAACCTAATTAATACGAATATAATTAAGCTATAGGTCACTAAATGGGTAGAAAGAGGAGGAGATATAAAGGTAGAAATAGAGAGTGTAAAGATATAAAGCTAATTGTTAAGGCACTAGCAGCAAGCGAGCCAATAGCGATTTTCCATCCCAGGGATAGAAAATTGTAATTGGTTACTTTAGCCATTTAGCAGAATTTGGTGGAATTTAATAAGTAGAAAGTAGTGCAATTTAATAGGTGGAAAGTAGTGAAATTTGGCAGGCGGCATACTTAAGCACCGTTAAAAACTAAATACTTCCAGTATCTAATCAAGGTTGCGTCTTTGCAGTTATATAACCGCAAATTGCCATCACGTGACGGCAATCTAGGGCAATTTATGGCAACTTGCCTGCGAACGCGAGTTAAAAGGGTTTGGTTACGTAAGCTAAGTGAGCTTAGGAAATCCACTAAATTCCACCTATAGAATAGGAGAATCAATCAAGCATTAATCAAATCAGTTACCACCCCAATACTATTGCAATAGCGATACGTATCACCGGAAGTGATACAAACAACTACTTTAAGGGACCTAAGTATAGGCGTGGTATACTAGGGTAATAGAACTTAATAACCTTAAGGTCTATAATAAGCAAAGGCGAGAATACTAGAAAATCAACCCTAGACTATCTGTAATTGCTTATTAAAGAACTAAGATACCTCTAGCACGGCCTTGACCTAGACTTATATACTAATAAGTTCCTCTATAATAAACTTATTAACGCTTGCCAGGAGTTACCAGCTTATTAATATACCTGCTTTAAATCTTCTAATAGCCTAACTGGCTTAATTAATAACCTATAATCTTCTATTATACCTTTTAGAAAGTTAAATAATAAGAACCCCTAAGCTTTCTTTACTAACCGCTATTACTATAAGCAGTACCCCTAGCTACTATCTTAACTGTATAACAGACCACCTAACCAATATACTCTACTTAAGAAGTGCTGCTTTGTCTGCTATAAGGAAGGTTGCTAGTTATCTAAACACTTAAAAGAAAAACGCGATAAATTAAAGAAGAAGTTTAAGGATAGATTTAACCGCCGCTTTAACAGATATACTAAGTATAAGGGAATAGATCATAATAATAAACTTAATTTGGAATCTATTAACAACGTAATAGAAGCTCTTATAATTAATATTAAGTTACTATTAGCATCTCTAACTTAGGAACAGACTAAACTATTCCTTACCTCTTTCGGAACAATATAGCATAGAGGAGCTATTAATACTATAACTGACTTAGCGGATTAATCCTTTACCTATATAATTACTAGTATTAACATAACTGCTTACTATAATAACCTAGACCTATTTGCCTATATTGTTACAGACGCTTTAAGTACGATGTTACAACTACTTAGGGAAGAGTCGTAGGAAGCTAGTTGGTTGATATAGGCACGGTCCAGGATGGATCCGGTGGAACCATATGACGAGGAATAGTAAGCGAGTCACATAATGTTATACGCGGTGTACGGAGTATACGCAGTGTACGTCTACGTATAACACGTATAACACGTACCTTACGTACAAGAGAGGATTTCTTAGGAGTATAGTTATGTATTTAAAGGACCTTAGTCCCTACCGTAGATAGTTCTCTCCTTATAGTAAATCTTAGAATATAATTGGAGTTAATCTATTAGGTAACCACTCCACCAATTATTATTATATTGTTGTTTTATTCTTACCTATATACCCAGCCTAATAATAGAACCTACTGTAGTTCCTACTACAAGGTTCCGTTACACATTTACTACTAAGGTTACGGTATTAAACAAGATTAAATAACATGCTACCCAAAGCACCAGTTATAACGGCGTTGACGGCAGCCACAACCTTAGGGCCAGGTGATACCAGTATGGACAATAGGGATTCTTAAGTGGTTACGCAAAGTTAGTTATAGGAAATGGTTAATCACTTATAAGATAATAGTAGGATACTTAAAGAACGCATTAATGGAATTAAAGCAGCAAAGATTAAGCTACCTTTAATTAAACAATTCTTAGGAGAAAAGTTAAAGCTTAAGGGATTTCTTACACAGATGCACTTTAAGGTAGTACAGGAAGGAGCGAAGTTAGTAATATCATTAGATTAAGTAGCCTATATAGGATTATTCCTAATGGGGAGAGCACTTAAGTGGTTTAAGCCGTATCTTACAGAAATACAGGCTAATAGCATAACAACTACTAACCAAGACGTACGGTACATATTTGCCAGTTGGAATGGGTTTGTGGAGTAACTAACACAGATGTTTAGAGACCCGGAGGCTATAACCACAGCAGAACAAAAGCTTTAGAACTTAGTATAACGCACTTTAGCAATTAAGTATACAATATAGTTTTAAACACTATCTATGTAGGTTAAGTGGAATAACAGGGCGCTTATGGCATAGTATAAATAGGGACTTAAGGCTAAAGTCTAGGACGCAATTATCCTAATAGAAGATGCGGATACTCTAAGAGAGTTAATAGATTAGTTAATAAAGATTAATAATAGGATTTATTAAAGGGAACAAGCTAAGAGAGGGCAAGATAGAGTTCCATAGTTATATAAGGCGCAGAGTACGCAACGATAGACATAGAGTTAAAAACCATAGAATAGCGCAGAGCTAATGGACCTAAGCGGTACTAAAGAAACCTAAAGGTGGGAAAAGAAACCATAGAAACCTAGAGGTTGAGGATTAAGTAATTAAAGGACCTAAAAGCAGAGGCTAAACCAGGGATCTTAGTGGTAGAAGACATTTAGGCGGACTCCACAGCAAGAAAAATGGTTTAAAGATAGGGCTTGCATAAATTATGGAAAACAAGGTCATTTTGCCAGAGACTGTAGAGGTGGTTAGAGTAACTATATAGTAAAGGGAACTAGACTAGCAGACGGCACGTACGTACAGAGGGATAATAGTGCACTGTAAGGAATAAAAGAGTGTTCAATTAACAGTTTTGTGTATTGTTATAACAACGCATACTAAATTTATAAGGACGCTAAGTACGGCGTAAGCTATTGGCTATAGGAGCCATTATTACCTAAGTTTAGAGAAACCAATAAACTAGCTCATAGATCGGATATTAAAGACAATAAATTTAACACAGGCGAAGCATTTACCAACAATAAGGTAATGAAGGCAGCTTACTAGGAGCATGCAGACCTTAGAGAAGTTAAAACAGAAGTAGAGACTAAGACCATTACAGAATAAGGTTTAGTAACGGGTATAGCAATACTATTAGATATAATTTCCATTGCTTTATAAGACAATAGGAGTAACGTTTAGAAGAAACTAAGTAAGTAGACAACTGCTAGTGCTAGCTTATTACTTAATAAAGGTAAAAGGCCACAGGCTCAAGATTCTTAAGAAGAGATAAAAGAAGCTTAAGATTCTTAAAGTAAGATAAGACACACCTAAGGACCCATAACGGACGAAAACCGATAGGAAAGGGCAGTAACTCAGTTTAGTAATAAATAAATAAGTATAGGACGCAAGTTCAAGAACCACGAGTTTAGAGAATAAGTAAGAACATTAGCAATCCTAGGTGAATGTAGTGTTCAGCCTAAAGATCGAACAGTTAATACTAGGATTAAAAAGCAAGACGACTATAAAGATCTAGCTATAAGACATAGAAAATAAGAAACTATAGATAAGTTTAGGATAAGAATTATTGTATAGCAAGAGCAAAAGCTAGACAAGAGGTCAGCTATGCTAGGTTATATAAGGGACAGAGCACCTATGCAAAAAGTTACTAATAGGCCGAGTATAGGGACACCTAGGGTAAAATGGTTAGACGAACTAGAACAAGAAGAAGATCTAGATATTCTAACTAGGTTTAAAGAAAGATATACTAAAGGATATTATAATATAGCGATGATAAGGTACTTTCTAATGGATAAACCATACACACTAAACCAGTTATATAGAAAGTAGTATAGGCAACAACATAATAATAAATAGGAAGACTTTTATATATAGCTAAATAAAAAAGTTGTCTAAGACCAACCCATTATGAAGAAACGTATAAGTTATATTAAAGGAGTATTAATTATAACGTTAAGGAACCTAGAAGAAGGATCCAGGAACTAGAAAAGTAAGCGATAAATTTTAGTACCTGCAGTAGAGATACCAGTGGTTAGATTAACTAGGTATAGGTTTAAACTTAAAAATAAAAACAAACTAAGAGTTGACCTAAAACATATAGCGTATTATATACTATTATGGATAGCTTGTGTGGATAATATATGTAACATATATAGAGTACCTAAAGATAAGAACCGGAAGTACCTAGTAAGAATATATTAGGCACCAGAGGAAAAGCGGTTTAGGAATGCTAAGTATATATATAGTTGGCACCCAGTAGAAGTATAAGGTTAAGAAGACTTAATACTTTAACCAGGAAGATTTCTTATAGAAGAATACCTAGACGGATAACAGTAGTGGGAGTGCCTAGAGAATACTTATCCATAGTATATAGAGGAAAAGAAATGAACTAAGTATTGGCCAAAGTTGGACTAAGTATAGGCAGGATCTAGCAGCCAACAGTTAGGAAAAGGGGAGGCGTATAGGACTAGAGGGAACTAGTGTTAGAGATTTAGACCCTTAAAGGAATTCAAGGATAATACCTAAATTTACGAGTTAAATGGCAAGATCAGCAGTTTAAAGTGTTGGTAGATAGTAGAGTAACTAGAAACCACCTATTACCAAAGGTAGTGGAAAGGATAGGGTTACTATATAGATAAAAGGAACACCTGTATCCACTTATAACAATTTTAGGAGATTAGATAGCCTATAGAGGAGGCATTATTAATCTTAAAATAGGACCTATTCAGTTAACTATTAAAGGGAGACCAGTTAGAATATCTTTTAATATCCTACTGTTAGGATAGGACAAGGCGATACTAGGGATACCTTGGTTACAAAAGTATAATCTAAAGATTAATTGGGTTATAGGTCAGGTTAATATCAAGGATATATAATGGTGTAAAGTGCGACAGCAAACCAAGTTGGTATAGTACTAAGTTGGAGCGATATACAAAGAGACTAAGTAAGGCTTAAGTTATATACCAAAGAGATACCATAAGTATGGTAAAAAGTTATGGTCACTAGAAAGTAAAAAGCTGTTAAAGTATGCAGCATAGGACCACGAGATAGAATTAGAAGAGGGAATAAGTCTAAAGTTCTTTCTAATCTATAAGCTTACTAAAATAGAGTTAGTAGCGCTTAAGGAGTTTATCTAGAAGAACTTACGAAAGGGATATATTAGACTATTATAGTTATTAGCAGGATATCTAGTACTGTTCATCCTAAAGAAAAACGGAAAACTTAGGATGTGTATAGACTATAGACAATTAAACAGCATTACTAGGAAGAATAGGTATTCTTTACCCTTAATTAGCGAAATCTAAGACAGAATAGGCAACGCAAAGATCTTTATAAAGATAGATCTAAGATAGGCGTACCACTAGATCAGGATTAAGGAAGGCGACAAATAGAAGGCAGCCTTTAGGTCAAAGGAAGGACTATATAAGCTATTAGTTATACAATTTGGGCTTATAAACGCACTAGTAACATTCCAAAAGCGAATTAATAGTGTGTTAGGAGAATACCTAGATGAATTTATTATAGCATACCTCAACGACATTATCATCTACTTAGAAAGTAAGGAAGAACATAGAGAACACGTTAAATAGGTCTTAAAGAGACTACAAGAAGAATAGATACCAGTAGTAATTAAAAAATATAAGTTCTTTACCTAGAAGACCGATTTTGTTGGATTTATTATTAAACTAGGCCAACTTAGTATAGATCTAAAGAAGATTAAGGCTATAGTGAATTAGTAAGAACTAGAGAACGTTATGCAGTTAAGATCGTTTTTAGGGTTTTGCAATTACTATAGAAGGTTTATAGCGCAATAGTTATAGGACATTGAGCTATTTACGCGGTTAACGAAGAAAGAAGAACTATGGGTATAGGGAAAGGAGCAATAAGAACTATTTAAGAAAGTTAAAGAGTTATTTACCTAGGAGCTAGTTCTTAAGATCTATTAACCAGGTCTAGAGACGGTTATAGAAACAGATATATTAGACTTTATACTAGGGGCATGCTTTATATAGAAATATTAAGATGGATGGCACCTAGTGGTATACTACAGTTAAAAGATAACACTACTAGAATTAAACTATAACATCTACAATAAGGAGTTATTAGGTATAGTTATAGCACTTAAGAAATGGAGAGCATTCTTATAAGGCATAGAGAAACTATTTATAGTTAAGATGGACTATAAGAACCTTATAGGATTTCTAATGATAAAGGAACTCAACCAAAAACAGGTTAGATGGGTGGAAATGCTTATAGAATACTATTTCGAAATTTAGTATACTAAGGGTATAGATAACGCACAAGCAAACGCTCTAAGCAGAAAGGCTGAACTATAAAGTAATAAAAAGCTATCGGGAGCTTTATTACAAAAGGATTAAGATAGATTAATTAGGTATAATTATCTAAAGATTATAGCAACTAAGGAAAGTCAGATCCATAAATTACTAGAGAGTAATTGGACACAGAAAATCTAAAAAGCATAGGTAGAGGATTTAGACTTAGAGCAATATAAAAATAGAGAAGCAACGTATATGCCTAAGTCTATTATAGAAGAATTTATTAAGGAATTCTATAAGGGAATAACATAAGGATATAACAGAGCTATAGGCTTAGTGTTAAGACTTTAAGAGGAGTACATTATTTAAGGAATCTAGGGACTAGTAAGATAAGTTATAAAGAAATGTTTAGATTGCTAAAGGAATAAACCAACGAGGTATAAGCCGTATAGAGGGCTATAACCTGTTAAAATACCAGGAAGACTATAGGAAGTTATATTATGGGACTTTATTATTAAGTTACTAAAGTTAAGAGATCCTATTATAGGATAAGATTATAATGCGATCTTAGTAATAGTAGATAAGCTAACAAAGTGGGGATACTTTATAGCATGCACTAAAGAGATATTAGTAGAAGATGTTACTAGAATCTATATAAAGAAAGTATTCGTAAGATATAGAGCACTAAATAAGATTATATTAGACAGAGATCTAAGATTTATAGTAGTATTTTAGGAAGTATTTCTAGCAGAATAAGGAGTTCGCGCAGTAATATCTACAGTATATTATCCGCAGATGGACGGATAAATGGAAAGACTAAACTAGACACTAGAGTAGTATCTAAGGCATTATATTAATTACGCATAGAACAATTGGGTATTATTATTACCAGTTATATAGTTTGTATATAATATAACACCATAAGAAGGAATGGGGACATTACCATTTAAGGCGAATTACGGATACGAGCTAAGAACATTATTATCGCTATATTAAGTAAAAAAGACAAGTAGCACAGCTAAGTAAAGAATGGAGACGTTAATAAATCTTTATATAAACCTTAAAGAAACAGCTAAACTAGTACAAGAATGAGTGAAAAGGTACTATAATGCTAAGAGATCTAAGGGACTAGATCTTAAGGAGGGGGATAAAGTATAGCTACTATATAAAAATTTCAAGAGTTGATGACTAAGTAAGAAGTTGGACTATGTTAGACTAGGACCTTTTAAAGTCAAGTAAAGAATTTTATTAGTTATATATAAGTTAAACCTATTAGCCAAAATAAAAATCTACCCTATATAATATATCGCAATGCTAGAGCCAGTATACGGGAATATTAAGCCACTAGTCTACAAGGTAGACATGTATAGAGGATAAGAGGAAGACAAATAGTAAGTTTTAAAGATTATTAGTTATAAGGATATAGATAATGAAATATAGTATAAAGTAAAGTGGATAGGCTATAGTGAGACTATTTAGGAACCACTAAGTAACCTAAGGAATGCTATAGGAAAGGTACGGGAGTATTAAAAGAAAGTAGGTTAGGCAATATTAATAAAAAAGGATTGCCAAAGAATAAGTCACCTAAGGGGGACCTAAGAGGAGCAATTGCTGAGCTACTCAGAGTTATTTCCCTTGCAGGAGGAGAGTTAGTCCTTTTATTACCTAGCTCGTTAAGACCCTGTTAAACTAGTTTCTATTTCTTAGAATAAACCTTCTTGCGAACCTTCTTGAGATGGGTTAACTAAGTGAACGTAACCTACTAAGACTTAAAGGAGTAACGTTAAGCCTTAAGGGCCCAAGCGGTCTCTTTAGCAGAACGGTAGAGTTTGGCGCATGCGGCGGCCAACTTGGACTTAAGCTTTGCAGCGGCAGATTAAACACAAGACCCTATAATAAGTTACTTAGGGAACTTAAAGACTGTTAAGAGTTATAGGATGCGCATATTTAGCGTTAGAAACAGAGCGAATATCGCAGAACAATTAAATATTTGCTTTAGTATACTCTAAGCAAGATAAGGGTTATTAAGACAAGGGACTTACTATTATAATATATACTAACCCCGCTTTTGCACAATAAGAATACGGAGATAACATTATCTTACTAAGCGACAGTATGGCAGCCACGGTATAAGCACAACGTTGCGCTTATAAAGAAGAAGAAGCTTTAGGTATAATAAGTAAGAATATTAACCAGACTAATTAAACAGACATTATACCTCTAGTAGACGACTTGGAGATATTAGGAATCTTTAAGGACGAAGATAAAGAGGAGGGAGATAGTATTACGGACGCTTTAAGTACAATGTTATAACTACTTAGGGAAGAGTTGTAGGAAGCTAGTTAGTTAATATAGGTACGGTCTAGGATAGATCCGGTGGAACTATGTAATAAGGAATAGTAAGCGAGTCACATAATGTTATACGCGGTATACGGAGTATACGCAGTATATATCTATGTATAATATGTATAACACGTACCTTACGTATAAGAGAGGATTTCTTAGGAGTATAGTTATGTATTTAAAGGACCTCAGTCCCTACCGTAGATAGTTCTCTCCTTGTAGTGAATCTTAGAATATAATTGGAGTTAATCTGTTAGGTAACCACTCCACTAGTTATTATTATGTTGTTGTTTTGTTCTTACCTATATACCCAGCCTAATAATAGAACCCACCGTAGTTCCTACTACAAGGTTTTGTTATATATATTACTACTAGCTAATATACCTCTAACGAGTTCTATAGAGTAATAATTAATACTAGAGCCTTAAAGAGGTTAATAGTAGGTTATAGACAATACCTTACATATAAGAAGGCTTATAATACCGTTATTAATACCTTAAAAGCCGGCGCTATTAACGTCCAGTTTGGTATTAGCTCTATTATAGTTAATATACCAGTTAGCAATATTAAGTTTTATATTATAAAGGCTAACATACCTTTCTTACTATGTCTTATAGATATGGACACACTAAAAGCCTATTATAATAACCTTAAGAACGTCCTAGTTACCCTAATAAAATTAGTACTAGTGGTTTACTAATTTAGCTACCCCTTCTTGCTATAAAAAGAGTTACTACAGTTATTTATAACCCACTTATTTAACTAAAACCCTTGCTACTTAACCACTACTAAACTCCGCCGACTCTACCGCCGCTTTAAATATCTATTAGTAGACAAGCTATATAAGGTATTAGAACGCCTTAGCTACAATAATATTAACAAGTAGGTTATTAACTATCTTACTAAGTACTATTCCTACTACCAGAAGTATAATAAATCCCTTAGATGGTTTAAGTTTATATTATAGGAAGACTAAGATTCCGATTTTAACTATTCTATTTTTATTAATATTATATATATTAATAGAAGCCCTGTTCTTTATATAATTAATAAAGCTACTAGATTTTAACCTATGAGATAGCTACAGAATATCTTCGCAAAGTACACTTAGGATATTCTATAACTATACTAAATTAACACCTATATTAGACTACCTAACTACATTACCTATAATACTAGGAAAAACTTTATAAGTAAGGAGTTTTAATAGTATGCTATAGCAATAGCTATATTAACTAAGAGCGTCCTAGTAGAAGCTTACTAGTTTATTAAAATAGTAGAAAGAGCTTATCTAACTCTATGCTAAGCATACTATATAATTATAGAGGAGCTATAGAACTTAGGAATAACTAAGGAATTAGCTCTATAAATAGTAATAAAAGCCACTAATAACATAGCTGGCCTAAACAGCTTAGTCCTAACACTTCTTATCTTTAGTGCCTATCCTTGTATAAGCAAACTTAACCTACTAGTACCCTCTATTATATAGCAAGCGGTAGCTATAAAGAAGGTAATGGAGGAGATTATAAGGATTAGGGCAAAGAAGTAAGTTAATAATGCACTAAACTAATAAAATAGTCCATCTGTCACCATAATCTATAACCTCCCCCTTAACTTAGAAGTACTTATATAGTGCAAAGGCAATACTAGATAGAGCGGTAGATGGACTAGCCCATTTAAGTTGCTTAAAATCAATAGAGAGATATATAAGATATAGCTCCCTAGTAGACCTACCAATTTTAGGACTATAGTAGTAAAGCTATACCTATAACCCGAACTAGAAGAACCTAATAAGGAACTAGAGGAAGAACTAACTAAGGAACTAGCAGCTAGTGCACCCCCCCAAAGATTAAAACGGATATAATAATTACTAATAAAGTCCTAGTAAAACACCATAGATATATCAATATTTATTAATAACAGCCTAACGAAACCTAATACTATAACCTTTAAGTATACCTTACTGTTATTTACAGAGTCTTAATATAAGGAGATAAACGGTTTTGTCACGGAACGCCGCCGCAGGAGCCTCTATAGGAGACTCCCTAACGGAACCCCATGCCCTCGCGTACGCTTCGCGTACAGCTTACGTCAGCCACGCGTAGTATATCACCTTCCTACGCCCTCGATCCTTACGATCGATCGCGCAACGTCTTGTAGACTCCTTGAATACATACGTTTAGCAGCCACTGTTCCGCGCCCCATGATATTACGTTACGCCTTTTTTTTTTACCACCGACACCTAGCCTATGACCAATTCTACATCTCTACGATACTGCAGGCGCTGCTAGAAGCAGCGTGTCTATGAGCAACCTTTGCACCACGATAGTAAGACAATATTCCTTGCTAGCCACTATATTAAGCCTAAAGAGCAACCTAATACCCTAACCTAACCTACGACGCCAATTAATCCTAGGAGAATTTAATTTATTAACCCTAGCCTTAACCCCTAAGGGTAAGCCTAGCGGCTTAGAAGAGTTATAACTATAAGTACCCCTGAGCACCTAGCACCACCTTAAAAATAACGAGAGTTAACCAGCTTAGCAGGATGGGTACACCCCTATTAGTATAGGTGGCCATAGTAATAACCTTAACGAGATAGACACCGGCGATATCTTATCCTTTATTAATTATATAGCCACGGAAAAGTAACCAGAAGGGCAGCTACCTATTAAAATTAAAATATAAGACGCCGAGATATTTGTATAAATAGTAGCATAAGAACCTAATAAATACTACTGCCTTCTATAGAACTACTACCTAAAGCTTATATAAGCTGAACAGCGTACTGCCTAAGATTATAATATTATCTAAGACTTATAAGCTAGTGAGGCACTTGCTAATAATACATGTTAAGAAACTAAAGATAACCTCTATATATTTAAGCGCGACGTCTAATAATTAAAAAAAGCTAAGATTGTACTTATTGCCCAGGTTACTAAGAAGGAGGGCATAATTAAATACCTATAGTCTTAGCTTAATAAGTATATCCGTAATGATGCTAAGCACCTCCCTATTACGCACTATACTACCTAAGTCTTTACACCTCTGGCAACCTTACCCACCCAACGCTTGGCTAAAAGTTAGCGTTAAACAGCTTTACCTAATAGGGACGACCCCTATAATAGCAACTAAACTTAAGCTATAATTGCGGGGTCTAATATATAATACCCTAATCCCCTAGTCTTTTAGGGAGACCGCAAGGAATACAGCTACTAGAAGATATAAATCCGCGAGAAACTAACCTAAAGCGCCTGCCTTTTTCCTAGGGAGGATACCAAGATTGGTTATATTATTGGGCGTATAAAGGGTACCCTATTTAATAGACTTTTCGCCTAATAGGAGACCAATGGCCCCTAGAAGTGGCAGTTCTACCACAAGATCCTCGACGATCTTGACCTAATATATTATGACTACGACTTAGTGGCCACCAGTCGAGCTAAACTACATGCCTTAAAGATGAGTCCTACTGAGTTATTTAATAAGTTCTATATCAAGTTCTAGGAATACACTAGAGTCCTCTTCTAAGATAATACTAAAGACTAGAAAGACCTCCTTAAAAAGGTCACCTATTGCCTTAGTCACGCTGCCGCTAGTCACAATTACAATAACATTTATAGCATGGGGGTAGCCCTACGGAAGATTAAACAACGGCTAAATTAGATCTTTACTGCTAACCCTTACCCAAAGGCTTTTATACAAAAGCCCTTCGGGCCAACCACACCTATATATACTAGGTCACTAACGCCTACTATTAATACCATTACCGGAGCTAATATCAACCTCTCTATACCAACCTTCCTACGTAAACTCCTAGACGGAGAGCGTGAACTACTTTAGAAGCTAGGGCGCTGCTATAGATGCCGTTAAGAAGGCTATTATTATGAAAACCTAAACTGCCTAATAGCTAGGTTCGGTAATCGCCGCCTAATACCTAACTTTATACCTCAAACACCGAATACCTCGCTACGCACCATTACCGTATAAGATGGAGAAGCAGCAGCAGCGGAAGCAGCGGGAAATGCTTAGTCCTAGCCCTAAGTTGCGAGCTAGGACACCCTAATGATAGAGGGATCTACATATTGGCCTACTTAATAGATAACTTAGTAAGAATAAATGGACGGAAATAGATAGTTTTACCTATAATAGGAACAACTGCTAAAAAATAATATAAAGACCATTCTATAATTAACTGCGGAGCTATTAATAAATTTATAGATATCTAATTTGTGCGTAAACATAACCTACTAATATTACCCCTTACTAAAGCCCGCGCCCTACAACTTGCTGACGGTAGTTGTACTGCATAAAAGATTACTTATATGGCATAACTCTATCTGGATATAAATGGACACCACATTAGGAAAATATTCGCAGGATGAGATTTAAGTAGACTTTGGTTTTCGCGTTTCGCGTAATTAACATGCAATTTGACCAACTTGACACGCAATTAACCAACTTGACACGCAATTAACCAACTTGACACGCAATTAACCAACTTAACACGTAATTTAACTAACTTAACACGCAATTAACTAACTTAACACGCAATTTGACTAACTTGACACACAATTAACTAACTTAATATGCAATTTAACTAACTTAACACGCAATTAACTAACTTAATATATTTAAAAGTTAAATAACACGCAGTTAACCTACTTAACAACTTTAAAAGCTAACTGCATATTTCTTAATACGCAGTTAACCTACTTAGCAACTTTAAAAGCTAACTGCATATTTCTTAATATGCAGTTAACCTACTTAAAAGTTAAATAACACGTAGTTAACCTACTTAGTAACTTTAAAAGGTAACTACATATTTCTTGATATGCAATTATATATTTAACTATTATATATTATCTAATATAATCTTATATAATCTTATATAGTCTTATTACTTAGAGGCTCTGCACAAAGCTCTGTATAAGGCTTTATATAAAGCTCTATATAAAGCTTGACACAAAGCTCTACATGAAGCTCTGCACGAAGCTCTGCACGAAGCTCTATATAAAGCTCTGCATAAAGCTCTGCACGAAGCTCTATACGAAGCTCTATATAAAGCTTTGCATAAGGCTCTACACGAGGCTCTATATAAAGCTCTACGTATAGAGGCTCTGCACGAAGCTCTGTATATAGAGGCTCTGCACGAAGCTCTACGTACAGAGGCTCTGCGCGAAGCTCTGCGTATGGAGGCTCTGTATGAGGCTCTACGCGAAGCTCTATATTAGGTCCCCGCTATATTCCCAATAGCGCCCTATATAGCCACCTTATTTTTTACCCTTTCTTTCTTACATCCTCCCTATCTAGGGAGGTACCAGAACGGTAGCCAGTAAAGGACCGTTGCTAGAACTAGACGACTGTCGCTAAAACTAGACAACTGTTACTAGAACCAGACAACAACCATTTAAATAATTTAATTAATTAATTAATTAAATTAAACTAGAGCTTTAATATTAGCCTATTACTAAATTAAATTAAGGCCTCCTAGGGAGGTACCCTAGATAACTACTATTTAAATATAATTAGGGCCTTTAATTAGGCCGACCCCTCCCCCAAATTAAATCATACACTGACACAGGCAGGTAGGTAGGTAGGTAGGCAGGTAGGCAGGTAGGTAGGAGACGACTATCACCAGAACTAGACGACCGTCGCCAGAACTAGACGACCGTTACCAGAACCAGATAACCGTCGCTAGAGCTAGACCACCGTCGCCAGAACCAGACCACCGTCGCCAGAACTAGACCACCGTTACCAGAACCAGACCACCGTCGCCAGAACTAGACCACCGTTACTAGAACCAGACAACCGTCGCCAGAGCTAGACGACCGTCGCTAGAACTAGACAACTGTTACTAGAACTAGATAACCGTCGCTAGAGCCAGACAACCATCGCCAAAACTAGACCACTGTTACTAGAACTAGACGACCGTCGCTAGAACTAGACAACCGTTACTAGAACCAGACGACCGTCGCCAGAGCTAGACAACCGTTGCCAGAGCCAGACAACCGTTGCTAGAACTAGACGACCGACTGTTACTAGAACCACACAACCGTCGCCAAAGCCAGACGACAACGACTAGCCAGCGAACACTATAAACAATTTAATCAATCGATTAAATCAAGGTAGCATAGACAGGTAGGCATAAACAGGGAGGTACTAACAGGTAGGCAGATGTAGACAGGTAGGCAAATGCAGATAGGTAGGTAGATACAGATAGGTAGGCAGATACAGATAGGTAAGTAGATATAGATAGGTAAGCAGATATAGACAAGTAAATGCAGATAGGCAAGCAGATATAAATAGGTAGGCAGATACTAACAGGTAGGCAGATATAAATAGGTAGGCAGATATAAATAGGTAGGCAATGCAGACAGGTAGGCAATATAGATAGGTAGGTAGATAGGCAGGTAGGTAAGTTAATAGGTAGATAGGTAGAAGAGAACCATCGCTATATTATATTAAATTATCTAAAATAATAATATTTATTTTGCTAGCCTTATAAATAGCCTTAAAGT
>Ga0307507_10006909_pt1 | contig 16910 bp, 5 predicted proteins | sample 7_EM_MG_FD_207223 | JGI IMG/M metagenome (GOLD analysis project Ga0307507, IMG submission 207223) | Populus trichocarpa ectomycorrhiza microbial communities from riparian zone in the Pacific Northwest, United States - 7_EM | ecosystem: Host-associated > Plants > Roots > Unclassified | place...
GATTAGGGCGGCTAGTGCGTGCATTTATGCTTTCGACCAGTGACGCTGGTGGGTATAGTGCATAGGCAACTAGTACGGCTAATGGGTGTATTTATTTCAGTGCGTGTCTGATAGGTATCTTACTAGGAGGAAGAGATTTCCTGCGTTCTATTTTGTGCTTTCCTTTTTCTATTCTGTTTTTGCTTTACTTTCGTTTGGCTATTCTTCTATGGTATAGAACGTTAGGGGACAACGTTCTTGGTGGGGGAGGTATATAGTGGGGTAAAATGTCCCATGCTTAGTGTCTTGGCATTTTCCTGTATATATTGAGCCTTCGGCTTCCCTCCTTCTTGGAGATAACAAACCTACCAGAATACATTCTTTTCTTTCCTTTCTTATAGACTGCTTTACTGATTACTTTTGACTGATTATGACCGACCGACCGACAGATAGACAGACTGACTGACTGGCTAACAGCATTCTGACTTCCTATCTAAGAGACACCGTACCCTTCCACATTATTAGCATTGGCAGGTGTAATACCTAGGAGGCGGCTAAGAGCGTCTAGGATTGTGGCTTTAGTGCCAGGCCTATAGGTAATAATAAAGTTAAATTAGGAAAGGAACTTAGCTTAACAGACTTAGCGCTAGTTTAGTTGTTTTATTATTATAAAGGTCTAGAGGTTCTTATGGTCTATAATAATTTTAAATAGCTGCTTAGTTTCTTATAGTTTAGGACACTATTCTTCTAGTGCCTTAATAATTACTAGGAGCTCCTTATTATATATTTCATAGTTATATTTAGGGGCTAAGTGCTTAGCAGAGAAGAATGCAACTAGCTTAAGCTTGTTACTTTTGTTGGCTTAATAGAGCACTCTACCTAAAGCCTAGTTTGAGGCGTCTGTCTCTACCACAGTCTTCTTTATATAGTCGTAATACGCTAGAACTGGTGCTTTTATAAACGCTGTTTTTAGGGTCTAGAATGCCTATGCTTAATTAGGGCCCTATAACCAGCTAATACTCTTTTTTAGTAGCCTAGTTATAGGCTTAACTACCTTAGAATAGCCTTAAATGAATTGTTAGTAGAAGTTCGCGAAGCTAAGAAATTACTATAGTTCCTTAACTAACATCAGGTCCTTCTATTTCTATAAGGCCTGCACCTTCTTAGGGTCTATAGTTATGCCGTTAGTTGAGATAATTAAGCTAAGGTATTTTATTTTAGTAGCATAAAACTTAGACTTATTAATGTTAATCTAGAGTCTAGCATTACTAAGTCTCTAGATAATTTCATTTACATATTTTATATACTCGGCGCGTGTTTTTAAGAAGATAAGGACATTATTAAGATACGCAGTACAGTAATTATTGAGGGCGTTGTGTAAAATATGGTTAATATAGTTTTAGAACATAGTGGGCGCGTTATAGAGACTAAATAGTGTAACTAGTATCTTATAGAGTCTAAACCAGGTAATAAATGCTATAAGCTACTTATGGCCTTCCGCAATCTAGATCCGGTTAAACGCAGTAATTACATTAAGCTTAGTAAAGTACTTAGCACCATAGAGTGCGTTAAGTATCTTGCGGACTAATAGCAATGGGTATTGGTTCTTAATAGTAACTATATTTAGGCCTTAGTAGTCATAGCAGATTTGTATACCACCACCAGGTTTTGCTGTAAGGAGGAGTAGTGCGGCGGCTAGTAAGGTTGATTTGCGGATAAAACCCTTATCCAGCATCTTATTAATCCACTTCTTTACACAGCTAAGTTTAGCAGGTAAAAGTGGTCTGTTTTTATAGTATAGGGCCTGCTTTCCTAGTATAATCTCAATTTTGTGGTCCTATAGTTAGTAAGGGGGCAGCTTATCTACGTTCTTAAAGAGGAAGTATTTAATATATTTATAAAACTCTTTTAGTAAGCGTTGCAAAATATCCTTATAGGTTAATTCTAGTTTGCCTTTTAAAAATTTCTTAATATTAGTGTTGACTATCTTCCGGCATAGAAACTTAGACTTAGTTTTTAGGTTTATCTTAAGGAAGTTATAGAAATAAGGGGGTAGCGCTTTATAGGCTTCCTCTATTGTATAGTTACCTTCTATTAGCCAGCGGAAAGACCTTTCTAACAGGTTTGGTACTTCTATTAGGCCTATAGATAGCTCCTTAAGCAGCTATTAGTATTCTTCTTATTTAACTAGTTTTACTAGCTCCGCTATATAAATCCTTATTACCTTTACGCCTTTTTGTTTACAGAACTGGGTAAAATTAACAGCATAAGTATATTTAATATTGTCTAGGTTAGGGCGTATTTAGTTCTCTAGTGCTACGGCTAGGCTAGCATAGCTTAGTTGGCCTAGGGGAGCGGAAACGAGGCGGCGGCCTTATACAGTACGCGTAGAAGACAGGTATAAGGTTAGGCGTTATAGGGGGGAGGTCTTAATTGCTCTGGTTTTAGTCTTAGCTATAACGCCCTTAGCTGTTATACGTGCGGTTACATATACGTATAGTAAATAACTTAAAGTTGGGTGTCTTATTAGCTAACCTAGGTTAAGCGGGTGTATATGGGGGACTTATAGTTCTAGCAGTATTTGTTTTTTTAGAAATAGGGCGGTAGTCTAGTCTTCTAGAATCTCTGTTTTATTTACTATGTATATTAGCTTACTAGTGTCAGGCACCTTTTCTACTGTTAGCTGATGGTATCTAAGCGTTGGCTATGCAATACATCCGCGTAGTGCTACTCAGTTACAGTTAGGAATATACTATAGGAGACAGTTATAGGCATAGTAATTAGAGTTAAATTTAAGCTCTAAAGTAGGGAAGTCTGGTTTTAGGTTATACTTTTTAAGCTAGGGCATTTCAAGAATTACTAGTATTAAGGGTAATAACTTTATAATATAGAAGAGTATAGATTCTGTATAGTGGCCAATTATTATTCTTACTATAAAGTAGTGGGTAATAAAGCTAGATAGGAGTCCATTAGTAAGGCAAAGTGGTTTTAGGACTAGGAGTCTTTTTATTATAATATTGTGCTTTTTTATAAGCAAGTCTTTGTCTACAAACGCTAGTGCTGTACTACCACTATTAATAAGGCTTACTGTTTTAATAAAAACTTATAGGAGTGGGTTATATAGTAAAGAGAGGTAGGTCTAAATAAGGATGGCATTTCTATTATTATTTGCTATTCTAAGGTTAAGTAGCAGCTAACTTAGAATAAGATCTAATTAATCTAGTAGTATAGATCTAATTCTTTTATCCTCCTCCCTATATAGTTCTAACCCTTAAAGGCGACTTAGTCTAAGGATTAGTCTTTTAATAACTAGATTATAGGGCTTGGCTAGTAGCTATAGTCTTAGCTGGTATATCCTAACATATTAGTCTCTAACGGTGTATATATGCTAGGGGGTACTTCGCTAAGGATATAGCCGGTCTTACAGTTAGTAGCGGCATAGAGCACTTGTCCATAGTTTATATACAGGACTATTAGCTAGGGCTGTATTAGGGAAGGGAATTATAGGAGTAGGTCTTTATGTCTAAACCCACATCCCTATTTATAGTTGTTGTTTTAGTTACTAATCCCTCTACTAAAGAATTCGCCGCGGCTAAAAAGGGGTTAGTGTGGTAGTATTAAAAGGGGATTTAGGTTTATTTTAGGGTTATAAGCTTCTTTCTAGTGGCCAGGTTAACTATATGCTAGGCAAAGTCTATTATCTATACAATGTCTTTAGATATTATTGGGGGGGCTACTACTACCGCCGCCAAATTTAACGGCGTTAAGGTCTATTGGGTTATTCTATAGTGCTAGTGCTAAGGTATTGTTGTTAGGTAGTATAGGTCAATAGCTACTAGCAGTACTTAGCTTAGCGGTATTTAGCTTAGTATAGTAGGCGTAATTCTATAGGTTATAAGCGAATATGTCTATTTGCTTACTCTAGCCCTTATAGTCAGTATTATCAATTTTACGGCTAAGGGTAAGGGCTAAGTCCTTTATTTTAGACAAAATATTCTTTCTAAACAGATCTACCTTTTGTTTCTTAGTCTTGTTTGCTTTTATTATTAACTTATTAAGCTCTACTTTCTAGGACTAGTCATTGCGCTTGCCTTAGTTTAAGGTATCTAATTTGTTCTTAGACGCTTAGGTTATATCTATGGTCTTATAGTACTTCTTTATATACGCAAATATAGACTCTCGGTTAGAGAAGGCCCATTTGCTTAGGTTATTTAGGTGTATACATAGCATATTAAGGCCATGCTTAACATAGTTATAAGCCTTATCTATTAGCATATCTGATATATAGAGGACTTTGTCTATTGGGGTCTTAAAGCACTTTACATCTTTATAGAAAACGCCTTGGATCTTTATTTCCCATATTTTAAATTTTTCTTACTTTTTAGTTGGCGATCCCTTGCCATTAAATAGGGTAGAGTCTTTTGCTTTACACTTTTTTCTATAGGGCTTAGCTAGGGGAGGAGAGCCAGTAGCGGTGTTCTTATTGGCAATAGTTTAGGTAAGTGTAGTAATCTAAGAGCTTAGGCTTTGTATAGTCTTAGTATATACTAAAGCTTGCTGTTTATATTGCTTTATACGTAGTTTAAGTGTCTTAAGGGAGTTAATTCTGTATCAAGCTTCTTTAAGTTAGGACTTTATAGTCCGGCCTTTATTATAGACTGTTTGGAGACCGCTCTCAACGCTAGTTAAAAGGGTTATATATATAGAGAGGTGCTAAAATGTTCCTGCCACATTAAGGTCCTTAGGGTACTCTAAACCACTCCTAATTGCCTAGGCAATGTTGGTATAGGAGGTATTAAAGAGGCGGGCAAGCGCTTCGCGTATATTTGCTAACGGGGTATTCTGGTTACCCATTTTAGGGGATCTAGGCAGGGTAATTAAAATCTATAAGGCTGGCTATAATGCTAAGATTATCTAGAATAATATTAAGATTATTTAGGACTATACTAAGATTGTTTAGGACTGTGGTATGGTAGTGTCGGTCGCGCCAGGTCGCGATTATACTGGGAAAATAGAGATAGTGAACTAGGGAGAATAAAGATCGCAATAGGGCGCAAGAGGAGATACCATAAACTATTATAGTGCTGTAATGCTAATAGGCTGAATAACTACATTATGGTATAAAGAGGAGAAGGAGGTAAAAGGGGGTATTATATATAAATAGTAGGGGCAGCCGCCAAGGCGCTAGTAGTGGGCCAGCTACTAGTAGGAAACAGAACAAGACAGTACGCGTCAGGACTATGCCGTAACATTATATTCTATTTATGTTCTTTTAGTTCTGTCCTATCCTTATAGTTCTAGCAATATCCTTAGGGTTCTATTCTATATTCCTGTCCTATTTATAGTCTATAAATATATTTTAATTCCTTTATAGGAAAAAGAGTAGACAAGCTTTAGATAATATTAGCGACTTAGTTAATTAAGGTATAAGTACGGCAAGAGGGTTATATAAGCCTATATAACTGGATTATCTATAAATGAGGATCTATATAACGGAACCTTGTAGCAAGAACTACAGTGGGCTCGTTAATGGGCTGGGTATATAGGTATAAACAATAAGTCAATAACGTAATAATAACTGGTAGAGTGGTTGCCTAATAGATTAACTCCAATTATATTCTAAGATTCACTATAAGGAGAGAACTATCTATAGTAGGGACTGAGGTCCTTTAAATACATAACCATACTCCTATAAAATCCTCTCTTATATATAAGGTATATGTTATATATATTATATATAGACGTACACTATATATACTACGTATACCGTGTATAAGATTATATAACTCGCTTACCACTCTTTATTACATGGTTCCACCAGCTCTATTCTAGACTGTGCTTATATTAACTAACTAGCTTCCTCTAACTCTTCTCTAAGTAGTTATAATATTATACTTAAGCTATCTATAACACTATCTCCCTCCTCTTTATCTTTATCCTTAAAGATTCCTAATATCTCTAAGTCGTCTGCTAGAGGTGTAATGTCCGTTTAATTAACCTGGTTAATATCCTTACTTATTATACCTAAAGCATACTCTTCTTTACAAGCGCAACGTCGTGCTTATACTATTACTATAATACTATCTTTTAGTAAGATAATATTGTCTCCGTGTTCTCGTTGTGCGAAAGTAGGGTTAGTATATATTATAATAGCGAGTCCTTTATCTTAACAACCCTCTTCTTATTTAGAGTGCACTAAAGTAAATATTTAATCGTCCTATAATGTTCGCTCTGTTTTTAACACTAAGTATATATATTCTATAACTCTTAGTAGTCTTTAAGTTTCCTAAGTAACTTGTTATAGGGTTTTATATTTAATCTACCACTATAAAGCTTAAGTCTAAGTTAGCCGCCGCGCGCGCCAAACTCTATTATTCTATTAAGGAGATAGCCCGGGCCCTTAAGGCTTAGTATTACTCCTTTAAGTCTTAGTAGGTTATATTTGCTTAGTTAACCTGTCTTAAAAAGGGTTATAAGAAGGTCCATTTTAAGAAGTAGAAACTTGTAGAATAAGGTCTTTAGGAACTTGGTAATAAAAGAACTAACTCTCCTTCTGTAAGGGAAACAACTCTAAGTAGCTTAGTAATTACTCCTCTTAGGTCCCCCTTAGGTGACTTATTCTTTGGCGATCCTTCTTTATTAATATTAACTAACCCTTTTTCTTTTAATACTCCTATACCTTTCCTATAGCATTCTCTAGATTGCTTAGTGGTTTTTAGGTAGTCTTACTATAGCCTATCTACTTTACTTTATACCATGTTTTATTATTAACGTCCTTATAGCTGATAATCCTTAAAACTTGCTATTTGTCCTCTTCCTGTCCTCTATATATGTCTACCTTATAGACTAGTAGCTTAACATTTCCATATACTAGCTCTAGCATTGCAATATACTATATAGGGTAGATTCTCATTTTAGCTAGTAGGTTTAACTTATATATAACTAATAAAATTCTTTACGTGATTTTAAAAGGTCCTAGTTTAACATAGTCTAACTTTTTACTTAGTTATTAACTCTTAAAATTTTTGTATAATAGCCACACTTTATCTCCCTTCTTAAGATCTGGTCCCTTAGATCTCCTAGTATTATAGTACCTTTTTATTTATTCTTGTACTAGTTTAGCTGTTTCTTTAAGGTCTGCATAAAGATTTATTAACATCTCTATTCTTTCTTTGGCTGTGCTACTTATTTTCTTTACTTAATGTGGTAATAACGATGTTCTTAGCTTATACCTATAATTTACCTTAAATGGTGATGTTCCTATTCCTTCCTATAGTGTTGTATTATATGCAAACTGTATAACTAGTAGTAATAATACCCAATTGTTCTATATGTAATTAACGTAATGCCTTAGATACTATTTTAGTATCTGGTTTAGTCTTTCTGTCTATCTATCTGTCTGCGGATGATATGCTATAGAGGTTGCTGCGCGAACTCCTTGCTTAGCTAAGAATACCTCCTAAAATGCTACTATAAATCTTGGATCTCTATCTAATATAACCTTACTTAGTGCTTTATGTCTTGCAAATACTTTCTTAATATAGATTCTAGCGACATCCTCTGCTAATATCTCTTCTATATATGCTATAAAGTATCCCTACTTTATAAGCTTATATACTATTACTAAGATTGTATTATAATCTTGTCCTATAATAGGATCTCTTAACTTTAGTAACTTAATAATAAAGTCCTATAATATGACTTCCTATGGTCTTTCTGGTGTTTTAATAGGTTATAGCCCTCTATACAGCTTGTGCCTTGCTAGTTTATTCCTTTAGTAATTTAGACATTCCCTTATAACTTGTTTTACTAGTCCCTAGATTCCTTAAATAACATATTCCTCTTAAAGTCTTAATACTAAGCCTATAGCTCTGTTGTGTCCTTAAGTTAATCCCTTATAGAATAACTTAATAAACTCCCTTGCAATAGACCTTGGAATATAAGTTGCTTTTTAGTTTTTATACTATTCCGTATCTAGATCCTCTACCTATATATCTTAGATCTTCTATGTCCAATTACTTTTAGATAATTTATGGATCTAACCTTCCTTAGTTACTGCGATTTTTGGATAATTATACCTAACCAATCTGTCTTAATCCTTTTGCAGTAAAGCCCCTGATGGCTTTTCCTTATTTTATAGTTTAGCTTTTTTACTTAGAGCGTCTACTTATGCATTGTCTGTACCCTTAGTATACTAAATTTTAAAATGGTATTCTATAAGCATTTCCGCCTATCTAACCTTTCTTTAGTTAAGTTCCTTTGTTATTAGGAATCCTATAAGGTTCTTATGGTCTATTTTTACTATAAATGGTTTCTCTATGCCTTACAAGAATGCTCTTTATTTCTTTAACGCTGTAACTATACCTAATAACTCCTTGTTATAGATGTTATAGTTTAGTTTTAGTGGTGTTATTTTCCAACTATAGTACGCTATTAGATGCTATGCGTCCTAGTGCCTCTGTAGCAAATATACTCCTAGTATAAAGTCTAATGTATTTGTTTCAATAACCGTCTCTAGCCCTAGTTGGTAGATTTTAAGGACTAGTTCCTAAGTGAACAGTTCCTTTAGTTCTTTAAATAGTTTCCTTTATTTCTCTGCCTAAACCTATGGTTCCTCTTTCTTCGTTAGCCTTATAAATGGCTTTATACTCTTTAACTATTATGCTATGAACCTCCTATAGTAGTTACAAAACCCTAGGAATAATCTTAACTGTGTAATGTTCTCTGGCTCTTGCCAACTTACTATAGCTTTGGTTTTTTTTTAGGTCTATGCTAATCTTTCCTAGCTTAATAATAAATTCTATAAAATTGGTCTTTCTTATAAAGAACTCGCATTTCTTAATAGCTACTGGCATTTATTTTTCTTATAGTCTCTTTAAGACCTACTTAATATGTTCTTTATGCTCTTTCTCACTTTCTAAGTAGATAATAATATTATTAAGGTATACTATAACAAACTTATTAAGGTGTTCTCCTAATATACTATTAATTCTCTTCTGGAACATTGCTGGTGCGTTTATAAGTCTAAATTGCATAACTAATGGCTTATATAGTCCTTCCTTTAACCTAAAGGCTGCCTTCTATTTATCGCCTTTCTTAATTCTAATTTAATGGTATACCTATCTCAGATCTATCTTTGTAAAGATCTTTACATTACCTATCCTATTTTAGATTTCACTAATTAAGGGTAAAGGATACCTATCCTTTCTAGTAATGCTGTTTAACTATCTGTAGTCTATATATATCCTAAGTTTTCTGTTTTTCTTTGGGATAAATAGTACCGGATACCCCACTAATAACTGTAATGGTTTAATATATCCCTTTTATAAGTTCTTCTAGATAAACTCCTTTAGTGCCACTGACTTTGTTTTAGTAAGCTTATAAATTAAAAAGAACTTTAGACTTATTCCTGGTTCTAACTCTATCTTATAGTCCTATGCTATATACTCTAACAGCTTTTTACTTTCTAGTAACTATAACTTTTTACTATACTTATGGCATTTCTTTGGTACATAACTTAAGCCTTACTTAGTCTCTTTGTATGTTACTCTAACTTAATACTATACTAACTTAGTTTACTGTTGCACTTTGTGTTATTAAGTATTCCTAATATTGACCTAATCTGTAACCTAATTAACCTTTAGATTGTATTCCTATAACTAAGGTATTCCTAGTATTGCCTTATCCTATCCTAATAGTAGGATATTAAAAGATATTCTAACTGGTTTCCCTTTAATAGTTAACTAAATAGGTCCTGTTTTAAGATTAATAATGCCTCCTCTATAGGCTATCTAATCTCCTAAAATTGTTATAAGTGGATATAGGTATTCCTTTTGTCTATATAGTAACCCTATTTTTTCTACTGCTGCTGGTAATATATAGTTTCTTATTACTTTACTATCTATTAGTGCTTTGAACTGCTAATCTTACCACTTAACTTGTAAATTTAGGTGTTGTCCTTAAATTCCTTTAAGGGTCTAAGGCTTTACTACTAGTTCCCTCTGGTCCTATAGGCCTCCCCTTTTTCTAACTATTAGCTACTAGATCCTGCCTGTACTTAGTCCAACTTAGGCCAATACTTAGTTTATTTCTTTTCCTCTATATGCTATAGATAAGTGTTCTCTAGGCACTCCCACTACTATTATCTGTCTAGGTATTCTTCCGTAAGGAATCTTTCTGGTTAAAATATAAGGTCTCCTTAACTCTGTACTTCTACTAGGTGCTATCTATATATATACTTGGCGTCCCTAAACTATTTCTCCTCTGGTGCCTAATATATCCTTATTAAGTATTTCCAGTTCTTGTCTTTTGGTGTTCTATATATATTGCATATATTATCTACATAAGCTATCTATAATAATGTATAATGTGCTAGGTAACTTAGGTTAACTCTTAGCTTATTTTTGCCCTTAAGTTTAAATTTATACCTGGTTAACTTGACCACTAGTATCTCTACTATAGGTACTAAGATTTATTACTTATTTCTCTAGTTCCTAAATCCCTCTTCTAGGTTTCTTAACATTATAATTAACGCTCCTTTAATATAACTTATGCATTTCTCTATAATAGGTTGGTCTTAAACAACTTTTTTATCTAGCTATATATAAAAGTCTTCCTATTTATTGTTATGTTATTACCTATACCACTTTTTATATAACTGGTTTAGTGTATATGGTTTATCTATAAGAAAGTACCTTATTATTACTATATTATAACATCCTTTAGTATGTCTTTCTTTAAACTTAACTAGGATATTTAGATCCTCCTCTTATTCTAGTTTATCTAACCACTTTACTCTAGGTGTCCCTATACTAGGCCTATTAGTAACTCTTTATATAGGTACTCTGTCCCTTATATAACCTAGCTTAGCTAATCTCTGGTTTAGCTTTTATTCTTGCTATATAATAATGTCGGAATGTTAGTCATGTGACGTGGTCACGAGACCATGAAGCGAGACTAGCTAATCTGACCTTGGAGCAACCCCTTACTTCGAGACAACAATCAACTACCAACTTCAACACCGCATACGTACCACTATAAGTGATATTTGTGCACGTTGATAAAGCTAGTATACCGACACTAATTAGTAGACGTACAGATTAGGAAATACGCAATAAGCTAGAGCTTGAGAACCGTACTAGAAACAGTACACGGATTGCCTAGCCTTATCTATTTTAGTTAAAGGAGAAAGCTACATTACCCTTAAAGCTTAAGACCACGTATCAGCTTAACTGCTGACGCGTTAGATTGCCTAGAGAATTATATCTTTATTTAAAGAAGATTACGACCTCTCTTAAGCTTGAGAGAATTTGTACTGGCCTTATAGCTAATACAATAGATCGCTGAGAGAATAGCAGTCTTGCTAAGAACACTTTACAGGCCCAACGGCTGTAGAGGATGTATACACCCTTACCTTTATACCCTTACCTTAAACCTCGATCTCAACCTTAACCTTAACCCTAACCTTAACCTCAACCTTAAACTACAATATACACAAAGACACGACAATATGGAAATTAATTGGAAGGAGAGAATTGCCAGACATGGTTACGGGATTAATATAGCAACTGCCTTAGAGGAAGACCTAGAAGAATATATAGAAATAAAAATCTACGAGTATATATATAAGAACTTTACAGATTATATATTACGGTTACTATTTCAGGAAGAATTCGAAGGCTTTACCATTAAGGACTTTAGAAAGATACGCTCTATTACTAGAGTAAAGCTCCGTACTTACCTACTCCAAAGAGGAGTATATATCGCTACACACAGCAACAGATACCCACTTTATAAGGTTCTGCATAATGCTCTTATAGAAGAGGAACCTCACGAATAGACAGATAAGGAAATTATAGGAGCTCTTAAGGAAGTCAGCCCTATAATTATAGTGGCACTATAAGAACAACTTAACTTAATATAAATAGCTCTAAAATTGAATTAAGCTATACCCCTGTTAGTTATAGCCTCTTTAGTTCCTATAACTCCCCTTAGCAGCCCACTACCTACCCACACGGTGCTGACGCCTATAAACTATTAACTACCTCCACTACCTCTAACGCCTGTAATCCAGCCTACAGCTACAGCCATAACACCTAAAATGTAAATACCTACCCCTATAACACCCTAACTAGCTGTTATATCTATACCCTAGTAAACTGCATCAACTGCCACCTAATAGTAAGCCGCACCTCCCTCTACCTAAGATTAACTACTTACTCTCCTTACTTAACTCCTATAGACGCAGAATTAATAATTATTACCTACGGTAACTACCTCTACCCTCCCTTTAGCAACCGCCCCTACCCTACCTGGTCCTTCTCCTGCCCAGTATCTTTACCCTAGCACTACCAATACCGACCCTGCTATGCACCTGCCTATATACAGCAAGGAGGCAGCCACTATTACTAAGATCTACACAGACGACCAGAAGTACGATAGAGTGAGTAATAGCTTTAACTTTAAGTTAACTATCTTCTATAATATCTACAAGAGAGCTGGTCTACCTCCTAAAGGCTATATAACTGTATTCCCAACTATGCTAAAGGGACTTGCTTAGGATTACTACTATAATAGCAGCCTTTTAACCAGATTATTTACTGAGGCATATAACTATATGCGTCACTTTTTTAAAGGACTAGAGTACTATTAGAGAAACCTTACTAAATAGAACGCCACTAACTTTTAAGGAATTATTAATGAGAACCCTAATAAGCAAATCTATTAGAGTTTCCAACTACTCCTTAATAAGCTCTTAAAATATCGCTATGGATTACACCTAGAGTTTTATACAGACCTCTTCCTTATGAATAAACTAGTCACCGCTTGCTAAGGAATACTAGTATGCCGTATTACTATTTCTAACCCTTCTAAAGACCTCTCCTAGTTAATTAGCAAGTTGCAATCTTCTATAGTTGTATAGGAGAAGGAACACCCTTTCTAGGCCTTAATAAGACCGTCTTAAGGAGCCTACTTTATAAATCGCATATACCGCTATAATATCCGTAACAACTGTAACCAAACCCGCTCTTATAGACAAAACACTGTTAGATCCCTAAAGGCTAAGTGCTATATTTGCTAAAAGGAGAGCTGCCGCTTATAGAAACACATAGAGGAGGAGCGGAACCGTTCTAGAAATAAGTATAAAAGACGTTTTAATAATAACAAGGGCCGTAATAGTAACTTTAAAGAACGCTTTAGACAATATACTATCTACTATAAAGGAGACGACAATAATGAGTGCAATAAGACCTTTAAAGCTCTTATACTAGACACAGACGCTAATAAAAATACTAATAACAATAACAGCGAGGAAAAATTAGAAGACCCTAACGGCTGCTACCTTATATTATTTAGGACTCTTACTACAGACAAAGCAACCTCTATAAGTGTAGAACTAGCTAATAAGGCTTGCGCTTACTTACTTACTGCAACCTTTACGGAACCTACTACGGAAACTAACCCGTTTAACTATAATATAACAACCGCCGCTTCACGCTATACTTCCACAGTATTTATGGGAATTATAATTAATACCGGTGCGTTAAAGAAGTCTACGGCCGGTTATAGATAATTCTAGGTACTATAGAACGCGGACTAATCTGTAAGACTTAATACCTTAACCAAAGGACAAGTTAACGTGCAGTTTGGCATTAGAATTGCTACCTCTATTAGAACTATGGATGTTATCACCCCTATAGGCAAGATACAGTTTTATATTGTCTATATGGATACCCCCTTCTTGCTCTATTTAGCGGATATAGACAGACTTTAAATCTACTACAACAACCTTAGAAACGTTGTTATTACTCACACTAAAAGAGTGCTAGTAGTATAACGGTTTGGCCACCCATTTCTCTTATAGAGCTTATTACTACAGTTATATTTATCTGAATCCTTTAACGCGAACCCCTGCTACTTAATAGATATAGAGCTACGGCGCCTATATCGTCGATTTAGACACCCCTTAGTTGAGAAATTGTAAAAGCTACTCTACTATGCTGGCCATAAAACTGATAGAATGGCCATTAAGTAACTAACCAAGTTCTGCCACTACTGTTAGAAGTTTAGTAAATCACTAGGCAGATTCCGCTTTACCCTATAAGACGATATTAATTTTAACTATAATATTATTGTTAATATTATGTATATTAGCGGATTACCCCTCCTATATGTTATTAATAAAGGAACGCGATTCCAAGCCAGTAGATAGCTATAAGACATTAGCGCTAAACATACATAGGACGTTCTATAGATGTGCTAGATTAATATTTACCTAGGGCTACTAGACCTAATTACCCACAATACTAAAAAAAACTTTGTTAGTAAAGAATTTAAGTAATACGCCACTATTATAGGAATTAGTATAAAGGGAGTACCAGTTAAAGCATATAACTCCATTAGAATGGTAGAGCGCTACTATAGTCTATTACAGCGAGCCTATTAGATTATTATAACTGAAATCCCTAAGATTAATAAGGAGATGGGACTCCAAATAGCGTTTAAAGTAATTAACGATTTAGCTGGCCCTAAAGGACTAGTTCCTACACTTCTAGTCTTTAGAGCCTACCCCTAAATAGTTAAATCCAATGTACTATCCCCTACGGTTATATAACGCGCTGCCGCAATTAAAAAGGCTATGGTAGAGATATAGAAGCTATAAGCTAAACGATAGATTGCTAATGCGCTGAATATATAAAACGGACCTAATGCTAATATGATTTATACTCTCCTACCAAATTCGCCCGTTTTAGTCTGGAGAGAAGGAAACACTGGCTAAAGCAGCCATTGGGACGGGCCATTTACCTTACTTACTATTAAGGGTAAAATATGCACTGTTAAGCTATCTAGCGGACCTACAGCCTTTTGATCTACGGTTGTAAAACCCTACCTTTAAGTAACTAAATCGCAGGAGTAAATTGTTAGACTAGAATTACCACCTAAACCTTTATCTGGGTTAGTCCTTCCTAAGACTGTCTTAGAGAGACCTGCTAAAGCTTAGCAATAACCCCCGAAACAAGGCAGAGGACGCCCTTATAAATACCCTCTACTTACGGCTATAACTGACACCACCATCTACTTATAGGATGACAGTTAATTTAGTACTTAATTTAGCGCCTTCTAATAGAAGGAGCTTACTGGTCTACTTAAGAAGGGAGTTTTTAAGATTGTAAGACTTACAGATATACTATAAGGCGTACAACTCTTTAATTCGCGATTTATTGACGAGATTAAGAATAAGGGAACTGATAAAGCCTTTAAGAAATCCTAACTAGTTATATAAGCTTATAATAACTTAGAAAAGGAACTAGTTCTTACCTAATTACTAACTATTTAATAAGTTAGCCAATAACTAATTCTCTATATCGCCGCCATAAAGCTTCTATAGGCACGACTTTACCTCCGAGACATTTTATAGGCCTACATATAATTAACCATTATACTAAATCGAGAGTTTTACGTACGACCTCCGCATAAGCTAATTAAGTAACTTGGGATTAACAAGGCCTTGGTTTTAAAGGTTATAAAACCACTCTATAGAGTACCGGAAGCCGGTAACCACTGGTTTAAGATATATTATTTATATCATATCTAATAGTTGCATATGGACCAGTCTATATACGACCCCTATCTCCTACAGAGTAACGAGCCCTTTGGCATTATAGGCCTATAAACTAATAATACTCTATTCCTAGTAGATAAGACCTTTATAAACACAGAGCAAAACGAGCTATATAAGGCCAAGTTTATAGCTAAGGAACGGGAATAGCTTACCGTTAATACGCCCATTAAGTTTAACAGTGGAGTTATTTAGCTACTAACTAACGGGAGCATTACGCTTACTTAGGAACGACAATGCATAAACCTTAGTATAATTAGCACTAAACTTGCCACGAGTACGGGATTAAGAGGAGCTATAAGAACCCTAACCCTAAAGGACTAGTATATCACCTAACGTGCTAGAGGTGTATATATTGCTTTAGTTTGCCAACCAGAAGCCTTATTTAATTTATCCTTTGCCGCCTAAGTAATTAACCCTAACAAGGAAGACGTAAAACAGTTAAATAAGCATCTAAACTGGCAAATTAAGAACGCCAATAGAGGCCTTAAGTTTATTAAGTTAGATATTAAAACCCTACAGCTACTGGTATTTATGGACGCGTTATTTACCAACAATAAGGACCTCTTTTTATAAATTGGCTACGTTATTGTACTAACTAATGCTATAAAGAAGGCTAATATCGTTTATTAGAGCTCAGTTAAGTGCAAAAAAGTTACTTGGAGCGTACTAGCTTCTAAACTCTATAGTATAGCCCACGGTTTTAATATCGGCGTTGTGATTAAATCTATAGTAAATAAGATCCTATAAATTAACCTCCTACTTATGCTTTGCACTAACTTTAAGTCCTTATATAACTGTCTAGTATGACTTGGAACTACCTAAGAAAAACGCCTAATAATCGATATAATGTGCCTCCGGCAAGCCTACGAACGGAGACAGATTACAGAGGTGAAATAGATTAACGGAGAGGCTAACCCTACTAACGCCATAATAAAGGGAAAACCCTGCACGGCTCTTTAATGGCTTATTAATACGAACCGAATCAACCTATAAGTTGTAGGATGGGTTAAACAAACGAACTCAGATTTAGCTTAGCGTTATATAATTAATTATAACAGAGCGGACCCTAAATTTAACCAGCCAATTAGGATTTTCTATGCCCGGCATAGAAAATCGCCATTGGCTCGCTTATTACTAGCGCCTTGGCGGCCCTCGCAATATGTTAACCTGCTACCCCTAACGATTCTTCTTCTTCTCCTTAGCTTAGCGTTTTCGTAATATAGCATTCTACAAGCTTTGGTTTAGAGGCATTTGTATAAGCCGTAATACAGGTTATATAATTACGGACCTGTAAAAGGAGCGTGGAAGC
>Ga0307507_10006910_pt1 | contig 16909 bp, 3 predicted proteins | sample 7_EM_MG_FD_207223 | JGI IMG/M metagenome (GOLD analysis project Ga0307507, IMG submission 207223) | Populus trichocarpa ectomycorrhiza microbial communities from riparian zone in the Pacific Northwest, United States - 7_EM | ecosystem: Host-associated > Plants > Roots > Unclassified | place...
GCTATATTATATTAAATTATCTAAAATAATATTATTTATTTTGCTAGCCTTATAAATAGCTTTAAAGTAGCTTTTATTTATTTAAAATATGTTATTAGTATAAAAGAGGTAAATATAATTATGGTTTCCAAATACGTAGATTACTGGCAGGTTGCGCGCAGGTTGCGCGCAGGCTGCGCATAGGCTGCGTGTCAAAAAAACACGACATAGGCTAGTCGGTCGAGTTGCTAAATGACCTCAACTGCGCGCCAATTGCGTCAACCACCAACCATTGAGGCCATTGAAAGGGTACTATATTTTGCCGATGTTCCAAATTAATTAAGACCGTACAAACCAAACCCTTAAGCTATATTAGATGATATACACTAAGAAGCTACTTAAACAGCTAAAAATGGACAGCTGTAATCTGGCTAAGCTACTAATACTAGCTAGCACTGTTCTAAAAGCAGATATTAAAAGTCCCCTTAAGTATAATAATGCGATAGTATACCGGCAGATTATTAGCTCTATAATCTACCTCTTAAACTACACACGTCCTAATACCAGCTATGCTGTTGGTTAGTTAGCTAGGTTTATAGCAACACTAGGAGAATTATATTACCGCTTAAGCAAGTAGCTACTATAATATCTAAACGGCACTCTTAAAACAGGAATTACCTACTTAAGTCAAGTAGTCTACCTTCCTCTATGCAAGCTTACGTTACCTACTAGTTATAATATCTTTACTAATGCTACATAGGGAACAGAATATAATTGGATATTATTCTAAGGCATAGTAGTTATACGCTATAGGGGAGCAGTAATCTGGATAGCTTAAAGGTAGAAGTTAATAGTATTAAGCTTAATAGAAGCAGAGATTATAGCGGCATTAGAAGGAGCAAGGTTAGTAGTATAGCTTAAGAAGCTAACAAGAGATCTAGAAGAGAGAGATAATAACAACCCTTTTATCCCTACGCTCTACTGTGACAATAAGGGTACAGTTAACCTTTTATACGACACAAAACACCACTAGAAAGCCAAGCATATTAAGACTTAATACCTCTTTATACGAAACAACATGGTTTAGTAAGGTTAACTTAAAGTAGTATATATACCAGGCAAAGATTAGCTGGGAGATATGCTTATAAAACAGCTACCAATTAACTAATTTACGAAGCACTGTGTAACGCTAGGAATTAGTAACTAATAGAGATGGTAACGGACGGAGACGGAGCAAGTTACGGAGGTTTTTCGCCTACTATAGGTTTTCCCTCTGTATGTAGGCCAAATGGCACTTGCAAGGTATTTGGGAATAGCTTTATAATTGCCTATTTGGGACAGACGAGGAGAGCGTCGTCAGCATGGGGGAGTGTCAGAATTAAGCGAGAGATGCTCTGGACACGTCGCGAGAGCGAGCTCTGCATGTCAATCTAGATAGACATCAACCGCATCTACTGCATCACGAATCAATCAATATTCATCGTCTGCGTCATCTCTATCATCAATTAGACCCTCAAGACTGCTCCGCTGTGACCTTATGACCTTGTAATTCCAACACCCTGGGGCTGTACGCTGGCTTTTCGCCATATTGGCTAAACCCTAGGGCTATACGCCAGCACTACGCTAGCTAAAAGGGCGTAATACTATGTATATTGTAGCAATAAGCCAGCTTCTGGCTATAAAATAAATATTATTACTATTATTGCATTTATTGCTATTAGGGTATTAAAATCCTAAAGGCCTCCTGCTGCGTACAGAGGCTCTGCGCGAAGCTTGCATACGGAGGCTCTACACGAGCTCTGCATCGGGTCCCCGCTATATTCCCGATAGCCTCTCCTATGTAGCCACATTTTTTACATATCCTTCCTTCCTTACATCCTCCCTACCTAGGGAGGCATCAGAACGGCAGCCAGCAGAGGACCGTTGCCAGAACCAGACGACCGTCGCCAGAACTAGACGACCGTCGCCAGAACCAGATGACCGTCCTAGAGCCAGACAACCGTTACCAGAACTAGACGACGACCTTTTGAACAGCTAGCCAGCGAATACCACGAACGATTCAATTGATTGATTGATTGAATTCGATATCGGCCCATTACCGAATCGAATCAAGGCCTCCTAGGGAGGCACCTTAGACCACTGTTTAAATGTATAGCTAGCGAACGGCCATAGAGAACGATCTGAATCAATTAGAGCCTTCAATCGGGCCGACCCCTCCCCCGAATTGAATTAGATACTGACATAGGCAGGCAGGCAGGCAGGCAGGCAGGCAGGTAGGTAGGTAGGCAGACAGGTAGGTAGGTAGGCAGGTAGGAGAGGACCGTCGCCAGAACCAGACGATAATCGTTTAAACGACCAGCCAGCGAACACCACGATCAATTTAATCGATCGATTGAATTGAACTAGAGCCTCGATTTTATCCCGTTACCGAATTAAATCGAATTAAGGCCTCTTAGGGAGGCACCCCAGACGACCACCGTTCAAACGTATAGCCAGCGAACGCCCAGAGAGAACGATTTGAATTAATACAATTAATCGCAATTAAATTAAGCAGAGCCTTTGATTGGGCCGACCTCTCCCCTAAATTACAGATACGGACAGGTAGGCATAGACAAGTAGGCACAACAGGCAGGCATAGACAGGTAGGCACGAACAAGTAGGACGGTCAGATAGGTAGGACAGGTAGGACAGGTAGGACAGGTAGGACAGGTAGAACAGGTAGGACAGGCAGGGCAAGCAGGACAGGCAGGCAGGCACTAGGCCTAGTTAGGAAATTAGTACATAGCTAGCGGATTATTAGAAACGCCGCTAATTAACAATTTAGAGCCTCTGCGAGAGATATCCCTTACAGCTACCATTAATTTTTAACTTTTAATTTTTAATTTTTGAATTTTATTATTTATTTTAGGACCATAGTAGATCAACACCCCCTAATTAATATTTGCACACCCCCTAATTAATATTCGCATACCCCCCTTGATTTGGCTTAGCTCCTACCACATCTAGTTAGAACTTACGTGTGTTTGGCTTGTATGTATCCACATCAGTGCAACTATTACGCGCCCCAAAACATCACCTTGTATTTGCCTTACCTCTCCCTACCTCTACTATAGCTCTCAACCCACCCCCCTATAAGGTGTACGACTTTCCAGAGCTTGCAATTAATGATATTAACAAGTTTGCAAAAGGGTAAGGCTATATAGTTACAAAATTCCGATCTAAAACCGATAAGCAGATACCACCAACTATGCAAAAGATTTGGCTTAGGTGTGCTAAAAGTCGCGCCTATATTAATACCTCTAGAACGCGCTTTATAAGCTCCCATATAACAGAGTGTTCTTTTAAGGCTATATTAACGCGTACACCAATTAGATGGAGCTTAGAAGTAAAGGATCCTAATTATAATTACACAGTAGCCGTCCACCCAACTGCTCTACCGCAACACCGTTGGCGGACTTATAATACAAACAAGACGATTGCTAATATGTTAGGCAGTAGTATTAGGGCTAATAAAATACTTACAAATCTGCTAAAGAAAGACATTATAATTACTATTTAAGATATCTACAACGAACGAAGGGAAATTAAGAAGAGAATCCTTAAAGGCCTTACCCCTACTTAAGCCTTAATCAAAGCACTGGGCAAGTATAGTGGCGATAATCCTAAATTAAAATACTATTTCGCCTATAAGGAAGACGATCACAATTACATTAAATATTTATTCTTTACTTATCTAGAATTAATTAAGTTCTTATAGAAGAACCCTAACGTTCTATTACTTGATTGCACCTACAAAATAAATAAGTTCAAGATGCCCTTTCTACATATAGTAGGGGTTAGTAATAATGGGCACAACTTTAAGCTTGCTTATTGCTTCCTACTTAGTAAAATAGAAGCTAATTACAGCTTCGTAATTTAACAGCTTTATCTTCTCTACTACTATTATAATTTAAAGCCCAAAGTTCTAATTACGGATAAGGAACAGGCTCTTAAGAACGCACTATATATATACTTCCCTAGTGTCCCTTAGCTTCTTTGCCTATGGTACGTTAACAAGAACGTTCTTACGCACGCGTAAAGTAACTGGGTGATAGACAAAAGCTCCTCCAATAAGGAAAAGGGAAAGGTTTAAGAGCATCGCAATAACTTTATAAAACGCTAGGCAAGTTGCCACAGCCAAAATACGTTAGAGAAGTTTACTACAGCCTGGCATAAGCTTATAGAAGACTACCGCAATTAGGAAGAGCTTATCGACTACTTATAAGATAAGTGGTGGCTATATTGCAGAGAGTTTATTACCTACTATACAGATCTATTCATATATTTTGGAAATTGGTAAGTTAAAATATAGCATTAAGTAGAGTATTTGCATAACATCTTCCTAGTGTCTTATCGCAACTTAAAGGCGCCCACGCTAAATTAAAGCGCTTTCTTTAAGTCTCTACTGGTGATCTACTTAATATTGTATTAAATATTAAGAACCTAATTAAGAACGATATAAATAAGCATATGGAGACTCTGGCGCGCCACTAAGATTGCCTACCATATAACGTTCGCGAACTAGAGTTCAATGATATCCTATATTAAGTAATACCCCAGGGCCTCCGTTATCTTAAAGACTAATTAACTCTGGCAAAGTTACCTAAATACCAGCTAATCTGTAGCGGCGCATGGACTGCAGTATACGGCCTTCCTTGCTGCTATACTCTCTATAGGCAGTTACACCGAAGCTCTACCTTAGTACTAAAAATATAGCTTACCAAAATTAACGTACACTAGTGGTTTAATCGCCCTCTACTAGATCCTCCTACCGGCCTACCTATTAATCCTTTACTTCTTATACAAGAGCCTCTAACTGTTAAGCGTCGCCGCGGCCGCCTAGTAGGCTCTCGCATTGATATATTAGCTCATTACAAGCCATCTACATTCGAGCTAAATACTAGATACACTACGCGCGGTCATAGGCGTAGGCGTGGGCACGGGCGTGGTCGTACTCACAAAGGCAGCTTACAGACACTAAGCAGAGGTAGTAGCACTTAAATTAGCTCAAGCCAGGCCTTATAAGCCACTGCGCAATCTAATCAATCAACTCAGGAGCAAGTACGTAGTAGTATAGGTAGTGAGTACGGTGGTGGAAGTTAAGATACTACTGCGAGTGCATTGCTAAGTGTTGGCGGCAATATTTAACAGGCTTATAGAAGTCGGGAGGCCTTGCCCTTTTAGCAGGACTATGCTAAGGGGTCCTTTAGTGCATTCCGACTTTAATTTAAACTCTACTACTTGTATAATAATTAAAATTAAGACTTAATTAAGGTGGTGTAGTTATAAAAGTTGCATTTTAAAAGTTTTGATTTTTGCAATGCGGATGCATACGAGCTAAATACACATAAGTTCTAACTAGATATAGTAGGAGCTAAGCCAAATCAAGGGGGGTATGCGAATATTAATTGGGGGGTGTGCGAATATCAATTAGGGGGTGTCGATCTACCACGGTCCTTTAATAAAGATGACGATAGTTACTATAGAGCGTAAACAGCTTGAAGTTCTTACAGCCAAGCATGGGCGTTCGCTACGATTGCTATGTACAGTTGGTGGCGATCAAGCGAAATTAAATGGCGTACAAAAATCGCAGCTCGCCTTGAGGGGGGGTGGAAGCTGGTCATGAACATACACTCAATCGCACGACCAGCTTCACCCCCCCCCTTTGGCGAGCGCTGCGATATTTTAAATTCGCTACGGGCATCCAGTCTCGCTTGATTATCACCAACTGTATATAGTAACTAAAGCGAAGCCAAGTGCCTGGTTGCTGAGGGCAATTAAATTGAAGCTATATATTTAGAACTTGCTTGGCTTACTAAAGTCTTAATATTAATCCAAAATCGTGTTATAAAATTGTTAATTTACCTTTAATATAAATTCTCCTTTAAAACGCGTAGCGGCTTAACTAATAGGTATATCTCCTTACCCTTAACAAAATTAACGAAGCCTCCTCCCTCCCTCATTGCGTACGCCTCTACCTTTATAGAGTTCTTACTAGGGTGTCTAGCAGTGGCCGCCAAGATATAAATATAACACCGTTTGGCCAGGCTTTACATTAGAGAAGCTTAAGGAAATGGAAAATAATCTGGAAGCTATAAATAAGGATAATGAGGAAGATATAGAGGCTTGGCTTAACTATATGCAGAGTTAGTAGACTTCTTATATATAGAGCTAATAGGCTTCTTAAAGTTAGATTAGCTGATTAACTTAATTAAGGCCGTATAAGTTACCGTATTTAACACAGGATCCTACCTACCTATAGTTAAATATATTAACACCGTAATATTAAGCTACAGCCTCTTAAGCAGCTGCTTGAGCTCCTTGGGCTCCTTGGGCTCCTCCACAAAATATAATTAAGGATAAAGAAGAAATAACTCCGCCACCTTGCCTATGTATAGAGAGTGAGATTAATAATATAGGAAGAGCTGGCGGCAGCGTGTTTATTACTTATAATTATAATATATTAATTTAATATCTAAAGGAGCCAGTATTTACTGAAACTCTTGTTAATATAAGCCTTTAATGTTATAATCTTTAGCGACTTTAAGTCTTTCCTATTTATAAGAGGGAGCTACATTATTAAGAGTAAGGCATTTGTGTTAAGCTCCAGCTAATTAAGGTAAAGGTTAACACTTAGCACATAGGTATTTATAATGTTAGGTTTAATATAGATTCTAAGGTTATAGATTAGTGGCAGAAGATTAATACGTAACTTATTATATAGGCTTAATATACTAATAAATGTGGCTAGATTAAGGCTCTAACTGTTAACCTTTTAATTATATATGCTCCTAATGGAAACTAGCCAGCGGCCTCTTGCCTATTAATAATTAATTAACTCTATAATAAACTTCTAACACCCTTATAGAGTTTAGAGCTTAATGCAACACCTTACATACTTACTGGTGGTGTTGTAAATTTAATAGGCTTATAAGTTAAGCTTACTAGGTATTAGCGCTATAAAAAGCACTATCCTAACGCTAATTAGTGTTATATACTTAGCCAGGTAGATATTAAATTAATAGATAAGGACTTATGGGAGTGGGTAACTAGTATTTAGTAAGGTATTATAAATATTAAGAATCCACCTTATAAGCTTGCTACTCGGCTTACTAAAAGAGCGGCGGTGAGAGGGAAAAGTGGTAGAGGAGTACGCTAATCTACCTTAAATAAGAGCTCTGCAGTTAATAGCCTAGGCGTTATTAATTACTTTTACGTTAGCCCTATAGGCTTAATATTAGATTAGCAAATTACTCCTATACTAGTAAGCTAACTACCCTTATTATTCTTACCTATATTACTAATATACCGCCTATAGGGTATTAACCATATAAAGGATCTAGAGGAGTTCTTTAAGTATTAGAGGTAGAGTATAGCTGGCGACCTTAACTAGGAGACTGATTTTAAAGCTACGTATAAAGTTATCTGTGATTTAAGGTAGGACTTAGAGCTCCTATATAATAAATCTAATAGCGCTAATTCTATTAAGGAGCTTATTAAGGCTGGTGTTAAATTAGGTATTACAAGACGACTATAGAAGGACTTAAAGAAGTGGGTAAATAAGCGTCGTACTTAGCTTAAGGGAGGGTTTTAAGACGTAGATAATTAGCAAAATATAGGGTATCTCTATCACTAGTGGCGCTCCTATAGTAGTAGAGACGCCCTATATCTGGGCTTTTTAAAATATAAGGTGTTTTTATTACTACTAGCGCCCCTATAGTAATAAAGACACCCTATATATAACAGATTAAAGCCTTTTAGTGTAAAGGCTTAGTTAAAAGAATAGAATCTATTGGTAGCCAGTAAACAAGAATTCCAAGACGAGGACTAGAAGAAGGTCGAGGAAAGGACACGTCTATATATATAGGGCCAAGGCTCGGCTCGGCCGAGCCCCTGACTAGGGTCTATAACAGTGCCATAACATCATCCCCCCCTTCAGTAAAGCCTGCCCTCAGGCTTTGTAGTTGTTCTCCCCGTTAAGAAAGCTACGTTGTTCTTCCTAGCATCAGATCCGTTCTAAATTGTTACTGCAGGCGGAGCAGTAAGAGTCGATTTAATAGCTACAGGTAGAGCAGTAAGGTGTTAATTAGGTTAGCTACAGGCAGAGCAGCAAGTGGTTAGTAAAAAAAAATTTAGGCCATACAGCGCCAGTCCTAACGTTAGGAGGTTAATATGTATATGCAGTCCTATAGTTCTGCTGCTATATAGCCTAGCCTAGGCTAGTACTATATATTGCTAGGAGCCTTCTGTTCTTTATTATTCCTCCTAGAACTCTATTATCTCCTAGCTCTCTACCCCGCCTTTTAAAAAGGCTTCGCCCTAAGCCGTTAGTTAAATCCTCCCCGTAGGGGCTCCCCGGGGTTAGTAGGGTTAGTAGGGTCGTACAAACAAAGGCTAGGAAATTTTTTTTTTGGGGTAAACATTATCTCGTTAGGTGGTCCATAGGTCGTTATAACAGCAGGTATATTAGCGCTGTTATTATTGGTTTGTAGTAATATGGTGCCAGCGTCTTGTTCTTATCCTTGGCAGTATAGTGCCAGCGTCTAGTTCTTGTTGGTTCTTAGCAGTACAGTACCAGCGTCTGTTCTTCCGTAGGCTATCGGCACGGTTGTTGTTAAGTCGGTCCTTCCATAGGCGCATTAGCAGGTCGGGTAGTATATAGATAATTAAGCAAGATTGGACATAATGTGCTGCACTACTCGCTCTATAGTAAGGGATAGGTCTGGGTCTAGTTCTTATACTCCTCTAAGTAGCCGGCTAACTCCATTCTAGGCTCTTACTAGAACACTACACGATAGATTATAATATGCTTTCTCCCTTACTATCTTAAGCTGTAGGCGTATCTTTCTATATCTTTATTTTGATCGTCTAGGAATAGCTCTGGTTGGTCAGTCGGTCTATTGATTAGGTTAGGTCAGTGGATTGTAGGCGTATCGGCACGATCGTTGTTAGGTCGTAATAGTAGGCGCATCGCGCTATTATTATCTGGTCCTTGGCAGTACGGTGCCAGCGTCAAGTCCTTAGCAGTACAGTGCCAGCGTTAGGGTCAGTTAGTCAGGGTCTGTTAGCCAGGTTAGTTCTTCTAGGCTGCAATAAACGTATTACTAATTAACTTGCCTAAGCAAGCCTCAGCGCGCTCGTCGCAAGGTAGAATTAAGGTTGGTCTTGGAATAATGTGAAGGCTTAGTTAAAAGAACAGAATCTATTAGTAGCTAGTGAACGAGAATTCCAAGACGAGGACTAGAAGAAGGTCGAGGAAAGGACACGTCTATATATATAGGGCCAAGGCTCGGCTCGGCCGAGCCCCTGACTAGGGTCTGTAACAGTGCCGTAACATTTAGTGTATTTATAAATAACACGTATAGTTAAAGACGCTAAAGACTGATTGTAACTCTTACCCTAAAAACCTTAGTAATTATACCCACTATATTAGAAATGGCCTCTTACGCTTTTACTCTTACTATTAACCTTATCTACACTCTAAAGAAGGAACGCTTTAAAGCTATAGCTAAAGGTTTCTGGGTGCTCTAGCTAAGAGTACCACTTCCACTAAATAAAGGCCTTTAGCTCTCTAAAAAACTCTTTAATTGGATTTAGATTAGGTGAGTATGGAGGTAAATATACTAGCTTAACGCTAAAGGTGTTAAAGAGAGACTTTATCCTTTCTAAATAATGGAAGCTAGCGTTATCTATAACTACTACTGATTGCTTAGTAGGAAAGCGATTATACTGTGGTAGAAGAGTATTTGCTACTTAAAACTTAAAGCCTTCGCTATTTATCGAGCCCTTATATACTGAAGCTGCCAGTACGCCGTTAATTGTATACGTAGGCAGTATATTAAGCCTCCTTTTACCCTAATTATATAGCGTCTATAAGACTGGTGTAATACTAGAAGGAGCCTAGCCTGCCTTCCGTATGCCTGTCTTTAAATCCGCACCTAACTTATCTACAAATACCAGTTAATTGGCGGTATACTATAATATAATGGCAAAATATATGTTGTGATCGTAAGCGCTACGTTTAAGGGCTACCTGTTTACACTTCTTTATGTAAGCTACTATAAGCTCTATACTAGAGGATCTAATTAGCTTACCTACTTTCTTATCTAGCTAGCTAAATAGAGCTCTTAAAATATTGTATAGTAGCTTACTATAACGTTGAACGTGTTATAGATTAGCCACTGCAACTTGTTACTAAAGAGATTTGGCTTCTCCTCTAGCCGTATTAGTATTACCACAATTATCCAATTGCTTAGTAGGAACTGGCCGCCTTCACCGTTTAAAGGTGCCTAAGTTAAGCTAAAGACTTGTAAGTTCCTTCTAATTGAGGTAATTGAGCGAATTGTATAGCTAGCAGCGGAGGCATACTCTGCTTGAGTCGCTCTAAGTTAAAAAAGATCCTTAATTAGAGCGTGCTAATATGGGCCTATTCGCGGAGCCATATTATGGGTAGAGGATAGGTAGAAACCTTATAATATTTAATAACAATTACAACACTATAAAGGAAGATTAATTGCGGACATCTTGTTAGGAATAAGGTCCTTACAGCCAAGCATACGGCTTCGCTTCGATTACTATGTACAGTTGGTGGCAACCAAGCGAGATTGGATGCCCGTAGCGAATTTAAAATATCGCAGCGCTCGCCAAAAACAAGCGAATTTTTCGCCTAACGTGGTGTACGGGGTTTTGCACGGGTACTGGGTTTTACTCGAGCTAGTAGACCGCCTTCCTTTTTAAGCTAGTTAATTTCCTAACGTAGAATACTGCCGCCTCCAAGCTTGAATATTAACTTTTAACCTACTTTTCTACCTTACTAAGCAATAGCTATGCCCTCCAAACCTCATACACTAGGTGTAGAAGACCGTCTATAAGCTGCTCTAACTGCCTGGCAAATTAGCGGCTTCTATTACAGCCCAGAAGCCTGCATGAAGGCCTATAAAGTTACTCCCTCTACCTTTTAAAGACGCCTCTAAGGCAAATATAAATCTTATTAAATTACCCATATTAACCAATATCGCATTACACTAGCTGGCGAAGTGGTGATTGTTTGGCACTATATATATCTTATAAATGCTGGATTTCCTTGTTAACTATATACAATCCGGACAATAGCTAATATTATCCTATACCGCAAACACTCCTACCTCCCTTAGTACCACAAGATTTAACTATTAGGCAAAAACTAGGTCTATTACTTTCTAAAATAATAGGATAAGCTTTAAATCTGCTATATATAATTAATTAACCAAGAACGAGCCATAGCTAGTAATAATATTACCCTTATTACAAAGTTCTTTACTAACTACTCTAATGCAAAGACCTAGTATAATGTTAAAGACGATAATACCTAGAATATAGATAAAACTGGTACCTTAATGGGTTATGCATATAGCGCTAAGGTGGTAATATTGTAAGGCAGAGCTACTAATTTTAAGATGGTTAACGGCTCTAGGGAGTAAGTCTCACAAATTAATTACATTGGTATAGTAGGGACAACTATACCACCTTTTATTATCTTTAAAGGCCATATATATACTAAGAGAATATAGGAGGAAGCTTACAAAGCTCTTAGCAACTACGCTATTAGCGTTAGTAAGAATGGCTAGTTAAATTAGGAAATTGGACTAAAATGGCTATAGTACTTTAAGCACTATACCTAGCAAACTAAGGTATAGCAGAGGATGGCAGTAAAGGCAGTAAAAAAAGGAAGAAATAGTAAATTAATTGGCTATTAACTACTAGTTATGGACGGCTATAGTAGCCATATTAACGTTAACTTTATTAAGTACTATTGGAACCATAAGATTATACCTATATACCTACCACCGTATTTAATGTATCTACTCCAGCCACTAGATCTTGTAATTTTTTCACCTCTTAAGCATGTATACTCTACTAAAGTTAATAAATACGCAGCTTGCGGTATTACTGGTATAAATAAAGAGTATTTTCTAAAGATACTTGGCGAGATTCGGCCTTAAATCTATACTAAAGTGTTAATAAGGAGCGCCTTTAAGGCGGTAGGCCTCCTCCTATATAACCTAAATTAAGCCCTTATACGCTGCTCTACTTAGCTATCTACTCCTCCACCTTACCTAGCTAAGGCGATAATTCTATCCTTACCTCTATATTCTTCCCCTCCTAATAGCGCCTATGCTAGATCTTATTACTAGCAAACAATTCTTAATCCAGAAATAACTCTAAAGGCAACGGAGGCCTGCGTTAACTCACTAATAACGTACCTATAATCTTTAGAGAATAGTCTTAAGCTGCTATAGGTGGAGAATAAGGAGCTTCGGCAACATACTAATAAGAGGTAGGTAAGGAAGAAGTAGAAACAAACAGTACTCTCTAAGGAATTGGTTCTTATACTAGCGGCAGCTTAGGAGCTTGCTGCTAGTAAGGAGGCTGCTGTAAGGGCTAAAGAAGAAGCTAAGCTAGCTAGGGATACGCTGCGGAAGAAGTGTTAAATAGCAGCTACGCTTAAAAGAGAATAGGTAGAGGCTAGAAAGGAAGCTCGGAGGATTACCGCTAATATAAAAAAGCTATTTACGCTTCATAATAGAGAAGCAAAGAATGCTGTAAAGGCAGTAAAAAAGGCGCAGAAGGCCTCTAACGCTGCCGCTAAAATTACTTACTAGAAGAACACTATTAAGGCTAAATCAGCGGCTACTAAAGCAGCTAGTTAATGGCAATTACATTAATTAATGGCTAAGAGGCTCTAGAAGCAGGCGGAAGAGTCTTCTTCTATATGGGCCGCAGCTTAAGCCATTGTCAAGCAACTCCAGGAGGCAGCTAAGAAAACGTCGGATCTATAGGATCTACTAGAGGATATTAAGGAAGATCAGGACGATGATAATATGAGTAATATAAGCGACAAGTCCTCTGATAAGGAGGCTGAGCTAATTGGTGGCGACTAGGGGCAAATTCACCAGCTAATTAAGCTTTAAAACACCAAAAATAGACTTTAGATAGACTTATATATATATATTAATTGCTTTAAAACTCCTTACTAATAATGCGATGATTTACAATGGTCTTTACTAGTTATTTACCACCAAATAAGCATTTTTGCAAATTTTGGTGTTCAAATCGTGCAAAACCCAGTACCCGTGCAAAACCCCGTACACCACGTTATATGCGATCTTTTTGCTCCATGCTCTTACAGAGTGTAGCACCGCTCCAAAATGCGCCGCTCTCTTTCCCGTCACTCCGCCGTCCAAGGAGATTTCCTACACTTACTTAGGTTTATATAAGAGATGCAATCTTCCCTTTTCATTCCTCTCTCTGAAGCGTGAGCTCCCTTTTCAGCTCCTACTTCGGTCAAACTTTGGCTTGGTCCATTTCTTCGCTTAGCTGTAGCAAGCGTCTCACTTCTCTACATCTGTGTTATGATACAGTAGACTTAATCCCCGGGTACGATGTTGCCTCTAACAATCCAAGTCAATTATCTATGGCTGTGAAGAGACATCGGCCTTGCTGAGCCAGTATCACAGCTACAAAAACATTACCCGCAGTATCACCCATTCCTACTTTCTGAATTCTGTCAGATAGACTATTAGATTCTTCATTATCGGATTTCATCAATGGATTTTGGATGCGAGTCAGGGTCTATAAGGTTCAGGATTTTGGCGAGCCTTTGCTGATTAACTCAGCGATAAGTAATGAGTCCAAGGGCAACTAAGGGCAACTGCAGTTGTTTTGTTGTCGTGTATTTCTTCGTAATCTAGAAATGGTAGCAACAGCAGACACTCCTTCTAGTTACCCTGCTTTGACTCGTTCGATCAATAGCCAAGGATCAATGAGACACGGCTACTGCCTTCCAAAAGACATCCCACAGTTTATCAGGCAGGGGATGCAATAGCATCGCTTCCTGAAATGCAAGTGATGCGCCAATCAGGGGGTTGTGTCAAAGCGAGAGGAAGCGCTGCTTCCAAGAGCACATCTTGCTACTTTTCGATAACTATCAATCAGTAAACAAATCGCCCATCAATCTGTAATTTGGGAAGCTATAAAAAATGTTCCACTGCCTCGAACCCTTCATCTTTTCTAATCATCACAATGCGCTCAAGCATGATCATTGTTTAGAAATTCTGGCCTTATCACGAGTCTCTTGTCATACAATCTTGTCTTTCTTGTTACACGCAAAATCTACATCTCCACCATTTCCTTTTCTATACTCTCTTCTTTCCCGTCAAAACCCCCATTGACTCCCGAGTCACCCACCTTACCAACCGATCGCCCAAGCAAACCCAATATCCCAAGTGTGAGCTTCTGCTCTTTTGCCATTCAGCTTTCGCTAACATCATATTCACTCCCAACTGTCCACCTGAGCCCCCAATCGACCTCAGAACAAGTGTCATCATCGGTCGTCGTTACGCATCCTCGGACAATTGAATACAAAGGCAGGTGGGGTGCGATAATGATGAGCCCGACGTGTCATCCAATCGAGACCAGACTGAAAGGAATTGACCCCAATCAGTCTGGTCTATGAGAAATCGTCCATATCTGACATCAAACCTGCACCTGCCAGCAAAGGGCTCACTGCTGTCCACTTCGTGGTTTGTTCTAGGTTCGACCGTTTCCATCGACCTCAGAACAAGTGTCATCATCGGTCGTCGTTACGCATCCTCGGACAATCGAATACAAAGGCAGGTGGGGTGCGATAATGATGAGTCCAACGTGTCATCCAATCGAGACCAGACTGAACGGCATTGACCCCGATCTCAGTCTGGTCTATGCGAAACCGTTGATATCTGAGACATCAAACCTACACCTGCCAGTAAAGGGCTGACTGCTGTCCACTTCGTGGTTCGTTCTAGGTTGACCGTTCCCATCGACCCTTAGAACAAATGTCATCATCGGTCGTCGTTACGCATCCTCGGACAATCGAATACAAAGGCAGGTGGGGTGCGATAATGATGAGCCCGACGTGTCATCCAATCGAGACCAGACTGACCGACCTTGACCCCCGGTCAGTCCGGTCTATGCGAAGCCGTCTATATCTGAGACATCAAACCTGCACCCGCTAGTACAAGGCTGACTGCTGTCCACTTTGTGGTTCGCCCTAGGTTCGACCGTTCCCATCGACCTCAGAGTTGGTTCTCATCATCGGTCTGATAGCATTGTGAGTCTTGCTACATTCTTGGAGCGACTGATAGGCTAATATAAGCTAATGATTCCATTAGCTCCCGACCGAGCTCACTAGGCCACGATCCTTCCTGTGTCTCGCAACCGTTGAACAAGCGACGGAACCATTCGTGTCGAGTGTGGAAGTGTATCTGACGCTCCCAACACAAGTTGACACGGCAAGCCACCGTCTCCGTCAGTTCTGGAAGTGCATCTGAGGATGCCAGAACGCCGCGGTTAAGGATGGCCTATTCCGCCTGGAGACACCAGTTCATTTGATGATCTACGGTCTCGGCCAGATCCATAAGGCCAACCGTGCAATCAGGTCGGTGCATCCATAGCAACCTGCTTTCGACATCGAGCGGTTCCCGCTACCAATGCAGTATCCCGCCAAGTGCAACGTGTTTCCACTTTCTAAACGCGGCTGATGATCAAGTCTTCTCTCCAGATCCTCGCCTGCGCAGACAGCCTCCGGATTCGGTTCACTTTACTATCGCTTCATCTCATCGACGGTTCTTCATCATCTTCGGTTTTACATGTTGCATAATGGGTCAGGAGGTTCAGTCAGTGGTTCCTTGGTTAGACTTCTCAGGTTGATGGCCTCGGCGGTTGATTGTCTTGGCGGTTGATGAGGGTTGTGGCCTTGATGGTTGATGGTCTCGGCTCGTTGGTGGTGTGGCGTTGGCGGTGGTATCCCTTTAGCGTTGGCTTGTCTTCACCAGTTGCCTTCATTCCTTTCGTAGGTTCGGCTCCTTGAGATGGATTTTTCTGGAAAATGTCAGCAGGTCGGCGGTGGCGTATTCATAATTCCTTCCATCGTGTCAGCAAGTAGTTGGTAATCAAACGGTCCTTTCTGATAACATCGGTATTCACGTTATACGGCAAACCTCGACCCTGCATTGTCGCATTTCCATTAATACACCTCTTGTATACGCCCTCCTAAGAGAGCATTTATTAGCGTTATCACAATAAAGAACGGAGGTATTTGGAGAAAGTGCAATCCTATTTTGAGATGAACTCGGATAAAGTTGTTTAGTGCAAGAAAGATAGAGGGAAAGGAAGGTACGTAGAACACCGGAAGAGGTGACTTTTATAGAACGGGTGGCTGCCTGAGCAGAGGCTGAGCCGAAGTTGAACCGGGCAAACAGTCAGCCCTGAATACCGCTAACCTGGTTGGGTGCCAAGACTTTTGCGGATGGCATCTCCTTTTCCACAAGGTTCGTCTGTTCTCGCAATATACCCTATTATTCCATCAATTGAGTTCCCTATCCACATCTTACCTCACAGTCTAGGAGTTTATAGAACTTAATAAGATAAGGGTAAGGTAATCTAATTAGTTTAGGAGTTCGCAGGACTTCACAAGCGTGGCGGGATTTCTCCCCGAGGGTCTGATTCATCAGAAAACCGTAACTGTCAGGTGACGAAGTCACCTCGCCTATAAACACTGGAAGCAGTGATCTTTAGTTTCTACGAGTAGAAAAACGGTATAAATAAATAATAGGCGGAGTGTTTTGATAGGAGAGCGTGAAAGGAATTAACTAAGGCCAAGTATTATCAAGCGCCTTGGGAGTTTGCCGACCTGCATCTGAATACAATAGCTTAAGAGTTTCAACGATTTCTAAGTTACACCTCTGCAGAAACTAGCTATGGGAATTTCACTAGCAGCTCAAGGACGATATGTAACAGTGCAGTGTGGGAATTGAATGAGCGACTTAATTCTAAATCTATGGAAATCAAGTGAACTAAATACATGAAAGTAGAC
>Ga0307507_10006912_pt1 | contig 16903 bp, 17 predicted proteins | sample 7_EM_MG_FD_207223 | JGI IMG/M metagenome (GOLD analysis project Ga0307507, IMG submission 207223) | Populus trichocarpa ectomycorrhiza microbial communities from riparian zone in the Pacific Northwest, United States - 7_EM | ecosystem: Host-associated > Plants > Roots > Unclassified | place...
ACACTATTGCGTCGTCATGTGAAAAGCCTATGAGTCAACTGATCTCATAGTGTGAAAGATAACAAACCGATGACTAATAACTATTAGTCATGTGAGAGTCTGCCTTGCTTAGTCACCGTTTGTGACAGTATATCTCTTGTCAAGATTTCCATCGACCCTTCTCCTTCCTGTCCTTTGTTAGGGGTAGCCGGTGTGGTAATCTCCAATACCGGACTAGCTCTTATGATCCAGTGGTTCTATAGATGGAGAATCTTGTCTAGGAAGGCTGGTAGTAAAGTGTAACTAAGTTACTCGCGTAGTATAAAGTTAATGAAAGAAATAATAGTTTTCAACTTATAATATTGATAAGATCCCTTCTCCGGTCCTTGATGATTCTGTTTTAAGCGAGGGAGGCACTTCGATATTTATATTCCGCGTCTGAATGTCCGCGGACTACATGCCCTAACCATACTAACTAATTATTGACCGAACTAAGGTTTCTCAACCCGTAAGTGCGAACACCCTTTGACCCTGACAACCGTTCGAATCCATGCTCACATTATGCAGACAGAGTCTACGGTCTTATCGTGTGGGTGTGTCAGTTCTGTGAACAAAGGCCAGTCTAGAGTACACTAGCCGACTAATGCCAATGTAATAATATCTCTTCACCGAACCGTATATGAACCGGCCAATTTCATAGGGGTCAGGCCATTCAATGCGCGAGAGTCTGTCACTGTCTGCGTATCAGGTTTCCTAACAGACTTCTGGCAGTAATCGCTCGAATCGCACGTTGTGCTTAGTATTTTATGTTCGTATTGACTGGTTCTGAGCCGTCCCGGAGGTCTCCGCTATGTGTCTTTTGGTATCGTCATACGATATTTTACTTAATTGTTAATTCTGATTCCATCCGTAATCTTAGAGAACTCTCGTTCCTACTCTATGGGCATCCTAAAACGTGAACGCACACTTAAATCTCTCAGACGTCTTTGGGCCATGATCGCCGCCATTACATGACTTGTTGCATAATTATATTTCAATTAATAATAACTATGACGCGGGTGTGAATCGAACGCCTAACCTTATAGTCGGAGGCACGTGACTATCATGTTATGCTAGACCAAGATGTATCTTTTAGTTATATTTTGACTGATTGGTACACAGGGGTCTGTGCGTGAGCCTTATTGGTTGGCATTCTTGGTATGCCTAGCACGAGCTCCCTCCTCCTAGGTTTTGTCCCTCAATACCCAATTGTGCTATCCCGTTTCGAACTCAAAGTAGTAGCGTGAAAACCCTAACGCGTTTGCTTGGCCACATGAGGAAAATGTTTCCTCTTCATTCGACTGCCGCGAGTCTGGGCATATCCGGATTTTGCCTCTGAAACTATTCTACTAGCTCCTGAGCGTTCCCTTGCCCTTCCGGTGGTTCCCAGGTGTTTTCGTCCTCGGCGCAGCGCATACTTTCCATGTAATGAAGTAATGAAGTTCCTCGAATTCTTTGTTACGTCTTCCAATCTTACTTGTGTAAGTAATAACTTCCCCTTTCACGATTTTTTCTATCTCCCATTCGTGGTCTCCTTCAATATCTTCCGGAACTCGGGGAGGCAGTTCTCTTCCTTCCCGTACTGATGCTCAGTAAGGTTCCAACAATGAAACATGAAAGATTGGGTGAATTTTCCACCTCGGCGATATTTCTAGATTGAATGCGCGCTCTCCTTTCTTGACTTCCAGTACTTTAAATGGGCCGTGCATTCTTGGACTTAACTTTTTTCTTTGGTCGCTTGGTACGAATGTTTTTTGCATTTAACATTACCAAGTCTCCAACCTTAATGTCCGGTTGTTGACGGGCTTTCCGATCGTAGTATTTGCTCATTTCTTATCGAGTTTGTTCTAGCGCCTTCCTGGCGTGTTGGTGAGTTACCTGCATCCAGTGCGCGTACAGTCCTACTCCAGGGTTTTGAGCTTCTCGTTCCTGCATCCACTGTGTCTGTGGATGGAACCCGTAATTGGCGTAGAAAGGTGACATTCCATGTGCGTTGGTGGTGGAGTTATTGTACGCGTGTTTGGCTAGTGGTAGTAGCTGATACCAGTCGTTCTGGTCGTAATTGACAAAATTGCGTAGGTATCCTTCCAGTGTTTGGTTGGTCCTCTCCATCTGGCCATCTGTTTGGGGGTGATATGCAGTAGATATTTTTCGTCTTATGGCTAGTGACTTGCATAACGACTACTCGAATTCTCCCGGAAACTTGGCATCCGTATCCCAAATGATTTCAGTGAGTAGACCGTCAAGTTTCCAGACTTCCAGCAAGAATGTGTCGGCCACATCTTTTGGGGTCGCGTTTCCATTTGAACCGATAGAGTATGCCATTTTTGTGAATCGATCTACAACCACCATGATCTGTGTGTGAACTTGTGATTCTGTTAGATTGGTTATGAAGTCTGTCGAGATGGAAGTCCATGCCGCAAAGAGGATTTGTAGTGGTTGTAGTAATCAGTATCGCGCATGCCTCAGTGATTTATTGTGTTGACATTCATCACAGGATCTCATATAATCATTTATCCATACCGTGAGTCCCTTCCAGTAAAACCCTCTGGTGACGATTTCCACCGCTTTGTCTTGTCCAAAATGTCCTGCCACTGGCACCTGCGAATCGTCGCATCCTTTTGCGATGATTGTTTGTAACCCTTCGTCGTTTGAGATGTATAGTCGATTCCTATAGTAGAGTAGTCCGTTTCTACTCATCCAGTTCTTTGGGAACTTCTTTTCTTCGTTTTCCAGTCTATCGAGCTCTTTCTTCCTCACTGTCCATTCCTTGTCCTTTTTGCTTGCCGTTGCTACCTTTGATATAAAGTCGGCCTTGAATACCTTGATTTCTACTTGTGAAATGATGGCGCTTGACATTAAGACGTGCTTCTGTCTTACTCTGGGATGGCTACCAATGTCTTCGATATCAAAGTATTCGTTTTTTCCGGCTTCTGCTTGTAGAAAGCATATCATAGGGAGGGTGTCTGTGACTCTTATTGTATGTTTTGGAGACATGTCTGTGCTCTAAAAACCAGTGTCCGCTCATTCCATCAACTCCAACTTGTCCACTTCCATTATGTCGGATATGTTGATTATTTCAATAATGAGTTGGGCGATTCGGTCTACTTCCGGGATTCTGCAATCTGCTTTGCCGTGGTTAATCATAATAACCCTTATTTCGCCAGTGTAGTCAGCGTCAATGACCCCCCCGTTGATTGCTATTCCTTTCTTACTTGGTAGGCCACCTCGTGGGGCAATCCGGGCCTAGGTTCCTTTTGGTAGTCCAATGGCTATTCCTGTCTCCGCTAGGACTTGTCCTTCAGCTGGAATGGTGAACTCGCTTATCGCGTAGATGTCATGTCCTGCCGCTAGTCTTGATCCTTTGGTTGGTAGTATAGCTTTGTTTGACAGTCGCTTAACACTGACTCTGTTTCTTATCGCGGGTTCAGGTTCTGAGATGTAACCCTTGTCTTCGTCATCTCCGTGGATAAGTGATATTTGGAAGTGTTCAGGTTTCAATATTGACTATTCGCTATGCTTAGCTCCCTCCGCAGGACAGTACTCCGGCCGTCCGCTCAGTGCAGCTTGTTTTCCTCCTCTTTTCCCCGGGCGGTATACAATTTTGAAATGGTAATCTGTCAATCTCTGTTGCCACCTGTTTTGCCTCTGATTCCAAACCTTTGTTGTGAGAAAGTTTTGTAGGTTTTGGTGGTCGGTGTATACCGTCACGGGTTTATCCGCCCCTACCAGATAGTGGTTCCATTGCTTAAAGGCTTCCAGTATTGTGAGTAATTCCTTGTTGTGAATCTCATAGTTCCTTTCCGCAGGGTTTAGTTTCCTGGAGTAGAATGCTACTGGATGTAGCCTTTTGTCTTTATACTGCGATAGCACGCATCCGAGTGCAAAATCGCTCGCGTCCATTTCTACCACTGTTTCTCTGTCGGGATAGGAGTGTTCCAATATAGGGGCTGTAATGAATTTTCTTTTTAGTTCCGTGAACGCTTTGTTTTGCTTAGGGCCCCAGTGGAACTTGGCCTTGTCTTCTTTCAGTGTTTCTGTTATGGGCGTGCATATTTTTGAAAAGTCTTTGATGAACCGTCGGTAGAAATTTGCGAAACCTATAAAGATTTGTACCTTCTTTACCGATCGCGGGGCTCTCCAGTTCATTACTGATTCGACTTTTCTCTCGCTCATTCTGAATCCGTCGCTTCCTACTATGTATCCTAAGACCTCGACAGATTTGACATGGAAAACCAATTTGGTTACCGATACTGCCAGTTGGTGCTCCTCCAGCTTTGCCAGGACTTCTTTGACCAATTCAAGATGTTCTTCCTCACTTGCTGAGTATATCAGGATATCGTCTAAGTAGACAACTACTCTGTGATGGAGAAATTCCTCTAGGATTTTGTTCATCATTGCTTGGAATGTGGCAGGGGCGTTGACGAGTCCAAATGGCATGACTTTGTACTCGAAGTAACCGTTTCGGGTTCTGAATGCGGTTTTCCATTCGTCTCCTTCCCGTATCCTTAACAGGTGGTATCCGTCTTTTAAGTCCAACTTGGTAAATATTTGAGCTTCTGCTACTCGGTCTTTTAGTTCCCCTATTAATGGTAGTGGGTACTTGTTTAGAATTGTGAGTTTATTAAGGTTTCGGTAGGCAACGCATAATCGTAACTTTCCATCTGGTTTTGGGACGAATAGGATTGGTGCTACTGCGGGTGATTGACTGTGGACAATCTTTCCTTGTTTCAGCATTTCTTTTAGATATTTGTCCAGTGTATCTAGCTGGTATGCTGACATCGGCTAGATTGGTCCCCAGGGGGGTTTGGCACCTGGTTTGAGGTCTATTGCATGATCGAACGTTGTTCACTCTGCTAATTTCTCTGCTGTTGCAGTGAGAAATAGTTTGTGATAGTCCTCGTAGTATTGTGGTATCTTGTCCAGCAATAGTTGGTTTGGGTCCTCTTGTCGACATATCCTGCCCACTTACTGAGCTTCTTCGTCAAAAGCCACCGTCTCATCCCATTCAAACATTCCTTCCACTCCTTTGCCTTCGACATATCCCGGACAGCATTGTCCAGTGAATGTCCATTTTTGGGGTTCGTCGATGTTACCTATAGGGTGCTCCTTGTGCCACTATCAGAATGGAATGATGAGGTCGTATTTTCCTACTGTGGCTACCTCACAAGAAATGCTCGTGCGGTGCCCATTATTTCCTAGTTCGAGAAGGATGGGATGTGTGAAGTGTTTTCCTCTTGATGAATTAATCTCGTAGTCGAAAGCTAGGATGTTTAGTGCTTTGTGGCAAGTCTCATAAGGTATGTCAAAGTGTTCGAATAAGTCTTTATTGATCAAAAAGATGGTTGATCCTGAGTCAAGCAGTACTCGGATGGGTATTCGCTTTGCAACTGCTTCAATAAATGCGGGCCCTTCCGGGCATTCGTAGGGTGAAGGTTTTGGGACCTGAGTCCTGAGTCATTTGCCAAACTGCAGTGTGTCTGTGCGTTTTCGTTTATCATTTATTGCGTTTTTTGGGTGTAGGTAAGAGGGGTTTGTTACTATGTCTGCATAGTTTCAACCCTTGAGGTCTCCTCAGACAAACTTAAAATGTCTTTTCTTTTGGTTATCGGGCAGCCCACTACTAGCGGGCTTTACTTCCTGCAGAGGAATTCCCATAACCTCTAGTGTGCCAGTTCTCTGACTAACTGCTAGCAGGATTTTTAGCGGTATAGTTCAGGTATAAGGGGATTCTAAGCCAGATCCGCGAACTCAAACTTATCTTTCAGCCGGACCTTGTATTCATTGGACAGCATAGAGGTACTTCGACATACGTGCCCTATCACTCACGTCATCGGTCCAGGTGTAAGATTCCTGGGGCCTGCTCTCGAGGAGCGATTCCTGGTTCTGCTAGCTGCTGCTAGTATGAACCTTTTCTTGAGGCCCTCATTGGACTGGTCATACTAGGTTTCTTTTACTTATCACCATTCTAACTCTTTTTCTTCATCTGGGTACCGGATGATAATTTCCCCAGTTCGCTCCGCTTTGTTCTCTTTTGCCTTCAGGGTGACGTCCGATCTACTTGTCGTAGTCTCTTATTTTTAAATATCGATTTCGGAGGGAGGGCATCCTCTGAGTACCTGAGTGGCGTCGCCATCGGTGTCGGGAGTAACTCATGTTAACTCCATGTCGCTAAAATCCCATGCCAAGGGTCTCTCAATTTGATTGACACGAGGTATCCCTTCTGGTGACTTTTGTCTGGTCACTGTCGAGGTTTGGGGTCGTCGAAAGGGGGTTATAGGGCCGGCTTTCCATTGCCAGTAAGTAGGGTGCCGTGGTCTTTAACCAAACTGTTTCATCAGTTGCGTACCGATCGTGAATACTTGGATTGTTTTCCTACAGTTTGCCCATTTGTGGTTATTCATTCCACAATGGGTACCCTGTTGTGCCCTTTTCCGATCTTGGATTACTTGGTCCTTGATTCCTTCGTGAGCTTTATTCCAATCCGTATGTTCCATTTTTCCCTGCGCTGCTACTGGGCCCTTTCCTTTCCTTTCGGCTTCCATTTTTATTTTATAGGCCGCTTTTTCTTCGGCAGAATATTGCTTTCTTTGTTCTCTAGGCTTTCTGACAGCCTTTTCTTCTCTCTTTCTTTTCCCTCCTCTGTCGTATTGGGAACTACTTGGGCCACCGTGCTGTAAGGTCGAGTTGTTCCAGGAAAGTTTCTTCCCGCCTGTAGACTGTTCTTAGTGCTGTAATCCAGGCACTATCTGTAGCGTATTCCTCAGTTGATAGTCGGCGCAGGGCGTCTTTCGGGATATGTCATTCTACCATTTGTCGCCATGTGACTCCACTCATTCCTCCATGGGTGTTGTGGTTTTCAATTTTGAGGAGGTAGCGGTCAATGTTACCTTTATAGGTAACTTTTGTCATTAATGCTAGGGATCTTTCTCCCTCATGCGTGAGTGCGAATCGTAGGATGCACTGTCCTCTGAACGCCTCCCAAAATTCGTAACCTTCGATCTTCAGATGGCCTAATTCTCCAGTCATCTTATTTCGATAGGTAAATGCAAAGGCTGACACGTCTTCGCCTTCCATTCTCCTCAGCGCACATTTGATTCGATCCTGATCTGATCTCGACTGGTTGGGGTTTCTTTTGAAGTAGTTCTTGTATTGAAGGAACCAGAGTTTGACATTTTCGTCCTTTCAGTTTTTGAACGGGAGTGGGGCGTCAGCCTGTCGTTTCCCACTGTTCGCGATAGCTTTTCCAATCGCCTGAGCCATTATCGCGACTTGTAGGTCGAGAGGGTCTCTTCTGTCTGGTTGCCAGCCTGAGTTACCACCTCCTCCACCTCCTCCACCAACCTGGGCTGATTCATCGTCGCTGGGATCTGGGTTATTGCCTTGTCAAGGGGGAGGGGGACCTTGGTTTCCACCTCCCTGGTTTCCCGACCTTGGTAGTTCTCCTTCTCACTGTTTCCCTTTGTCTTACCTGCCTTGTTCTCTTGGATTTTGCTCCTGTCTTTCTTGTGCCCATCTTTGTACTCAATCAGGGTTCGTAGCGACTTGTAGGGCAGCAGGAGGTTGTGTCGGCAGTGGAGCTGGGGTAGTAGTGGTAGGGGTTGTTTGGAGGCTGGCCAATTTTTGCATTATAATGGGCATTTGAGCGGAAAACTCTTCATTTGCTCGTTCTTCAGTTTCAGCATGTCCGTTGACCACTCGCTAAAGGGTGGCAACATCTGCTCCATATTCAGTCCTCAATTTGATTACTCCTTACTCTAGGGCATTTGCCCTATTTGCTGAAGTCTCGAACTGTCCCATTATATTAGCATGTAGTTGGGAGCTTACTACTTCGTAACGACTTTGTCGTTCATTTGCCTCTTACTGCTGCTGTCACAAACGGTGACTAAGCGAGGCAGACTTTCGCATGACTAATAGTTATTAGTCATTGGTTTGGTCTCTTTCACGAGATGAGGACAGATGACTCACAGGATTTTACATGACGACGCAATAGAGTGTTATTGAGTTATTGTTATTGGTTGATATTTGACATGACGCACGTTTGTGGTCATGTGGTTTATGTATTTCGCACATGACTCATAATTATGAGTCATGGGTTTCACGCATGTGACCCCATTAGGGCACATGACTTGTTTTATGGGTTTTGATTGGCTAAGCGATATGGCGCAGCTGACACGGACGCGTCAGCTGATGGATTTCACACTATGACTCACTATGAGTCATGAGTTCCGTGACGCGAGGGCATGAGTCACGCAGGGTTAGCATTGAGGGAAGGACCCCTATATAAGGGCATCCTGGGGAGATAGGATTTCAGTTCTTCACACAACCATTTAAGTTCTTTCATACACCATACTATTCAATCAAAAACCTTTATCTGTCATACTCTCGGAAATCCAGACGCGACCGTCATATATGAGCCTAGCGATCACCGTTGCTAGATAGCAGTCAACGGACTTAGCTATCGCAACAGCTATTGGGCTAAAGAAAGTGATCGTTAGGAAACTATGTGTTACTTGCTACAAGTATCACCCGGGGGGGAGAGGATTGTAACATTTGGTTGCGTTAACCAGCAGCACCTAACAAAGAAGCAAAACGGGGACCAACAACGAAAACAACATCGACCCCTTAGCGGAAAATCTCGACCTTTCATCACTAGGATAAGAACTAGAAAGGGCCTTAACGGAAGAGAGGACAGCAAGCCCTACAACACAAGAACTACCATCACCAATTGGATCAGAAGAAACAGAAGAACGAGCAAGGTCACAAAAAAACACGATGGCGGCCACAACAGAACAAGGAGGGGCGACATCCTCGGAAACAACCCCGATCCTCAACCTAGAACAAATGAGACAAATGATCGCGTCCTTAAGCGGAGGGAACAGGAAGCCTAAGGCCAAAGAACCGGAGGTTTACCGAGGAGAACGACCAATCTACGAGGATGGCTAGCCCGACTCATAGTGTACTACAGGACAGTAGGGTGGCAGAACGGCCATGCTGAGGACAAAATCCTCTATGCAACAAGCCTCCTGAGGGACGATGCAGGAACCTGGATCACACCTTACGGAGAAGAACGAATCACCCCAACCTGGGACACTTGGGAAGGATTCAAAGCGGAATTACAAAGACAATTTGGCGTAATTGACGCCAAGGGAGAAGCAAGAATCAGCCTAAAGAACATGAAACAAGGCAAACGACCAGTCACGGAATACGGGAACGAATTCCGCCTCGTGGCTAGCGAAGCCGAGTTGGACGACTCAACCGGAGGAGAACTCCTTCTAGGAGGGATGATCATAGAATTGCAGAACACCTGGGGAGCCAGTAGTGAAGAATACGAGGACCTCGAAGCCCTAGCCCAATGGGCAATCCGGAAAGAAACCAAGTTGGCGACAGTCAAACACATCCAAAGATCCCTATCAACAAAAAACGTCCAAAGAGAGACCATCACACCACGAAACCCAGAGGGGACATATCGACTCACAAATAATGGCAATCAAAATTCCTGCGACCCAAAGGAACTGGACTTGACTCGGAGACGACCCAAATTCAATATCTCGAGGGAAGAATTCCAAAGCAGGATACGAGAACAACTATGTCTCAAATGCGCACAACCAGGACATCTAGCCAGGAACTGCACCAGGAAGGACGGAAACAAACCCTTCAATACGCAGACCCGGAGCTGGCAACCAGCCAAGAAACCTGCTCTCAGGCAATCTAAACCCAAAATTGGGGAAATCGAGGTCGAACAGGAACCCGAACAGTCTGGAAACGACGAATGTCCCTAGTAAGAGATGGGTGGAGGGACAGACCCGAATGAAAACCCATCTTCATGGAAAACTACTACGCGGCACTCAACTACACGGAAACCCTCGAACACGACAATGACCATATTATGGTCAAGATACAACTACACTGCGGGAAGGAGTCAGTCACTATCAACGCCATGATTGACTCCGGAGCAACAGAAGACTTCAGTGACAGAGAAGTCTGCAACAAACACTGGATCAAGATGAACAAAGTGAAAAACGCCCGGGAGAGTTACCTTGCGGATGGAAAACCAAGCACTATGGGACCTGTTACCCATATGACGAAAGTAGCTATGGACATTAGGAGTCATAGGGAATTGGCTACCTTCCAAGTGGCAAACCTCCAAAACAATGAGGTGATCCTCGGGATGCCATGGTTAAGAAAACACAATCGAAGAATCGATTGGAATGACAAAAGGATCACATTCAACAGCGAACGATGTACGACTTGGTGTCTCAAAGGTTCGCCCGTTGCATATGCGGTACTCGAAGAAAAAGCCCTAGAAGAGAATCTCATTACCAGATTCTCCAAGATCCAGGCCAAGAACGGCCTGACGGCCAATGACCAGAACGTCAGAGTTAAGAAGCTATCCACTGAGGCCAGAGTGCCTATGAAGAGAACAGCAAGAGCGGCAGGACACGACCTGTACGCAATTGAAGGAACCGACGTTCAGGCCAGAGGGCAAGCAATTGTTGGGACGGTGATAGCCATTGGATTACCTCACAACACCTATGCACGAATTGCACCACGAAGCAGTCTAACAGTCAAACACCGACTCACGACAAATGCGGGTGTGATAGACTCCGACTACAGAGGAGAAGTGAAGGTGATCCTAGCTAACCTAGGAGACCAACCATACCGAGTGGAAAAAGGAGACCGGATCGCACAACTGATCATCGAAAAGATCGACAACAGGGAGCTACATGTGGTAACCCAGTTGGACAACACCGAGAGAAGAGATCAGGGTTTTGGAAGCTCAGACACCAGCATGCACCAAAGAGTCACAGGCCGGAAGGCCAAAGCACATAGAGAAATTAACGAAATATCGGCAAAAGCCTTGGGGCAGTTTTACCGAAGCGGGGAAACGACCGGCATCCTAAGATGGGATGAGATCGACAATGAAATTCAGCTTGAAGCAATCAACATTAGCACCGCGCTGGCGATAAAAAACAAGAAAAACAAGTAGGACCAGGATATTAGGGACACGGTTCCCCGAGAATATCATCACCTGTTGGATGTATTCGAAAAAAGAGAAAAAAGGATGGTACTACCACACTGACCCGACATCGATCTCGGCATCGACCTGGAAGAAGGAAAAACTGTACCAATCAAGAAGATATACGCCCTCAGTTACGACCAACTGGAAGAGCTCCATCGACACATCAAACAAAACGAAGAAAGCAGATGGATTCTAAGGGTGAAGTCAGGAAGAACTTCGCCAATCATGTTTGTCAAGAAAAAAGAGGGCAAACTCAGACTATGCGCTGATTACCGAGCGGTCAACGAAGTCACCAAGAAGGATCAACATCCACTACCACTCATTAGTGAAGCCCTAGACAGACGAGGGGGGGCCAAATACTTCACCAAGCTAGATATCAAGGACGCCTACCACAACATTCGAATCAGGGAAGGAGACGAATGGTAGAAACCTTTTCGACAAAACTAGGGACTTAGAAATACCTAGTCATGCCATTTGGACTGCAACGCACCAGCGGGGTTCCAACAATGGATCAATGAGGTCCGTATGGAACGCATCGACATGTGTTGCATCCTCTACCTGGATGACGTGGTAATATATTCCAACACCCTAAAACAACACCGAAAAGACGTCAGCAATATCCTCGAAGCAATACAAAAATCGGGAATGAAAGTCAAACAATCCAAGTGCGAATTCCACCGAGGGGAAACAGAATACGTAGGATTCATCATTGGACAGGAAGGGGTCAAGACAGACCCAGTTAAGACACAAGCCATATGGGACTGGACAACACCCAAGAAAATCAAAGAAATCTAATCCTTCCTAGGATTCGGCAACTTCTACCGAAGATTTATAGAAGGATTTAGCAGGACAGGAAAACTGCTATACGCGAAAACAAAGAAGAAATGCATCGGCAATGGGGAATGGGGAGACAAAGAACGGCAAGCATACGACGAATGAAGGAGGAAACTCACCACGGCACCAGTACTGGTCTACTTTGACCCTCTCGCACCGACCAAAATCGAAACAGACGCCTCAAAATACATCGGCTCTGGTAACTGTCACAACAATGCCAGGACGGACAATGGAGACCAGTGGCGTACCGTTCCAAGACAATGTCGAACGCCGAATGCAATTACGACATACACGATAAGGAACTATTAGCGATAGTTCAAGCATTCCACGAATGGAAGAGATAGACGAGAGGAAATCCAAAACCAATACGGGTCCTCACAGACCACAAGAACTTAGTCACTTTCATGACAACGAAGGAACTAAATGAACGACAAGCACGCTGGATGCAAGAATTAAGTCAATACAACTTCAAAAGTAAATACACGCTAGGAAAGGAGGGAGGAAAGCCAGACCCCCTCACAAGACAAGAGGAAGACCTACCTACCGCTGGCGACAAGAGACTCCCGCGAAATGTGGGGATCTTGTTGCCCAAAGAACGATACTGGGATATCCCAGAGACAGAAGAAATCAAGCTCGACATATTGGAAACGACATAATTCCAAGACCAGGACGAGGAAGAGATACAGAAGCCAAGCAACGACGACAACGAAATCCAAGATATCAAAAAGAACTGGGACGCAGGGAGAAAAGAAATGAAAGGTATAGCGCTGGGGCTAGGCCAATGGAAGAACGGCCTCTTATGGTACCAAGGAAAGATATGGTTACCCAGCAGCGAAGGGATACGAACAGCTCGTATCGCTAAACACGACGAAGCCCCACAAGCGGGACACGGCGGAACGGCCAAGACCACCGAACAAATCAGCCGACGATATTATTGGCCAAAGATAAGAGAAGATATCAAACAATTGAACAAGAATTGCGACACATGTCAGAGGACCAAAGTTGTCCGACATGCACACTACTGATTGCTTGAGTCAAACGAGCCCCCCGATCGACCATGGAAATTGATAGCTATGGACTTTATTACGGACCTGCCTAAATCTGACAGATATGACACCATGCTGGTGGTTGTCGATCGGCTGACCAAAATGAGCGATTTCATTCCATGCTCGAAGGACCTCGACGGACGGCAGTTCGCAAATCTCTTCTTGAGGGAGATAGTCAGCCTACACGGACTACCACATTATATCATCACCCCCAGGGGGACACTATTCACCTCAGACCTATGGAAAGAAACTATGGGAAGATTTTGAATTGAACGAAGACTCAGCATAGCTTGCCATCCACAAACGGATGGACAGACTGAACGAACCAACGCCATATTGGAACAATACCTCTGAGCATACATCAACTATCAACAAGACAATTGGTCCAATTACCTACCACTGGCAGAATTTGAATACAACAATGGATATCAGGACACAATCAAAAACACACCCTTCTTTGCAAATTACGGAATCCACCCCGAATACTAGATGATCGGTCATCTGATTCAAGGAAAGCAAACGAAACCAGAAGAAATGACTCAGTAACATGAGTCATTAAGAAACCAGATGGTGGCCGCACAATTACGACAAAAGGTATATTACGATCGACACTGAAAACCCGATCCAAACCTAAAGTCAGGAGATATGGTGTTGCTGTTGCCACCCAACATCAAGACCACAAGACCATCAAAAAAGTTGGACTACAAGAAAATTGGACCATTCAAAATATTGGCGAAGATTGGGGCAAGCGCTTATAAACTCCCCCTACTGCCCTCAATGGCCATATACAACACATTCCACATCTCCCTCCTCGAACCTGACCAAGACAACCGATTCCCCTCACAGATCAAAGAACCCCCTCCTCCTATTCAGAGAGAAGGAGAAGACATATACGAACTCGACGAAATTATCGACTCTCGACTCCACTACAACAAGCTCCAATATCGAGCTAAGTGGAAAGGCCACTCACCAGAACACGATAAAGTCTGGTACCCCGCAGAAAACTTCAACAATGCAGAACACGCAGTCCAACGATTCCACCGGCGCTACCCAGGGAAGCCTGGAGTGGATACATGTCACAATCAACAGATCGTCGTCTGCACCCCCCCGTCGTCAAACAACAACGACACTCACGCACACCAGAGAGCAACACCCAGCACATCACCAGTAACGCTACCCCCACCAGCCTAGAATACTCGGGCTCCCCAAGAAGAGAGGTGGCACACGCCTCTATGAACTGGACGGACTGCACGGACGATGGATACCAAATCCATCTCAGCGAAAAAAGGGTCAGGCTGGTACCCACAATTCACCAGAAGATTGAAACAACCAAGCATCACCCACGACCACGATTGGCCACAAGAAATGGAAGCGAACCCAGGAGCGGACTAGGCCCCCCAACAACCTCATCAGCGAAAGGCCAGAAGAGCTTATAACGAAATCACGAGCTCGGAGCACTGTTTCAACGACAAGTGCTACGACTACCAATGAGAAAAGGTGGACGCCAGCTATTACTACCGCCGACAGGTGGGGGAAAAAGGGACACTGTCAAAAAACGACAGAAGGGAACAAAAGAAAAGAAATGCCATGAGGACACGGCTAGGAAGGAAGGGGAGCAAAAAAACTGGTCCAGATAGGGACTCTCTGGACAGAACTATATCGGACCTCCGAAGGCAACTGGATCGCGCCGCCCAACTTATTGTGACAAAAGACAACGACCTCGAACACCTCGACAAGGAGAAGGAAAAACTCCAACAAGCATACAATCGAGCCAAATAGAGGATGCGCCATATCGGAGCCATGCTCTGGAAAGAAGGGGTTTATCATCATGGGACCGATGCAAGAGACGGAAGGGAGCTAATTTCACAAACGGTGACTAAGCGAGGCGGACTTTCGCATGACTAATAGTTATTCGTCATTGGTTTGTTTTCTTTCACGATATGAGGACAGTTGACTCATAGGATTTTACATGACAACGCAATAGCATGTCATTGAGTTTATTGTTATTGGTTGATATTTGACATGACGCACGTTTGTGGTCATGTGTTTTATGTATTTCGCACATGACTCATAATTATGAGTCATGGGTTTCACGCATGTGACCCCGTCAGGGCACCTGACTTGTTTTATGGGTTTTGATTGGCTAAGCGATATGGCGTAGCTGACACGGACGAGGCAGCTGATGGATTTCACACTATGACTCACTATGAGTCCTGAGTTGCATGACGCCAGGGCATGAGTCACGCAGGGTTAGGGTTGAGGGAAGGACCCCTATATAAGGGCATCCTCGGGACATAGGATCTGGGAGAGGTTTTTCTTTACCATAGCTAGCGCTGCACGTAGTCTTTGTACCTAGATGATGAATAAAACAAAGCACATGAAACAAAAAAAAAAAAAAAAAAGACATAGGATCTGGGTTCTTCACGCAACCATCTAAGTTCTTTCATACACTATACTATTCAATCAAAAACCTTTATCTGTCATACTCTCGGAAATCAAGACGCGACCCTCTTATATGAGCCTAGCGATCAACGTTGCTAGATAGGAGCCAGGGGACATTGACACGAAAAGCTCCATAATCCTACCATTGTCGTCTCGGTTAATTATCAAGACAATTTGGCGTAATCGACGCCAAAGGAGAAGCAAATATCTTTTGTTTACGACTGGCGTATCCAACAAGAGGGTGCCGATTGGCTCAAGCTCAGCTCACTTTTTTTTTTGCCGCAATCCTTTCAACAGGCCACGGTCGATTTCTCCATTCTCTTCACTACCTTTAGAGGCTGTCCAGTCAGACACGCACACCGTTACCCATAGTTTCTATGGTCATTGGGTCTACCCCTCCTCCTCCCCCTCTAGTCTCATCCCGTTGCTCGGTTACAGCTACCCTCCACTCCCCTGGTTGGCACCCTACTGCCCCTTGCACCTTTCCCACGGCTTCTCCACAGTTGCAGCCCGCGGTTGCGCTCAGTCGTCCTATTGCAATATTCCGGTGGCGGATGTCAATCCCTTCTGGTTCTTGCGTAATTTTGCACGGTCACGGTGTTTTTCTGGCCCCACGCATCCCCATTGTTCTTCCTTCATCGTTGTTACTTTGGGTTTCATTAGTAGTTATAACTATCATTTCAAAATTTGGTGTCCTCGGCAAGGGTTTTTGTTACCTGCTCCTGAGTATCACGAGATTCCCAGAGGGAGATCCAGCAATGCTGTAAGGACAGGGAGGAGAAGCGTCGATGAAAATCTCCACAAGTGATATAACCAAGGTTAGGAACTAGTAGAGCGACCGTTCAACTTACTATATTTAAAGTGAGGGTTCCTGTAAGGCTTGAGAGTTCAAATCCTTAAGGGATCTTGAGCTCTTTAAATACAAATAAATCATAACCAATATCCTGTCTATATGAGAATGCTAAGCTACGCTAAGGTAGAAGTGAAAACAACTAAGTCCTAAAACAACATCAGCAAAAATAATCCTTGGCACCTGGTGCGCCCACGGCGTCTGGCGCACCTAGCGCACATAACGTCAACTGCAAAACAGGACGCGACCACTTAAATTAACTATCACTGGGTGCAACTTGCGCAACACCATATCTTCAGGGCGTCACCTGGCGCAACACCATATCTCCCGGGCATCAACTGGTGCAATACCATATCTTCTGGGCATCACCAGGACACTATCATTTTTGCCGGGCACAGCCTGATAGGCAACCTAATATTCAGGATTTACTCTGGAAACAGGTCAAGGGTCCCCCCTTTGCTTTCTGACCTGGTTCACAATATATTTTACACTCATATTGTAACCGGTACAGGTTACTGTTTGGTTTCGAGTATCGTTTGATACTCAGTATGTTTTATGATTGAGTTTGATACTCATGATGTTTTAAGTTTGGTTTCGAGTATCGTTTGATACTCAGTATGTTTTATGATTGAGTTTGATACTCATGATGTTTTATGTTTAGTTTCGAGTATCGTTTGATACTCAGTATGT
>Ga0307507_10006913_pt1 | contig 16902 bp, 5 predicted proteins | sample 7_EM_MG_FD_207223 | JGI IMG/M metagenome (GOLD analysis project Ga0307507, IMG submission 207223) | Populus trichocarpa ectomycorrhiza microbial communities from riparian zone in the Pacific Northwest, United States - 7_EM | ecosystem: Host-associated > Plants > Roots > Unclassified | place...
TTGCAGTTAAGACCCCAATTAGCCTAGTTAACTTCCACATAGTAAAAGCAGACATCCCTTTCTTACTTTGCCTTACGGATATAGACAGGTTATAGGTTTACTATAACAATATTACAGACACCTTAATTAGCCCCGCAACTGCCCTAGAAAGCAAGCATATTACCCTACTAATTACACAACGATTTGGACACCCGTTCCTTATATAGGGAGAGACTTTATAGACCTATATTTAAGAATCTTTTAACTATAACCCGTGCTACCTTACTAGTACGGAGATCCACCATCTATACCGCCATTTCGGCTACCCGTCAGCCGAAAAGCTATATAGAGTCCTTAAACGCTCTGGACACAATAACATTAATAGGAAGGCAGTTAATTACCTAACTAAATACTACTCCTTTTGCTAGAAATACGGATATTCCCTAGGCCAATTCAAGTTTACCCTTTATAAGGACCTTGACTTCAACCACTCAGTATACATAGACATTATGTACATTAACGGCAGCCCAGTATTACATATAATTGACGAGGCAACCCGCTACCAAGCTATCTATTAGTTGCAAAATATATCCACAAAGCATACTTGGGATATTTTACGGACCTACTAGATTAACACGTATGTTAGACCTCCTAAGTATATCACCTACGACGCCAGTAGGAACTTCATCAGCAAGAAATTCCAGCAGTAACTGGCGAAACAGTCTGCTATGCGAAACGACTAGGGGGCTACTGGGCACTGATGCACAGAGAGCCTACGAGTACCCTAGATTCGACTCAGTTAATATTCTCAACCTCCAAGAGATACCAGCCTACAACGGCACCAAATATAATGACTATGTTGTCACCAGATCTGCGTACATCGGCACCAGATCCGCCTACATTGGCACTAGTTGCAATGACCGCAATGTTAATGATGTCTACAACGTCACCAAAGTCATCGAATACGGCGCAGCCAGCAGCCTGTGCAAAGAAGATAACCTGTTGAAGATGTAAGAAGCAATTTGAATTAGGAAATGAACTCCATAAGCACCTGAGAAAGAGCTGTAGATACACCCAGCAGTAATGAGAGACTCGATTAAATATGACGGCTTTATCCAGAGCCTCACCAGAAGCACTATATGCGACACTATCGGCGGCTATATCCAAAGCCTCACCATATTAAACGACGACATAGTCGCTTGACCAGATTTAAACATCTACCTCAGGTTCCACCCCGAGCGTCCTCCTCGGTTATAGCTCAAATGCTACCCTAAGCGTCTCCTCGGCTATAGATTAAGTGACTACCCTAAGCACAGATTAAAACACTATACCAGAATTAAACACCTTACCACAAGGACTTTAAGACGATATCTTAGATACAATTGAAGCAATTCCAATTTAACTAAGCAGTTCACCAGAACCGTTAAATATAGCTCTATATGCTAACGAAATCTCGGTTAAACCTTCTGCCAACCTTACCCTACTAGAAGGATCAAACCAAATTCAACGTTAAGCGTATAGCACCATTGCCCTACCCTTCGCCGCTTTAAAATTGTATCTAAATTTCCTATTTTTGGTACAGTTTTTACCTTTATTTTATTTTCTATAGCTTTGACTACACCGTCAAATCTGGGGGGGTGTGTAACCGACTACCCATACACCGCCAGAATGCCAATCTGACTCGCCTGCATATTGACTCGCTTACCGACTCGGTCACTGACTCGGTTAAATAACTCAATCTATTACCCCTTATTGTCTACACCTTTTATGTATATATACCACCTGATTTCCATAGATTTAGAATCAAGTTGCTCATTCAATTTACCCACACTACACTGTTACAGGCACTCTACCTATTATTTAGCAGTAATATAGATCCCCCCCGCCCCCTACTATAGGTGGTAGAGGTTTATATCTCCTAATAGAATAGACTCTATGCTTTTAGTTTCTAGTAAGCTTATTACTAATATAATATTCTCTGTTTATAGGACCCTTTTAACCCTAAGGTTATATATATTAATAATTTATACTAGTCCCCTATATGTCTGGATTATTATAACTATAATATCTAGGTTAACTGCCTACTATAACTATAAGGACAGGCTAATAGCCTTACTAATTATAAAGTATACGTATATAGCTGCTTTTGGTTTATATAAGAGCTAGAATCCTTAGGGGTAGTATATTAATTATATATAGTTATTGTAATACGGCTCTTATATAGCAAGGATATAGTATTTCTTTAAATCTAGACTATTTAGTAATGTTAGATAATCTGTATTCTCTAAGGCGTGGGACACGTGCACGAGTTACGTGCACGGGGCACGTGCATTGTAAATCTCTTTATAGAGCCCTAGGGGCCCTAGGTCAAGATCAATTAACGATCAAGTTAATATCATTAATCAATCAACCTATTTCATCAATGAACTGCTCTATATGCACTTCGTGACAGTTATAAGCCCAGTCCGCCGACTTAAGAAGCTATTCAGCTATTACTCAATCATTTAAAGAAATTCTACCTTATCGTCAGACTCTGACACCTCATCGTCAAAGACGCAGACTCTGACAGAAATCCTACCTTAATTGTCACAGGACGAGATTTCACGAGATTTCACCTCAATCGTCATAGGACGATCCTGATGACAAGGACAATCCTGACGACAAGGACGATCCTGACGAAAAATACCACCTCAATTCCTCACTTGCCTATTAGTCAAATGACTCCACTGACGTCGAGTTCGTCGACTACGATCATCCTCAATAAGCCAGAAGACTGGGAGCAATGGCTATGGCAACTCCGAGCCCTCGCGGATCAGCGAATCTGGGCCTACGTTGACCCAGACAATGCAGCACCTCAATAAGGTCTACTTCAAGAACCACCCTATCCAAAAGTCACAGATTTTAATAAGGATGCTACCTAGCTCTTAACAAATTAATAGAGAGCGTATAAGAACAGCAGATAATACTACAACTAGGATATAAAGTATTTTCTAAGATAGAAAGATTATCTTTAACAGATCCGCACCTAGATTATATCTACAGCATTAATTTAGAAGAAGCTACTGCTTAACCCTTCCTTAACCGTTAAAGAATGGCTATCTTAGCTAAAGGAGAATATAGAGCCTACCTTATTATTTATTAGGAAGAAGGTATAATACTAGTATACAGAAGCCCTTAAGGGGTTTAAATAGTTATTAAAATTAAGCTAATAGCTAGATTAATAGGAACATATAATATTATTAGGAGAGAAGTATAAAATCCCTTAAATGTCCAATAGAATCTGGCTTTAAGATTTAGTAGAAGTTATTTAACATTTTAGCGACGCCTACTGTATAAAGTATACTACTAAGTTAAATAACCTTTAAAAGTTAAGATCTTCTAAATACTGTAGAGTAGTAAAGGAGCTATAAGAAGGACTTAGAAAACCCTTAAAGAAAGCCAATACTACTATAAAAGGGAGTACCTTTAATATAGACTTTACAGAGTAAGCTATTAAGGATTACTCTAATACTACTAAAGGTTTATAAAAAGGAAAGGCCTTAGCACGCACTAGCCGCTTAAAGAGAGCCAGGTTATTAGTTAAGGAGATATCCTAAAAAAAGCCAATACCTAAGTGCTTAGCGTGCGAAATACAAGGACACTCTATTTAGGACTATTAATGTTTATTTAAAGATAAGAGACCTATAGGAGTTATAATTAGAGATACTTATATTAAAAAGGCACTAAGGAAGGTAGAATAGAATAAGGATCTTACTAATTTAGTTGTTAAAATTAAACTTAAAGAATAAGAAGACAAAGCTTAATAATGACAGGATAAGAGTTAGGAGATAGTTAAGAAGAGTAAGGGAATCCTACGTCTTAAGGACATTGCCTTTTATATAGACTTTAATGCAAATCTAGTATTATTCCGTCTACTTTAAAAATAAGGGTATTACTAGGACAACAAAGAAGACAATAATCTTCTAGTTTAGAAGGATAATACAATCCTATATTAAATAGAAGAACGTTATAGATAATAGACTATTAAATAGATCCGACTAGGAAGTCTATTAGTGTTTAATATAAGCCAACTACTATGCCATTAACGGAAGCGCAGAGTATTATTAAAAGACATTTATCTAGAACCTATAAGCCTTTATTACTTAGGTATTAACGCCCTAGGAGTTAAACTTTAAGGCCCTAAGATAACGGAATATTAACACTACAGTCTCGCTAAAATTAAGCGTTAGGTCTTATAAAGGTTCTTAAAACGGAATATTAATAAACCCTATCTTAACCTCTATATTAACTAGACTAACCTTAAGGAAGCGCTAAGGGATTATATTTAAGCCTTTAGCGCTATACACCTAAGCTTAAAATGGTACCGCTAAACGCTTAGAGGGTGTAATTATTGAAAAAGTATGCAAAGGGATAGCAGACCCTTAGCTTATTTAGACCTACCTATAAGAGCTACTGCATTAGCAAGTACAATATACTGGACCCTAATAGCCATTACTGCAAAATTTGACCTAAAGACGACATAGAGATGCAGTTAATGTATTTGTTCATTACGATCTCAATAAAGTCGTCTATTAATAATATTGTCTTCTACTATTAAAAGATAGATAAGAAGAAAGCTTAAGAAGCAATTAAGGAGCTAAGTAAGGAATACCAGATAAGTACCCTTAGAGAACTAAAATGGTTCCTAGAAATCTATATGCTACACAATTGTAGCTAGAGGCTCCTGTGGCTATCCCAGGAAGCCTATATTAAGAAGATAGCTAACCAGTATAAGATAGATCTCAAAGGGCATCTTCCAGATACTTCTATGGCAGAATTAGAACTCCTCCCTACTAATTACCAATTGATCTGTCTAACGCGTCCGTCCCCTAATATAGACCTATTAGTCTATCTAATATCCCTATTAGCTTCTACAATACTATATTAGAGAAAAATAGGTTTAGTACTCTATATAGCCACTATAACGCGTCTAGATATTAATTTTACAGTATCACAGCTAGTAAGGTTTAATTAGAACTCAAGTCAAGAGCACTATTAAGCGGCAGACAGAGTAATCCAGTACCTATATAGCACGAGGAGCAGAGCAATCTGCTATGGGGGAGATAAGAAAGGAATAAACGGTAGAGGGAGAGATAAAGGAATACGCGACAAAGGACGAGATAACGAAGACGGTAGAAGTAAAGCTCAATTATTTATCTATGCCAGCGATGCATTATTCGCGGACAACTCCGTCAACAGAAAGAGCTCATAAGGATATATTATAAAGCTATTTAGGGGACCAATTACCTGGAGAGCAAACAAGTAGGGTATGGTGGCAACGTCAAGCACAGAAGCCAAGTTGTTAGCCCTATCTCAGACAGCAAAAGAAGCTATCTTCATCAGCAGGATATTCAAAGCTCCGATACATCGACATCCATCGACACTTATTGCGTTAAGAATACGCAATAAGACAAGTGGTATTTTAATGGAAAGCGACGAAGGAGATAATCACTAATGGACTTATAAAGGCCCTGCCTAAGCAGAGGTTTCAGAACTTCGTCAACCTAGTTAGAAAGGTGGACATTAAGGAGCGGCTAGATAAGGAGAAGGTTAGGGCGAGAAGGATTTAGATAAGATTATAGTTTAATTAACACATTAACAGACACGAGAAGGTGGTTAGCTTTGACCTTAAAGAGCTCAAAGCTAAGGGGGTGTGTTAAATAATCTATATTCTCTAAGGCGTGGGACACGTGCACGAGTTACGTGCATAGGGCATGTGCATTATAAATATCTTTATAGAGCCTAGGGGCCCTAGGTCAAGATCAATTAACAATCAAGTCAAGATTATTAATTAATTAACCCATTTTATCAATAAACTGCTCTATATGCACTTCGTGACAAGTAAGGGCCTTACTAGATAGTGGTTTGTATTACCGCAGTTATACTAAGTAATGGATAGGTGGCGGATGTGACGGGCTCGTATAAATGCTTCTGAACCGAAGCTTGTAGATTGCTACCATATAAGAATACTAAGCTAAGGAGAAGAAGGAGACTAGTAGAGACTAGCAAGATATAAAGGGTCGTTAAGGCGCTAATAGTAAGCGAGCTAATAGCAACTTGGCAGAATTTGGCAGAATTTGGCAGATTGCCTAGAAAATGGCAAGTTGCCTAGGAAACGGTAAATTGCCGCAAGTTGCCGCAAATTGCCTAGGAAACGGCAAAGTAGCAGGTGACGCGCTCTAGCACCATTATATTACCCCCCCTCTCAAAAAAGCCTGCCCTTAGGCTTTGTCTAAGTTCTTTATTATTATCTAAATTATTATAGTTATCTAACCCTTCTTCTTAGCATTTAATCTAGCTGTCTAATTTGCGTGGTGGTCTAGGGAGGTCTAGGTAGGCTAGGTAGAAATCTTGTAGCTTATAGGGAGAGTACTTAAAATTAGATGTGGGGTACCATTCTGGGTCTTTATTATAACCTACCTAGCTTATATAGTATTTTAAGGTACTATGGTTCTTCTTAACTGCTAAGATCTTTTTAACTTCTTATTCTTCGTCCTCTATAATCTAAATTGGTGGTAGGGGGTTATTGTACTATCTAGGTAATGGGTTGTCTATAGCCTTCCGTAGTCGGTCTAGAGAGAAGATAGGGTAGATCTTTATTAACTCTAGTAGCTTAATCTTAAAAGAGTGTCCTACCTTTTTAGGGATCTTATAGGGGCCAGCTATTTAGTGGTTTAGCTTACGGCTTAGCCTCTAGGTCTTCTAGTTTTTTATTAACACCTATACCTTATCTACTATATGGAAGTCTACGTCGTAATAATATTGGTTTATATTAGCCTCTTTCTTCTCTTATACCTTTTTTATAATTGCTTAGGCAGTCTCCTAGGCTCTATATATTCTCTTAGTAAATATCTAGGCCTCTTTATAGCTGAGGCGTTTGTGGGCCGTTATAGGTCCTATAGGTCTATCCCAATTAAAGGATGTTTGTGGCTTATATCTATAGAGTAACTTAAATAGCAATATTCCTATACTATTATAAGGGAGCGTAAGCTGTGCGTAGTCTATTATAGGTAGTAGTTCTAACTAGTTGTCCTAGTAATAATTAATAAAGGGGCGAAGTTGCTAGTTAAGGTATTGGTTTATAATCTTAGTTTAGCTATTAGTCTAAGGGTAGAATATAGTGGAGAGCTTAATCTTAATCCTAAGGATATAGTAAAATTCATCCTAGAAGTCTAATATAAATTAGGGTCTATAGTTAGAGACAATTAACTTAAGAGCGCCATGGATTTAGTAAATGTTGTTAATATACATGCGGGCTATATCTTTTATAGTTATAGTCTTAAAGCAGGGGAAGGAAATAGCTTACTTATTTAGTTAATTAACTACTATAAAGGCCGTATTATAGCCATATTTGTCCTTTAGGAATAATTTAAAGTCCATTATAATATGCTGGTAAAGGCGTTTAGGAACTAGTAGTGGTTATAACTATCTAGGGGTTTAATCCCTAAGGGTATCTACCTGTTTATAAGTATTATAATTCCTAATAAATTGTTCTATATCGGACAGGAGTCCTTACTAGTAGTAGCAAGGCGCTAGTAGTTAGTAGGTCTTGTCTTAACTAGGGTGCGCTATAAAGACTTAACAGTGGGCTTTATGGATTAGTTCTATTTATAGGTTATTAATATCTAGAACTATAAGCCGTTCTTGGTATAAGAGTAGTCCGTCTTCCATTTCTAAATTAGGGTTGCCTTCCGTAGCTTAGTTATGGAGGGCCCTTAGGGATTTGGCTGAGTGGTTTGTAATTAGGATGCGGTTAATTAGTCCCATTAGTTGATCTAGGATCTCTCCTTCTATAGGCGCCAGCTTACTCTATTCAGAGCTTAGTTCCTTAAGGATATATAGGTTAAGCTGTTTAGAATAGAGGAGGGCACGTATCTAGTGCTAAGCCTTTAACTTATCCTATGGTTCTATGTCCTATTCTCTCCAGGTAAGGGTATTAGCTTTAAAATTTTGCCTACTAGGGCGGTATATAATTATAAAGAAGAATTAGGAGAGTATTTTAGCCCACCTAACCTGTTAACTGGTAAGCTGCTCTATTGTTATAAAATACTTAAGGGCTTTATAATCAGTATAGACTTTAATCTAAGAGTCTATGCTTCCAAGCTCTGCGCGCTACTAGGATAATGATTATATAATAGCCAGTATTTCCTTATTATGCACCTTATAGTTATATTTAGCTAGGGCCATTGTCTTTAAGAAGAACGTAATAGAGTACCACTCGCCATCTGTATGTAGCTGTAAGAGAATACCTGCTACTACTCTATCGGACGCGTCCATTTCTAGCATTAATTCTAGGTCTGGGTTATAGTAATAGAGAATTAGGGAGGAGATAAGTTGGTTTTTTAACTGTTTAAAGGCTTTTATATAGCTGTTATTAAAAATAAAAGGTATATTATTCTTAGTTAGTCGCATAAGAGGCTTAGCCATAACCCTATAATTATGGATAAACTAATGGTAGGAATTATAGAAGCTAAGAAAGGATTAGATGCCTTTTATAGTATAAGGGGGTTTCCAGTTACGTATTGCCTCTACCTTCTTAGGGTTAACTTTAATTCCTTCTATGCTAATAATAAACCTAAGGTACTTTGTTTATTTTACTCCAAATTTATATTTCTTAATGTTGACTTATAGGCCTATATTCTGCAGTCTCTTTAGGACCTTTTTAACATAAACTTGGTACTTAAGTTTATTGTCTAAGTATATAAGAATGTCATCTAGGTACGCCGTGCAGAATTTATTAAGGTAGTTAAAAAGAACATTATTTATATACTGTTGGTACATAGCTGGCCTATTTGTTAGTCTAAAAGGGAGAACTTTATATTTATAAGAACCGTAGCGGGTATAGAACGTTATTAGATCCTCTAATATAGGGTCTATCCTAATTTAGTAGAAAGCTTAGCGGATATTAAGCTTAGTAAAGATTTTAGCTTGGCTTAGATGTGTAAAGGTCTCGTTAATTAGGGGGAGAGGGTAACAATATTTCTAAGTAATAGCGTTTAGTTTTTAATAGTTAATATAGAAGCGGAGGCCTTTATTAGGTTTCTTTATAAATAGAATAGGGGAAGTAAAAGGGGCCTAACTTAGCTTAATAAACCCCTTATAGAGGTTATTAATTAAGTACTACTTAATTACTTTTAGTTCCTTTATAGTTTGCTAGTAAAGGGGGGTATAGCCTAGAGAGTTGTTAGCCTCTAGTTAAATCTTATAATTATAGGTTTGGTAGGGGGGTAGTATATCTAAGGCTGCTTTTAAGAACGCGTCTTTATAGTCTAAGAGGTATATAGGGAGGAGGCGCTTGACTAGCTCCTTATTAGTTTCCTCTACTGGCCCTTCTTCCTTCTTATTAATAATCTAGTTATAAAGACCTTATTATCCTTCTAATATATATTAATGTGGAAACCTATAGCGCTAATTACCGCAATATTTACTATAGGGGGGTTATATAATAGTAGGGGTGTCCGCGGCCTTGGGGGCCTTTAGCGTATTAGCGTTGTCTTTACTCCTTTTAGCTCTTGTTGCATCTTCTAAAGGTTATCCGCTATATCCTATTGGTATATCCTCTTCCCTATTAGCTGGATCTCCGTAATTTAGAAGTTGTCTATATTACTGTCTATTTTACTTCTATACGTAAAGTCCTCCTTAACTATAGTCCTTTAAGGAAGTATCCTTATTAGTATAGGGTTCTTACCGGCCTTGCGGTGGGCATTTTCCTAAGTAAAGGCTAGGTCGCGGTCCCTAATATCCTACTAGTAAATAGGGTTGGCCTTTACAGCTAATATCTTGTGGTTAGTATGGATTTCTCTAATAAATAAGGGTAACTTTGGTCTATTCTCCAGCTAGACAAACTATCTTTATTAAACGTTTAGCCAAATATTAAAGTAGGATATCTATTTTTGGCTAAGGATTACATTATAAGACCTTAGGTCTAGGATACAGAAGGGGATGCCAAACTAGCGTTGTCTATTAATAGCAATATATAGCTTTAAGATATAGGTAACCGGCTTACCAGCTTAGCCGTTATAGCCTTTTACTTAAATAGGCTTCTCTAGTTAGGTAGCATTTATATTTAAGAACTTAGTAATATTATTCGCATAAGCAGTATTTATAAAGGTAAAGCTATTTGCTCTAGTGTTAACAAGGGCAGTTATATTAACTCTATATCCATTTTAAGATACTATATATGGAACTATAAAGTGTTTTCCACCTATTAGCTAACTTAGATTAATCTCTTTAAGATTAATAGGATACCCTAGGGGGGAGTCTTTCCCTAGGGTTCTTCTTTTCCTAACTTATTGGACGTTTCTTCTTCTTCTATGTCCTTAATATTACCTATATCCTTTGGCTCTAGGTAGGACGTGGTAAAGTAACTATCCTTTCTATAATTAAAGCACGTGACCGTGGTAGGTTTAATTGGGGTATTGCAATAAGTATTGGCCAAAGGTATAGTACGTAGTAATTCGGACAAGGCTTGCAAGTAGGTAGTTATGACCGCTTTTAGTATAAGGGCGGTTATAGTTTATTTTCCAACGCTAGCTCCCATTAGCGTAGTAGATAGATTTTAGTTGCTATAGGACTTCTTTAGTCGGTTAGAACGAGCATTAATCTGTTTTAGTTTTAAATCTAACAACAAATATCAAGCTGCGAGTCTTTAGTAGGTTGGTAGGTTATCTAAGGTTATCGCGATCTTCTCTTATAGTTAGACCGTGAGCTTGTTATATAGGTCCAAACGGTAGTTTTTAGGGGAACCTGGCCTTCGCCTGCTAGGTATAAGAATTAGGTCTAAAACTTAGCAAAGAATTGGTTTAATTTTATTATTAGGCGGTTATAGTCGTAATAAGCATCTCGCACTTTATTTGGATTAACATAGATAGTAGCCAGATGCTATATTATCTCGTTAATAGATATAAACTAAATAGGTAACTTATCCTTAAACTTGGCCTAGAGGTATTACTAGGCGTCCCTAATGGTTTAACTAAAAAGGTAGAGTATTTTAGCTTCTTTAGAGAGGAAATGGTTATAGTTAATATAAAGCTTTCCTTATACCTAGATTCTCTAGTTTTTAAAAGTTGGGTTTGTGCCATCTAATAGTAGTAGGGGGTTAGGGAGTTTAACGGACTTTAATTACTTTGTTATTATATCTATACTCTCTGGTATATTATATTTAGTTAAGCGAATGGGTTAACTAAGGCTTTATAAAGGGGAGGCTGGGCTATTTTATAAGGCAGTAAGGCTTTCTAGGATCTCCTTTAGAGTCTTTTATATACTTTAGGCTTAAAGATAATTAACCTTCTAATTGGCTACAAGGGCACGAATCTGCTTATATATACCTATAACGTTATTATTATTTTTAATTTCTGATCCTAACTAGATCTTATATTTCTCTTAAATAGAGGCAGGTCTTTTAGATAAGCTTGCTTTAAGTGCTATTGTCGGCTTCCTAAGGTTTATTAGAATTATATAATTTGGTTTTAATTCTGGGGTTCTTTTAGGGGTATAGGTTAAGCACAGTCTGGCCTATAAAGTGGGATATTATTAGGGCCTTCTTAGGCATAGTAGTGTGAGTTTCTTAATGTCTGAGTATAACGCGTTAACGTATTGTTGCAGATAAAGGTCTTTCTTTAGGGTGGGATATTATTAAGGCCTTCCTAGGCAATATAGGGAGAGCTTAGTATAATGTGACGGGCTTATATAAATGCTTCTAAACCAAAGCTTGTAGATTGCTACTATATAAGAATACTAAGCTAAGGAGAAGAAGGAGACTAGTAGAGACTGGCAAGATATAAAGGGTCGTTAAGGCGCTAATAGTAAGCAAGCTAATAGCAACTTAGTAGAATATGGCAGAATTTGGCAGATTGCCTAGAAAACGGCAAGTTGCCTAGGAAACGGCAAAGTAGCAGGTAACGCGCTCTAGCACCGTTACAGCGGACTCCTAGTATGGGTCCTTTATCTTTCCTTTATTCCTTACTTCTTCTATTTTTACTTTCTTTAGGATTTTTAGAGCTTCTATCTCTTATATCTATACTCTAGTTACTACTTATTTTATATAAAGCTTTTTATTCCCATATCTTATATTCCTACTAACGCTTTTATATTTAAATCTATTATTATCTCTAATTCTTCCCCTAATCTTACTAGTTAGCTATATACCCTTTATAGGTTGGCTGCGAATATTATATTTGCCGTATTAAGTTTAATTCTTAATTATCCTGGTTTTAAGCTTGCTATAGCTGTCTATAGGGGTCTTCCTATAGGGTATCCTCTCCCTTATATCCCCTATAACCTTTATGTCCCTATTTAGTCTAGTAATATTATATAGCGTCGCTTCTAGCCTATTAAGGCTTAAGGTAGCTAGCCTACCCCCTTAGTGTTAAAGGTAAGAAACGCTAAAAAGGTATATCTATCCCCCTAGCTTATTACCTATTGTTTTTATTTATATAACCTAATATATAGTTATTCCTGTAGCTATTAAGCCCTTGCCTTTTATCTCCTATATTTAATATAGTCTTCTCTCTCCTACGCCTTATATATACTTTAATAGCAGTTTATATATTTTATTTAGTCTCGGTTTAAGTAGTATCTTATATTATAGGGGCCTATATAGTAGCTACAGCACACCTATACTACGTATATGGATTAGGTATATCCCTATTATACATAGCAATAGCATTATTCTAGGTGTAGTTTATAGTTATAGAGCCTTATATTATATATAAGGCTATTTATAATTATTCCTTTTTAGATAAGGAGTTTTTATATTCCCAGTATATATATACTAACAATAAGGAAGCTATATATTTAACCAGCGTCTCCCTAGTAAGTCTTTGGCAACCCTTATATTTTCTTATTATTCTTATTATATACTTAGTTTATATTTTCCTATTAAAGCTATTAAATTTTAGGTAATCTTAAAACCTAGTATAAGGCGTTCTATTTGTTTTACTATATTGTCTACCTAGCGTCCCTTTTCTACCCTAAGGCTTATAGGAACCTCTAGGACTTTAACTAGGTAATTTTTGCAAAGCACTTTTATACTAATACGTTCTTCTAGCCTTTCCCCTACCCTTATAGCTTATTCCTTTACCTATTAGTCCTTTAGGGTAACTCTAAAATCTCCGCCCCTAAGGTATTAGACTATAATAGTGTTATAAACCTCTTTACAAATCTATAACAGGACTAGCCCAGTTACAGTAGGAATGTCTTGGTAAAACACTCGACGGATAAATTCCAACGCTTTGATCAAATTCTACCAAATTCTGCCAAGTTAATTAAATTCTACTAAATTCCGCCGACGCGGTCGAATTCCACTAAATTCCACTAATATAATGGAATTTGGTCGAAACCTATTAAAACCCGCGTGCGCTTATACCTACGCGTCTACTACTACTGCTAAAACCCTTAAATATTTAGTTATAAGCTTCCTATATTCCTTTCTCTTCTCTATATAACGTCTTATACTCTGCAAGAGCTATATACCCTTAAATTTAGATAGAATTTATATTATTCCTTTAAATCTTCCCTAAAGCCTCTTTGCGCCCTTATATTACATTATATTAATATAACTACTATTAAAATGGTAAACGACCCCAAATCCTACGCGTTAACCACAAGTATTATAACCCTAGTTAGGGAATAGTTAACTGTAATGCAAGAGGCCTTTATAAACGCCTTAGCTTAGTAACGGGCTGCACTAGAAGCCTAGTATTAGCAATTAATAGAAGCACTTCGTGAAAAACTTTATAACATTAAGGCACTTATGTTAAAGACCCTAATAATAACACCTATAAACAAGATTAAAATAACTATATCTAAACCTAGCCCCTTAAACGCGAACTCCAAACTAGTAATAGTAACTTAACCTATAGCTATAACAAATTCAATACCCGCTATAAAATCTAAAAAGCTCCCTAATCCTCTAATGTTTAATAGAAATTAAAATAACCTACATCCCTTTATAACTAAGCTCTATCTTAAACTTTTAATAAACTATAACTAATACCCTACTAAAGCCAGCAAGGTTAGCTACGGAATATCTTATTTAAGTAAAGACGCTATATATATTATAGATCTATTCTTCTATAACGGCACCTTTATTAATTTTAAAATCTTTATCTTTCTACTAGAACAAATATATAATAACGCTAGCTGCGAATATATAGCTATTACTAAATTTAAAAACTTATAATAACGGAACCAAGACTTTACCAGCTTCTTTTTGGAAATTTTAAGCCTTATTAGCGAGCTAGATTAGAATAAAGCCGCTAAAGTTGCTGCCCTTTAATAAGCTATTTTAGATAAGATTAGAGCCTAGTTAGTAGGTAAAGAACTGCTAAAAAACCCATCTATATTTGCTATAATATATTAACAAATTAATAAGGATCTTTAATATAATAAACAGACTTATTTTCTAAAGTTAACTACACCCTATGTTTAAAACTCTATAAAACTGGTATATGCTCTAAAACGTGACCCTTCTCTAAGACCCAAAAGCCCTATATATAACCCTATAGACCTTAATGCTACCTAATCCTATATACCCTGAGGAACCAATAAATAAAGAACTTAAGCCATAAATAGAGAATACGTTAGATGTAGTAAAAAAGGATATATCTAAAAAAAATTATTAAACTTACCCTTTTAAAAAGGTCCGCCGTAGTTCCCCCTAATCCTTAAATTATACCTATTTCTTAAGTTATACCTATTCTATAAATTATACTTAGACGCTATAAAGTATTTTGCCTTTAGTTAACTTGGAAAACAAATTATTTTAGGGCTAAGTTATACCTTAGGATAAAAGATGGAAGAGTATAAGTGTTTAGGCTCTTTTAGTGCTAATATATATTATAACTCCCTTAATGTACTTAGCGAAATTTAAACATTTAGAAAATAAAAAAAGGTATAAGTCCTAATAGACAGCAGAGTCACTAGCATAGGCTTTATTAATATAAACTATACAAAAACTTAACGCCTAAATTTAAAGAAACTTAATAAGCCCTAAGGCCTATAAGGCTTTAATAGTAAACCTTAATATATAGCAAAATAACGCATTACGCCCTAGTAAAAATGCGGATAGGCAAATACCTTAAACTTATCTCCCTGTTTATAATACCCTTAAAGTAATATAAAGTTATACTCAGATATAGATAGCTAAAGCAATACAACCCCTTAATTAGTTAGGTTAAAGAAACACTAAAGTTATTACTTAAAAAACCATTTACCCTACAAACATGCATATAACTACTTAAATTTAATATAATATAAATTACCCTTACTACAAACCTTAAAATAAGACAATAAAGCTATAACTGCCAATTATAACAAAGAATATAAAGATATTTTATTAAAACCTCTTAAAATTTATATAATATAGGCCGCGCCCTTTTTTTTTTTTATATCCGTTGTATTATACTACGTATAATACTGCGTATGCAGCCTCTAGGCTATAGCGCTATAGTTCTATATACATGAATCCTTTCTAGGCAGCTTAACATGTACTAGTAGCTAAGTGGACACTCTAGCCCGTTTTAAAAATGCTAGGGGAGCTCTAGCCTATTAGTGTTTTCCGTTCTGGTATTTTGCTTACTATGGTCTAGTTTATACTAAGAAGATCGCACAAAAGAAATCCTAGCTCTTTTATCTATTTCTGCCGTATTCTGCCATTCCTAGAGTAGAAAAAGCGCTCTAAAAGATAGACTTTAATTTTAATAAAATGGTTTTGTATATAAAAATAAGAGAAACCTAATAGCTTGCTAGCTTAGAAGCAGCTACCAATTACCCCTATACAACTTTTTTTAATTCTGTACCCTATTTCTTCTCCTTGCTTAAGAAAAGGGTAGGGAATTAGTAATTAGTAGGTACTCTCCCTAAAAGTAACCTACTAATGGTATTTTATAAGGGCGAACCTCCTTACGTAAACCTACTCCTATAGGAAAATTTTCATGAGGTTGTCTGTATAGGGTATAAATACCAATTCGCCCATATACCTTATATTTAACGTGCTAATGGTAACACGGGCCGGCCCCCTTCCCCTATCCCCTACTATAGCTACCCTAGCAGTGCATCGTCTGCGGTACGCCTGCGGTGCGCCTACGGTACGCCTGCGGTCCTCTGCCTGTAGCGCGACAGCCGTGGACCGGTTGTAGTAGAGGTCGTCTGCCCTGCAGCAGACTGGTTGTAGTAGAGGTCATCTGCTCTGCAGCAGACTGGTTGGAGAGGAGGTCGTCTGCCCTGCGGCAGACTGGTTGTGGAGGAGGAGGTCGTCTGCCCTGCGGCAGACTGGTTGTGGAGGAGGAGGTCGTCTGCCCTGCGGCAGACTGGTTGTTGTAGAGGAGGTCGTCTGCCCTGCGGCAGACTAGTTGTAGAGGAGGTCGTCTGCCCTACGGCAGACTGGTTGTAGTGGAGGAGGTTGTCTAGGCCGCGCCCTTTATCTTATTAGTAAAAAGATAAGATTATAAAATCTTTACTATAACTATAGAAGATATTAAGAAAGTACTAACGTAATTCACGAGCAAGCTGGCCACCTAAGCATCCTGGCCACCCCATCCAAAACGCGACGCGTTAGCTAACTATTTCCTTAATGGCCATATTACAACAACAAGAAGCCCTCTTTTAAGAGGGTAGAATTGATTTAGCTATTAATGCGTATAAGCACGGCCAATTTATAAGTTTCCGAGCCGCCACTACTACCCTTTGCGAAAGTATTGCGAAAATCAAATTAAGCGAGCCCCGCACACACAGCATTGAATTTAGGTGATCTCACTATATAAATCGTATGACTACCACGCATACTACGCTCGCCGTTCTTTAATTACTTACGAAGCTTAAGTATTACATTGTATTGCTTATATAGCTCGATTTTCTGGTGTTGCAGGCGCAATGGTAAACCGC
>Ga0307507_10006915_pt1 | contig 16898 bp, 8 predicted proteins | sample 7_EM_MG_FD_207223 | JGI IMG/M metagenome (GOLD analysis project Ga0307507, IMG submission 207223) | Populus trichocarpa ectomycorrhiza microbial communities from riparian zone in the Pacific Northwest, United States - 7_EM | ecosystem: Host-associated > Plants > Roots > Unclassified | place...
ACGTGACTAGAGGACCGCATAAAACTTCGCACAGCGCTGCTATTCTTCTCCCTTCCTTTCTCTAGCTTTGGATCCTCGTTTATAGACTACCAATTATACAGGCTTGCGCGTCCCTCATGCCGTGCTCATGCCTTAATTAACTGAGTCGCTAACATTATCTAAAGCTCAACTACTCTTTCTTCCTAAGAAGGAACTCAAATATATTTATAAAGGACACAGAATAGGACCCTAAGGACATCACCAGGACCATAAGGATAGGACAGACCCCTAAGAACTAAAAGAACACGAATAGAACGCGAAACCTAAGAATAGGATATACACAGACCAGAACTCCTAGAAAATAAACAAACACTAGAAATTACCTAATACCCCTACCACTATGCCAAGAAATACAGCAGCCGGCAAAGCCGCTGTAGGACCCGCAAATACCTCTAATGGTGAAACAGTTGCCGTTTTAACCCCCCAGGAAGAGCTCGCAGCAGCTAATGCTAAAATTAAATAGCTTTAAGAGCTGCTTAAAACTAGAGACACCCCTATACCTAGTGAGGAGTTATTAGACACCTAGAGACTTGCTATAGTCCTTAAGACCCTAGCCTAACGTACAGCATTAGCATTGTTGTGGTCCGCAAAGGTTGCGGACCCCCTGTTACTTACAGATGGAACTGACCCTATATTTAACAATTGGAAGCTTTAACTGCAAGATAAGCTTGAAGTTAATACAGACCACTTCCCTACTACCTAAGCTAAAATGGCCTACGTCTTTGGCCGTACTGGTAGGGACGCATAGACGCATCTATATCCGCGATACGTCTAGGACTTAGCAAACCCCTTCCTCTCTAAAGAAGAGATAGTTAACTACTTATCTTCTATTTATAAGGACCCCTTTAAGATACAAAACGCCCGCCTTAATTATAAAGCTCTTAATATAAAGACAATGGAGACTTTTTTAGCCTTTTAGACCCACTTTCTGTACCTAGCTGGCTAAGCTTGAATTCCCTATAAAGACCTAATGCTAGACCTCTTTAACAAGCTTACCCTAAACCTACAGCGCGCCGTACTGCCAGTTTTTACTACTGTATAGACGCTAAAGGTACTTACGGACCACTGCCTAGCTATTAACTAAGGCCTCTATTAAATTAAGGCACGATCTAAGTGGTATAAAGCTAGAAACTCTCTAAACTAGACTATAAGCACTTTACAAACGGCCTATAATACCCTAGCACAATCTGCAACTCCTACAGCACCAGCCGTATAGCCCGCCGTTAATTTAGCAGCTAGCTGTGTAGCTAGTCCTGCTGTGGGTCCGGCGTATATTTAGCCTACGTATAATAACCCCTATAAATAGGCCCTTAGCAATTAAGGAGCTTGCTTCTTATATAGCCAGAAAGACCACTTTACAAAGAATTGCCAGATAAAGACAAAAATAGGTGAGGTTCTGTTAATTCAGAAAGACAGTGCGGAGTTGGAAAAAGAGAAACCCTAGAGGAAGACTTCTCTTTAGGGTTAAAAGGGATTAATATATTATATATTAATCTAGGTTAGCTAGTTAGTGGAAGAAGCTATACTATCCCTTATACCTTATTCTATAATAGATATCAAGTTTTAACCTCTACTTTAGCTAACTCTAGAGCAAATGCCTTTGCCTTAATAGACACCTAGTGTGCTATAAAGCTGGCTGACTTTTTAAATGCACCCCTTAAAGAACTGCCCAAACCAATTCCTATTCGCGGGTACAATGGACGAATAGGGCCACCTATTATAACTATCTTACGGATTCACCTCCGCATTAATAGACAAAGGTAGTATAACGTCCCCTTTCTTATTACGGACCTTAGGAGCCACGATATAATTATAGGGAGAAAATGGCTAGCCTATTTAGGCTTACAGCTCAATGTATGGAATAGATAGCTTATCTAGCCTAAAACCCTACCCCCGACCCCTTCCTTTATAAAAGAAATTAGTATTATAATGGAAAACCTTATACGGCCCTAGATTAATACTATTTACTAGGCTAATACTATGCGCAGAGACTAGGCCTTTAAGAAGGATATATATCTTGATCTTTAACAGATCCATATACTACGCCGCCCCCAGACTGTATATGTTACGCCATCCGCACTAGAGACCTAGGAAGTTAGTAGTGACTTAGTTAAGCCCCCTACGGAGAACCTAGGCCCTATACAGCCCTAAAGGAAAACTAGGGATATTGGACGCCATACTAAGCTAATAAATAGGAAGGATAACTTATAGAAAATGGAATATAAGCTAAGGAAGACTATACACCCTATACCGCAAGATACGGCCCAATAAGCGTCTATAAAGAAACCTACGGACCTCCCACTAGTTAATATCTGCTGTATTAGCGCTATAGGATTCTACCAGAACTTAGTTTAGCCTAATACCGTTACCTTTATAACTAGCCTATACGAAATTGATTAAATGCTTAAGGAAAAGAAAAGCGAGCTTAGCGGATAGGAAAGCGAGCTTATAGATAAGGAACTAGTAAAACAAAAACTGCCTAATTAATACTAGAAATTCAAGGACGTATTCTCTAAGGCAGTATTAGATATACTTCCGCCTTACTAACCGTATAACCACAAGATCGAGATCAATTAAGGCAAGGGAAGCACCCTTAGCTTTAGCCCTCTCTACCCACAGTCTATCGCCGAATTGTAGGCTATAAAGTAGCACCTTATTAACAACCTTAATAAGGGCTTTATTAAGCCTAGCTAAGCCCCTTTTAACTTACTTATTCTCTTTGCCAAAAAACTAAATGGAGGACTGCGCTTCTGTATTAACTACTATAAGCTAAATAATATAACCCGCAAGGACCGCTATCCACTACCCTTACTTAATAAGACTCTTGCCCAAATAAGTAGAGCTAGGGTCTTTATAAAGCTTAATATCCGCCAGGCCTTCTACCAAATTAGGATAGACCCTGGGTTTAAGGAGCTTACTACATTTTAAACCCATTACAGAATGTATAAATATAAGGTACTCCCTTTTGGACTAACTAACGGACCAGCTACATACCAGCGGTATATAAATAATGTACTCTTTAACTACCTTAATAACTTCTATACGGCCTACCTAGATAATATTATAATTTACTCTAAGAACAAGCTGGAACACGAGGAGCACGTCTATAAAGTCCTATAACAGCTCCACAAGGCTGGTCTCCAGGCCAATATTAAGAAGTTGGAATTTAGTGTTAAGCGTATAAAGTACCTAGGTTTTATTATTAGTATAAACAGAATTAAGGCCAACCCAGAGAAAACGGCCGTAATTGACCAGTGGACACCCCTATAGACCGTAAAGGGGGTATAATTATTTTTAGGTTTCTGTAACTTCTACTAATACTTTATTAAGAACTACAGCAGAATTACCTAGCCTCTTAACCGCCTTACTAGGAAAGACCAGCTATTCCACTTTAACGCCATATATATGCAGGCCTTTAATAAGCTTAAAAAGCGGCTGGTATTAGCTCCCCTACTTGCCCACTTTAACCTAGAATAGCCCTTAATGCTAGAAACTGATGCCTTAGATGGTATAATAGCCGGTATTTTTTCCTAGAAGTAACTAGACGGAGAATGGCACCCTATTACATACTATTTAAAGACTATAATAGATGCCGAGCTAAACTACCATATCCATAATAAAGAAATGCTGGCTATTATCTCTAGCTTTTAGCACTGGTGTGTACAGCTAGAGGGGACCCCTAAGCCCATTAAGGTAGTTTCGGATTATAAGGCCCTTATGGCCTGCTAGGCACGCTAGGCGGATATCCTATCTTAATTCAACTTCTTAATTATATATAGACCAGGCGCTACAAACCGTGCGGATGCTTTTATAAGGCGTAAACAGGACCTAGGTAACTAGGCAGCTATAAAGATCTTATTATAGACCTAGGCACTATTATAACCAGAGCACCTCAACCCCTAGATATAGGCAGAACTAAATACGGACCCTTTAGATGCTAAGATATGCCCTATTAACTCCACGGAACTTGACTTTATTAATAAACTACTACAGGCAAACTATACGGCCCCTTCTCTACAGGAGTGCCGCGAAAAGGTAAAGGATGCTACTAGCCTATAGTCCCTCAAAAACGGACTGCTTAAGCACTGGGAACAGCTAGTAGTGGTAGAGAAATAGAATTTACGGACTTAGCTTATTGCCGAAGTACATACTTAGGTCTCTACGGCCCACCCTAGAAAAAATAAGACCCGTAGAATTATTGGCGACCGCTACTACTAGCCCAGAATGGTTACGGATATTAACCGCTATATATAGAACTGCGACAACTGCCGTAGGTTTATAATTCCACGAGATAAGACCCTAGGGCTATTAAAGCCACTCCCAATACTAGAACGCCCCTAGCAGCATATCTCTATAGACTTCCACAAGTTACCTACGGACCGCGACGGATATAATATAGTTATAATCCTAGTTAACCACTTTAGCAAGCGCCCGTTCTTAATCCCCTATTATAAGAATATTAATGCTAAAGAGGCGGCCTAACTGTATATCCACTATATCTACCGAATTTACGGACTACTAGATACTATTATATCCGACTATAGGCCACAGTTTATATCGGCCTTCTAAAACGAGTTCACCTAGATCCTAAGTATTAGGCTAAAGCTCTCTACGGCATACTACCCCTAGACAGACGGTTAGACAGAGATTGTAAATTAGTACTTAGACTAGAGACTCCGGCCCTTTATTAACTACTTTTAGGACTACTAGAGCGGACTACTACCTATAATAGACTACGCCCAGGCAACCCTACCCTATAACTCTACGGGGTTTGCACCTATTCAGCTAAAAATAGGATACTTACCCTATATAAGCTTTAACTAGAAGAGACCAGAAGGACTACAAACTATACGCGAAAAACTATCTTATAAGAAAGCACAGCAATATGCTAGACGCTTAGAAGAAGTATAGACGGTAGCCTATAAAAACCTAGAGAAGGCCTAGAAATTAATAGAACAGTTATAAAAGGCCAGCCTAACCGGAACGTATAATTATCTAATCAACAGTGTCACAGGTAAGTAGAAGGTAAGTTAAAGGTAAATTAAAGGTAAAATAAGTTTTATGTATTAAAGGATAAATGCTTCTAACCACTTCCATTTAGAGACTAATCACTAGTTCTTCTCTAGAGGAGAACTAGCTTCCTATATAAACCTTCTAAGACACTAGTAAAACCTTTCGCCCCTATCTATCTAACTATATCTCTTCTGGAACATACATAGGACATAGGCAGGATATTAATAAAACCTCTTACTGTCTTATCTGATATGTACCTCCTGGGGGATTCCATTATAATTGCCTTCCCTTTAAGGGTCTTAGTCCTCCAAGACTTCGCCTCTTAATAATCTCTTATGGAGTTCCGGCTAAAACCACTAGGGAAATTCTTCAGTGGAAAGGTACTCTATGATGCGGCTTATCGCCGGTTCTTCACTAGCGTGGAACCTTACTTTATCTTTCTATTCCTCCGCTCTTCTTCCACCATAGCTCTTATGGTGCCTTCATAATGGAACTTTAATAATAATAATAAAAATTGGATAGGATTCACCTTCCTTATTATAAGAATTTATTATAAGCTAATCCGGGGGTTATCCTATGCGACGCGTTAACTAGCCACCATCCCCATTCACCTAAAATGGGTCTTAATAATGACGTCTTAATATTAATTTCTTTTAGTTTATAAGCTGTCGTCTCTTACGCGTCTTTCTATTAACAACACCATTCGTCTTGCCTTTTAGCAGACCGTTTTTTATTATATTTTAGCTTTTAGCTTTTATATCTCTAGCTATTCTTTCTTCTACTGCTCTGTTCTCTTCTTATGACACGTCTATGGGTAACAGGATCCCTATTTTATCTCCTTAATAATACTGACTTCCCATAGTATTCTCTCGCAATGGCTCGTAATCGTGCTGCGCGTCCCCAGACTAGTGGCGGCGTTGTCCCTACTCTATTGGCATTATAGACCACTTCTATTGCTCCTACGGTGGTTTCTCTAAAGTGCTGCCGTCGTTGCGTTTACGCGCTTACATTGGACCCGTCCCATACCTATAAGATGCTGCGCTCTGGCAAGAACAGATCCAAGTGTTCCCACTATCGCAGCTAGAAAAAGACCTATGTTCCGGTATTTCCTATTCCATCCTATTCTGGACTTTACTAACTATATTAGATCCCCGCTGTTCACGTATATAAGGCTTACCGGCTCTAACGCGCTATTAGGGATTTCCGTCTACATCAGAACAGTAATAGACGGGGATAGAAGGTGTCTTCTATTACTTACAGCCTTTTTAATTTAATAAGGGTTTCTACTGCTGTAGAGATATAGCAATTTTGGATATATAGTGTCTAGGAGCGTATATATAAGCAGCTCGTTTTTATAAATAATAATATTTACACTTTTACGCGGGCCTTTCTAGCTAGGTGAGTCTCTTTAGTAATACGTTTGGGAACTATGCTAACTCTTTAGTTGTTAACTTTCTGATCTTAGCCTAGATGCCAATTTGGAGCCTAGGGATAACACTAAGGATAGTAATAAAGATAAACGTTCTTCCCGCCAGTCCCCTGGTTATGGTGGTCTGTCTAGTTCTTGCCGCTCTAAGAAGAATATTAGTAAGAATGCTAATGCTTCCAGGGATGGGAGTGTTAATAATACTGCCAATAATAATATTAAGATGGAGGAGGAGGCTCCCGTTGCTACTTTTAGTATTTAAGTTATTATCTTATTCTTTCTTTCTTCTTATAGGATAGCTTTGTAGGGTGCCTCTCTAGTGCCTCCAGGATGCCCTAGTACTAGGAATTGACTTTATACTTTGGGGATGCCTCTATTCTTATTTTTAGTAACAGTCTGTGTGAAAGCAGTATACCGCTATAATTTCCATATATAATGAACGGGTGGTGTTCTTATAGGTGCTTTACAATTTCTTAAAATTTCTGAATCTTCACTCTATGTCTTTTTGGTCCTCTTTATATTATTAACTCTACTGCGTATCTCCAGTGTCAGACCAAATACTCTCCTTTTATCCCTAGGGAATCTTTCTAAGTCCCCAGGGCCCCTTCTTCTAGTGCTACTGCTCATTCTTAAACAGCGTCTTCTTTAGACAGCATCCCTAGTGGTTCTTATATGGATCCCTATGGCTTTCTCTTACAGGATTCTAGGATCCCTATTATAATAGCGAAACGTTCCTATTTCTAATACCTGTGCTCGACCTTATGGTTTTAATTTACAGGGTCTTCCCTATTGTCTCGCCTATAGCATATCTGGACCCATTACTAAATCCTAATTTGTGGTCTTTAGGAAAGTTTTAATTACCGTGTTATATTCTAGCTGAAGGTGCTCCTTAGGTTCCCAACTGTTATATACCTAAGAGTATCCTTCCTAATAAACCAAAAATTTGCGTTTCTTCTAACGCCATCTTTAATTAAGAATGTCTTCTATATTCTATTTTAGTTCCCCATTAATTTCGCTAGGTGGGGGTGGTTCCACACTGTCTCTTCTCTAGTATAACTCCAATAAGGAAACATAAAATGTGGGATATATTAGATATGATTTCGGCAATTCCAATTTATAGGCTTAATTTCCTTTAGTTTTCTTAACTACCTTAAAGGGTCTGAGCTACCTATAGTCCAGCTTCTTCTTAATACGTTTCGTCCGGATATTTTTTATGGATAGTAAGACTTCGTCTCCTATTTCAAATTCTTTAGGCATATATCCCTCATTATAGTACCTTTTTTGTGTAGCCTGGGCGTCTAGTAAGTGCTTTTTAAGTTCTTCTCTGCGAATTCTTATTTACTTAATTTTCTCGGACACCGCTAGTGCCTCTCTTTTGGGAACGATGTCCTTAACGTTCTAGGGGTTATTTACTTTTACCCTAAACAGTGCTTTATAAGGGGTTATTTTTATGCTGCTATAAATGCTTATGTTATACACGTGTTACGCCAGAGCTAACCACAATGGCCAATTATCCTGTTGATAATTGATATAGTAGCGGAGGTAGTGTTCTAACAACGCATTTAGACGCTCTATTTGCCCGTCTATTTATAGGTGGAAGGCAGTGCTTATCCTTCACCGTATCTTTAATAAGAGACAGAATAAAGACCAAAATGCGCTGTTAAATATGGTACCTCTGTCAGACACAATTCCCCTTAGCGTGCTAAATAGGAGCTACCGCTCTAAAAACAGGTCTGCCAGTTCTACTGCTGTAATCGTTGTTAAAACAGCAAAGTACCCTAAAAACTTTATATATCTATTAACAATTACTAGAATAGCGTTAGCAACCTCTCTAGTTCTTATTTTAGTAGGGGGTAAGCCTATTATAAAATCTATTATTAATTCTGACATAGGTCCCTGCGGAATAGGAAGTACTAATAACTTGCTATATAGGCAATACCTAGGTATCTATACCCTTTGGCACGTATTACATCTTAATACATAGTCCTTAACTTCTTTAGATATTCTATCCTAAAAGTATTTCCTTTAAACGGCCTTAAGGGTTCTGTTAGCACCGTAGTGACCCCTAAGAGGGTTATTATGGAAGACCTTTAGAATTTCATCTTGAACCATTTAGTCCTTTGGGACATATACAGTACCCTTAAAGCGCAACAGACCCTTTTAGTCTTGTTGCCACAGCTTCTTAGTAACTCCGGCTAAGTTGGTCTTTACTACATCTTTCTACCTCTCCCTAGAAACGAAGGCGTCCCTTTATTGTGCTTAAAGAAGAAGATCCGGAAAGGTTTTATATAGATCGCTTATTTCCATTTCGCCCGCCACCATTACAGACTTTAGGCGTGGCACGAGACGTTTTAAACTATTAGTGCCAGCAGATTCTCCTGCCATTATACAGTATACTACGCTGTAGATAGGTATCTTACCTATCCCCTCTAGATCTGGAAACTCGCAGCTAGTACGCCGTTAAGTTAAAGGTGCCGCGACACCCCTAGCATATCCTATAGAATTCTCGCTAATTCTAGGGTACGCTAACTTTATAATATCTGCTTAGTTTATAACCTGGTCCGTAACTATATCCTATAGCTCCATTATTATAGTACTTCGCAGCTGTATTGCTGGGACCTCTGCCCTACTACGGAATTCTATAGTTCTAGGGAAAGACTCTTCTTTCTTCCTAAGCAAATTTTGCAATATAGGAATTATTTCCCCTATGCTGTCCTGGATTCTCCTAGTCTTATAATCCAGACGTCTCAATAACCTATTAGCGGGATTTATCTTTCCTGGGCGGTATATAATTTTAAAGTTATACTATAATAGTGCCTCCGCCCATCTGGCTTATCAACCGCTTAACACCTTTATAGTCATAAAGTATTCTAGGTTGTTATAGTCTATAAGGACTTTAATAGGATAATTGCTTCCTATATAATAATGTTACCAGTGCTTTATTGCTGCGACTATCACAAGCAGCTCCTAGTTGTGCGTCATATAACGCTGCTCTATAGGGGTTATTTTCCTTAACTAAAACGCCACAGGATGCCATTCTCCGTCTTTTAATTAAGATATAATTGCCCCTAGGGCAAAGCCGGATGCATCCGTTTTAAGGTGTATATATAGCTCCTAGCAGAAGTATATTAGGATAGGCGCTAATATAAACAAATCCTTTAACTGGTCTATAGCCTGCTTAGCAGCTTCCCTAAATATAAAGGGTCCTAACTTCTTGCCATCCTTAGATCCCTTTAGCAGATTGGTAATTAGAAGCATTACTCGCGAGTAATAAACAATAAACCTTTAGTAGAAGTTTGCCGTGTCTATAAAAACCTATACTTCCCTAAACGTCGTGGGGTATGGCTATTCCCTAATAGCGTCTACCTGGCTTTTCTCCATCGATATTTCGTCAACGCTAATAATAAAGCCCAGAAAATCAATGCTAGTAATATAGAACAAGCATTTTTTTAGGTTTATATAGAGCTTATATTCCCGTAGTCTTTCTAGTACCATTTGCACATGGTGCGTATGTGCTTCGTAGTTATTAGAGTAGACTATAATATCATTAAGGTAGACCACATATATCGTATCTAACAGGCCCAACAATGCCTTATTAATATAGGCCTAAAATGTCGCCGGTGTGTTAGTAAGCCCGAATGGCATTACTAGGTACTTAAAGTGGCCGTACCGTATTTGGAACGCCGTTTTCTATTCATCGCCGGCTTTAATCTGGATTTAATGGTATACATCTTTTAGATCTAATTTCGTGAATATCTTTACGCCTAATAGCCTGTCAATAAGCTCCCCTATTAAGGGTAGCGGGTAGCGATTCTTTATAGTAATCTTATTTAGCGCCCGATAGTTAATATAGAGGCAAAGGGTCTTGTCCTTCTTAGGTATAAATATAATCGGTGCCCCTGCTTAGCTTATAGAAGGCCAAATCTATCCTCTCTAAAGATTGTCTACTATATACTAATATAATACTGCCAGCTTGTTTTCTAATAGGTTATATAGTAGTCTAAAAGGAGGTTCCTTGTCTCCTATGTCTATCTTATACTCTACCAATATAGGGTTAGGCAAGGTGTGCGTAGCTTCCTTATTGGCAACATTCTTTAGGTCTATATATTCCTATGGAATCTCTGGTTCCTTAATTGCGCATAGCCGGATATCTAAAAATAAATACTCCGTGTCCCTATTCTTGGTGTTAAGAGTGGTATATATGGTATACACCCACCCTTCCTCTTGTACATAGTTTAAGAAAGTCTTTTAATCTTCAACTATAATGCGCGGTTAAGACTTCTGGTGTTAATATAAGGCTGAAGGCCAATTAATGTCTAGATTAACCTGTTAAAGCTATAGGTATCCCAAAACAAGATTATACCCCTTGATTTCTGCGGCGTAGAAGCGTATCTCCTGCGTGTCCCATAGACCATTGCGGTCCTGGCTGGCTACGGAAAAAGTTTATTCCCTATAGCACGGAATCTGGTGGCCTCTAATGCTTTGAATGGTGCGCACCTATAAGCCACTAAGGTCCAAATCCAATTCCTTTACTAGTAATTGAGAAATGAACCCTATGGTCACGCCGCTATCTATAAGGCAGTCTCGCGTTACCCATTTGTTATTAACTTAAATAGAGACAGGAACAACTATATAGTAGCTTACTCCCTCCTTCTCTTGCTAGCCTAGTATAAGGGAGTGAAGATCTACTAGGCTCTCTCTTTTCCTAATTAAGTATCCTCTTGCTTCTTCTATTAGCAGAAGCGCTGTATATAGCCTTTCTTACCGCAGTTATAACAGCTACGTGACTCTTGGTTCTATGGTTTCTGCCTATTATTATTCTGGGGTTAACCAGCGTTGCTCTAGGGTTGCAAAGCCTGCTCGCATTGTCCTTTTATAGAGTAGTTAGGTCAGGATCTGCCCCTTTTATTAAAGCTAGGTCTAGTTCTACGCTCTTTATTATTGGCGTCTTGTTCCTTTCGCTTCCCTAAATAGTCTCTTTTAGCGTTCTTAATCCAAGTAGCTTCAGAGATAAGCTTTTCTTAAGAGGTAGGAATTTCCCCCTTCTCCTGTATAGCCTGTCGAATCTTAGGTTGTAACTTGGCAAGTAGCTAATGGAGTCGTATAGCGTCGTCCTATAAGTCTGAGTAGGGTATATTGTCTTCTAGCTCTTCTAAGTAGTTTACAAACTGGACTACACTCTAGCCTTCTCGCTGTTTTGTATTATGGTATCACTAGTTGTAATCCATCCCTTAATTAGTAGGGTCTTAGACCTAATCAACCAACCAGGACTTAAGTTTACTGAATTTAAGGGGTGTGGTAAGTTTCTTCTTGTAGCGTATCTATAAACTCTTAACGGTGCCACGTAGGAAGGTAGAAGTAATCAGTGTCTAATTATACTTGTTAGAGTAACGTTTCGGATCTAGCTAAAACTTGGTTTCGCATTAACGGATAAAACAATTGCAGTTCCTAAGACTATCACTATTATACTTATTAGGTTCCTTTGTGCGGAATTTAGGTTTATCTAACATTATAGCGTAGTGTGGCGTTGTTCCTTTGAGTCCACTTTGTGTCTAGGGTGTCTATACTTCTCCTAATTGTTCTTGCAATTGTCCTTAGTAGTCTTAATATGCTTATCTTAATCATATCTCTAACTCCTTTGTCTTTTGTAGGGTCTCGCGTAGCGACCACTCTAATAACTCCCTAGCGGTGATCGTTCCTAAAGGTCTTAGAAGGTTAGATGGACTAGCTATGGCTTCCTAGTCTACTCCTTCGTAAGTAGAGGGAATGCGCTCCTTTAGAGAGACTCTCTAAGCCTCTTAAGGTAAGGGCGTTGCTTTGTGGGGTAAAGGAGTATGGCCCGTTATTATTAATTAATAGCCGTACGTTCCTAACGGATTGTAAGCAATTAGAATTATAAGAGGCCAGCCTAACCGGAACGTATAATTATCTAATCAACAGTGTTACAGGTAAGTAGAAGGTAAGTTAAAGGTAAATTAAAGGTAGAATAAGTTTTACGTATTAAAGGACAAATGCTTCTAACCACTTCTATTTAGAGACTAATTGCTAGTTCTTCTCTAGAGGAGAACTAGCTTCCTATATAAACCTTCTGAGATACTAGTAAAACCTTTCACCCCTATCTGTCTGACTATGTCTCTTCTGGAACATACATGGGACATAGGCAGGACATTAATGAAACCTCCTACCGTCTCATCTGATATGTACCTCCTGGGGGATTCCGTTACAACAGTAGGCAAATAAGCATAGGCGCGAGCCCGACTTTACCATAGGCGATAAGGTCTAGGTTACAACAAAGAACTAAAAGATAAAACGGCCTAGCCGTAAGCTAGACTATAAAATGGCAGGACCGTATAAGATCCTTAATAAAGAAGGCAACTTATATAAGGTTAAACTCCTAGACTTAATTAAAGTCCACCCTGTTTTCTTACTAGATAAGCTACAGAAAGCTGCAAATAACCTACTACCTGGACAAAAGAATGAGCCTCCACTGCCAATTTAAGTTAATGGCGACGATGAATGGGAAGTTAATAAAATACTAGCCTATAAACTAGTACGAGGAACGCTAAAATACCATATCTAATAGAAAGGTTACAATCTAGACCCAACCTAGTACCCCGCCTAGAACTTTATAGGTTGCCCCTAAAAGCTTAAAGAATTCTATAACTAATACCCTAACAAGCCAGGACCCCCGAAGTATCTAAACAAGTGGATGGAGTGCTAGTATAGTAAAGATAATAAGCTACCTATTAAGCATACAAATAAGAACACCCCACGGACATAATACGGACATACAAAGCCTAAGGGCAGGCTTTTTCGGAGGGGGGGGTAATGTTACGGCGCTAGTGGAAAACGGTGGATTATGGTAGACGTTATGGTAGACGCCAAGTCACGTAAGTCCACGTGACTAGAGGACCGCATAAAACTTCGCACAGCGCTGCTATTCTTCTCCCTTCCTTTCTCTAGCTTTGGATCCTTGTTTATAGACTACCAATTGTACAGGCTTGCGCGTCCCTTATGCCGTGCTCGTGCCTCGATTAACTGAGTCGCTAACAGTCTGGCTCTAGGATAGTTATCTAGTTCTAGTAACAGTTATCTAGTTTTAGCAACAGTTGTCTAGTTCTAGTAATAGTCGTCTAGTTCTGGCAATAGTTATCTAATTCTAGCGACAGTTGTATAGTTTTAGCGGTGGTTCTCTACTAGCTGCTGTTCTAATACCTCCCTAGATAGGGAGGATGTAAAGAAGGAAAAATAGGTAAAAAATAAGGTGGCTATATAGGAGAGGCTAGCTATATTAGGAATATAGTAGGGACCCAATATAGAGGTTTACGTAGAGCCTCGTGCAGAGCCTTTATATATAGAGCTTTATATAGAGCCTCTATACGTAGAGCTTCGCGTAGAGCTTCGCGTAAAGCTTTATATAGAGCTTTATACAAAGCCTCTTGTAATTAGCATATAACTTAAAAATAATATATTATATTACCTTAATTATATATTAAGGAATATATAAGTTAGTTAACTGCGTATTATTTAACTTTTAAATATATTAAATTGGTTAACTATATATTATTTAACTAATAAATATATTAAGTTAGTTAACTGCATATTATTTAACTTATAAATATATTAATATGGTTAATTATAGGTTAATTATATATTATTTAACTTTTAAATATATTAAGTTAGTTAACTATATATTAATTATATCAGGGGACATAAGGGAGAGGACGCCCTGTAGGAAGACCCCTATGGACAGCTACAGCAAGCTTAAGACCAGGGCAATCAAGAATTAGACTTAACGCGGCAAATATAACATTCGCAGCCAATCCACAAAGGGCATATAGCCGACCAGTAAGATCTGGGGAAGAACCGGAGACAATAACAGATTTAGATATAGAAGCGCTAGTAGGCACACAAGATACGGGAATGGAAAGCTCTATATAAAATAAGTAGCGACCAGGGTGTAGATACAAGAAACAGAAGTTCTGAAAATCCTAGAGAAAGTAGAAATAAAAGAAGTAAGGAATAAAGGAGAAACAAAGAACCCTTACTAGGGGTCCGCTACCTATCCATTATACAGTATAACTGCGGCAATACAAACCACTATCTTATAAGGCCCTTACTAGACAGTCTAGATCCAAAGAAATACTATATCCTTGCTATACAAGAGCCGTACTATAATACCTACATATAATCAATATACTGCCCCTAAGGATTCCAGCTCCTATATAAACTAAAAGCAGCTATACGCGTGTACTTTATAATTAGTAAGGCTGTTAGCCTATCCTTATAGTTATAGCACGCAGTTAACCCAGATATTACAGTTATAATAATCCAGACATATAGGGGACCGGTATAAATTATTAACGTATATAACCCTAGGGTTAAATGGGTCCCACAAACAGAGAATATTATATTAGTAATAAGCCTACTAGAAACTAAAGGCACAGAGTTTATCCTATTAGGAGACATAAACCTCTACTACCCACAGTAGGGGGGTATCTATATTGCTACTAAACGACAGGTAGAGTGCCTACTAAGAGCTATAGATATCTAGGGCCTTAAACTAGCCACCCCCCTAGGAGCAATTATAGCAATAAGGCACCACCAAAAGTACAATTAATCTTATATTTATGGACGAAGGCCTATACTAGAGACTTAAAAGGTGCAACCCTAAAGAAGAATAGGCACTTGCCTTAGACCATATCCCTATCCAAATATAGCTAGATCTAGATATTAAGGCGTAACCAAATAGTAAAAGATACATAATAAGGAAGCTTAAGATAGACAGTTTCCTTAATACGGTTAAATAATAACTTTAAGACCTAGAAGAAATCTACCTAATACCAAATAAGTAAGGCTTATTAGCTACCCCTAAGGAAATTAACTAAAGACTAGAAAGGATCTAGGCAGCAATTAAAAATAGGCTAGAAGAGCACTGCCTAGTCTTATAATCAGGCCCCTATATATAATACACATAGTCCGCACAATGCGCGGTTCTTATTGCCAGCCAACAACAAGTAAGAAGGAAATATATAAGTAGCTACAACCCTAAAGACAAGAGACAATACAAAGATATAAGAAACCAGTTAAAGAATACCCTAAAAAAAGAAGCAAGGAATAACTAGAGATGGTTTATAAATAAGCACACTTTTAATCTAAGCCTCCCCTATAATAAGGGCCTTTAGGCCATAGTAAAATAGGCAAAAAAAAAGGTAGGGCGCCTAGCAGAAAACCTATACCTATCACCCCTATAAAGAGTAGGGGAGTTATAGGCCACTAATAATAATAATAAAAAGGTAAAGATCCTTATAGAAAGGTTCTTCCCCTAACTAGCTCTAGTAGACCTTAGTAACATTATAGGTAAAACACCGGTAACTTACCTATAGGTTAACAGCGACATAACAACAGAGGAAATGGCTAGAACTATTAGCCGCCTTTTAAATAATATAGCACTAGGACTAGATGGGATACTAAATAAGGCCTTAAAGAACTGTGGACTACTTATAGCACTTTAGCTTATAGATATAGCTAGAGCGTGCTTTACTACATCGGCAAAATATAGTACCCTACCAATGGCCTCAATGGTTGGTGGTTGACGCAATTGGCGCGCAGTTGAGGGCATTTGGCAACTCGACCGACTAGCCTATGTCGTGTTTTTTTGACACGCAGCCTGCGCGCAACCTGCTAGTAATCTGCGCATTTGGCAACCACAATTGTATTTAGAGCTATTTACCTCTTTTATACTAATAGCATATTTTAAATAAATAAAAGCTACTTTAAAGCTATTTATAAGGCTAGCAAAATAAATAATAATATTTTAGATAATTTAATATAATATAGCGATGGTTCTCTTCTACCTATCTACCTATTGACTTACCTACAGTACCTGCCTATCTACCTACCTGCCTACATCGCCTACCTATTTGCATCTGCCTACCTGTCTATATCTGCCTACCTGTCTGCATCTGCTTGCCTGTCTGCATCTGCTTGCCTGTCTGCATCTGCCTACCCGTCTGCATCTGCCTACCTGTCTGCATCTGCCTACCTGTCTGCATCTACCTACCCGTCAGCATCTCCCTGTTTGTGCCTACCTGTCTATACTACCTTGATTTGATCGATCGATCGAATCGTTTATAGTGTTCGCTGGCTAGTCGTTGTCGTCTGGCGACGGCGACGGTCGTCTGGTTCTGGCAACGGTCGTCTGGTTCTAGCGACGGTCGTCTGGTTCTGGTAACGGTCGTCTGGTTCTAGCGACGGTCGTCTAGTTCTGGTAACGGTCGTCTGGTTCTGGTAACGGTCGTCTAGTTCTGGCGACGGTCGTCTGGTTCTGGCAACGGTCGTCTGGTTCTGGCGACGGTCCTCTCCTACCTGCCTACCTACCAACCTGTCTGCCTACCTACTTGTCTGCCTACCTACCCAC
>Ga0307507_10006916_pt1 | contig 16897 bp, 6 predicted proteins | sample 7_EM_MG_FD_207223 | JGI IMG/M metagenome (GOLD analysis project Ga0307507, IMG submission 207223) | Populus trichocarpa ectomycorrhiza microbial communities from riparian zone in the Pacific Northwest, United States - 7_EM | ecosystem: Host-associated > Plants > Roots > Unclassified | place...
AATATACAAATAAAAAAAGACTCATCGACAACAAATCACTCATTCACCGATGACACACACTGCACCATTATAAAGAGGAAAAGGGGGCGCACCTAAATACACGAAAAAGAGGCAAGTTGTACCATTGGGAGACACCATACATGCTGCCCAAAGTGCGCGAGCACCTCCTACATGCTGACTTATGCAACACATGTATCATAAACGTTTTATATTTTAAAATTAATTAATATTGATTAAAAGACCAAATTGCCCTCGATAAAACAAGAAAATACCAAAAATTATATATAGAAAAAGACAAAAATAACCCTAGGCTGAAGGCAAGTTTTTTTTTTTTTGTATCAAATGCATTTCAATAACTTAATTGTGAATACAAAACAAGCCTAGTTATTATTATTTTTTTCTTATCTCTAATGGCATTTATGTCACTACATGTTCATTAAAAAAGAAAAAGACTTTACTGACTCATCAACAAGACCAAAGTTTTTTTGGATTTAGAGGTAAAATCATAAAATCACCATTGCAATACATAGTGAATCTGATTGTATAGCTACAGTAAATGACTACTATTCAAATGACCCTTCCCTTTTAGTTTTTGTTTTTTTTTATTGATAGAGTTGCAAAATTAAGCTTGAAGATAAAGAGAGAAAAAAAGGTTGAAACCAAAAAAGATGCAAGCAAAGGAAGGTCGATTGAACAACATGTAAAAAGAAAAGCCAACTGAACAATCGCAGCTCAATTAGATAACAAGCTCAATCGAACAATATAGGTTTAACCAAACAACACAAGCATAACCAAATAGGAAAGAAAAGAAGAAAAAAAGGTTAAAGAAAAGAAGAAAAAAACGTTAAAATCGAGAAGGTGAAAAAAGGTCCAATTAAGTCTAATCCAAAATAAAAAGAAAAGGGTAGCCAAAGCCAAACATAATGATGTTTGAAAGCCAATCAATCCTCTTTCATTTTCTAAAAACTATAACTTTTGTTCTTACAAACATGACACTCTAAACAATGTTTAAGCATTGTCGTAACACCCTCATGGATTCTCTATTTTATAAACTATTAGTGCAATGCCCAACTAAATTCTTCATGATACATGTTATTGGTGCGAGGCTTGCCTGAATGTATTGTCTCACAAGTTTGAATGGATGGATGCCTGCCTAAATAATTTATCTTGCAGGCTAGTAAGACGATTGTTTATGACAAAGCAATCATCCTCCCCCGTTTACTCATGTAAAGCTAGTTACACATGTTAGTGGGTGAGAGACAGTTTTATGGTGGCACATGCAACGTCTCCCAACATCTAAATGACAACTTTCACGATGATATTGGAAGCATCAACGTTTTCTTTCATCATTTAGTGATGGTATGTTGTTAATGACCTCTTATTTCTTTCTTTTCTCTTTTCTCTCTTCTACCCCTAAAATTCACGTTGGCCATTTAAAAATTCAGATTTGTCGTCTCATTCATTGATACTTCAACTTCGGTCTTTATTTTTTTATTTGTGATTTTTGTTCCTGACTTTTTTGGCAAATTTCGACTTGTTTTCAATTTTATTACCGAATCCATTATTATGATTTATTATTTTTTCATACCGGGTCCTCATTCTTTTGTTGTTGATCCTTCCATGAATTTGATTTTAATTTTCCATCTCTCCTTTTAATTTAAAATTTTAAGTTGTGCTCTCATTTATTTTTTATCTTAAATTTTATCACCATTCTCTTAACTGCTATTTTTTTTTCCTTTTATATAATAGATTATTTTTTCAATTTTATCATTTGATATTTGATTTGTTGGGAATTAGATTCTATGATTTTTTCCAAACAGGATGCTTTCATTTTAGTGATTTGGGTAATTGGTTTGAAAAATTAGTACGGGTTGGCATAAATTTTTTCACTTATTTTTTTATGGGCTCATGATTTTCTTTAGTTTTATTTCAATTAGGTTACCTTAATCTCAAGACTTGAGTAATAAGTTTGGTCAGTTTACTCAGATATTTTTTTGGGTCACTTTCTTGATGTGTTTTTTTTTTTACAATCTTATAATTTAATATTGAGTAATTTTGGAACTCAACTTTGTAGTTTTTTCTTTTTTAACAAGTGTTTCTTTTCTACTAGTCATCATTAACATATTTTTTTAGAATCTAATCCATTTATTAATGTTATTTTTTTATTATATAATCAAATAAAATCATCTTACTATACCTAGTAGAGTTTACAGCGTGAGTCATTATTATTTTTCCTTTATAACATGCTAATAATATTTAAATATTATGTTTTTATGTTAAAAAAATTAGCTGGTTCATGGTGAAGCGCAAGTCACCTTTTTAGTTTGAACGCTATAAAAACTAATTAATCAATTTCAATTTTTAATTAACTAATAAAAAAAGAGAAAAAGAGTGCTCACGCGTTTGCCTGTGTGGATGGTGGTGAGCTAATGCCAGCTGGCTGTCGGAAAGAGGTCCCCAGATCCCCCGCTCTCTTGCACGTGACCCACCTCCCTTGCCTTCCCTCGTCACAAAACAAAAACGTTTTCTCAATCCTCATTAACTATTTTCACATACAAATAAATAAATAAATAAAATCACTCAAATCTAAAAAAAAATAAAAATAAAAATACTGCTCACGTGAATCGAGCGAATCCCTCTTATTATTTATCTCTTCTTCTCTCCCTCGCTTTCTCTCTCTATTATACACTCTCCCACCTCTAAAAAGCTATTTAAAAACATGTTTGAAATGATATTTTTTTTTAAAATTATTATTTTTTATTTAAAATTTATTTTTATAATTTTTATTGTTTTTTAAAAATAATTTTTAATAAATAAAAATATTATTTAATTTATTTTCAAAAAATTATTTTAAAAAACAACTATAATAAATAACCAAAAACATAGTACTACTGTGTATCTTCAATACTTACTATAATTTTTTTTATTTAAAAAATATGAATACAAATAGAAATAAATAAATATAAGTGTCTGTTTGTTGTATATTTCCATTTCTTTCTCTCTGACCTATTCTATTTCACTCTGGTCTATAATAGCCTCTCTCTCTTGCTTTCTGTTTCTATTTATACACAAAAATAATATTTATTATTTTATATCCTTCTAGAAAGAAGAAGAAGAAGAAGAGAGAGTGATGAGTATTATTTGTTTTAAAACGAAGAGTTGAGATTCAAATGGTATTGGCTGGAGTGGCAACTGCTTCTTTCAATGCTTCGATCTGCTGGTATTACACTTCTGCCCTTTTCTTTCTCATTCTCGCTTTAGATTTGATTTCCCACTGCTTTTTTTTTTTGCGGAATTTGATTTACTTGGCTCTTTTATTATCATTCTAGATTTAGAATTGGATCTGATTTTTATTGATTTGATTAGGCTTGGTAGGTTACCAATTCCATTTTGCAATGCTTAGGTTTTAAGCCTGGATTGTGGCTGTTTCTGTTGATTAATCACTACTTTACTCAGGTTTAATTCATTGCGGATTCATATAATTATTTACCGTCCTTATCAATTAGGTTATTTACATTATTCTGAAATATTTTTGTTTAATTTAGTTATTTATTGACTATTGAAGGTGGAAAAAGTGCAAGGAAAATGGTAAAATTCAGTTTACTGCTTAGGTTTAAGGGTAGATTGTGGCGCTTTTTTTTTTTTCAATTGACAATTTTTTTAGTCCTTTAAGCTTGCTAGAGTAGTCTACTTCTCTATATGTCATGCTTATTGATAAATTTAAACAGTCTTGGTTTCTGCACTTCTGTATTGATGATAGGATGTTGTGCGTTTGCATTGTGATCTCTCTAACTTTTTTTTTAGATAAAAGAAAAATTTGAACTGACATTATGACCTTTCTAGTTTCACATAGGGTTTTAGCTTTGCAGGACAAATGGACTCCAGCGTAACAAAGTCAGAACAGAAGAGATTTTTGATACAGAGTCCAGTTGTGTAAGAACTATATTGTGATTGGCGAGGTCTTTTATGGGGTAAGAGGAGTGAGGGACAGAAATGGTTTTACATCCCAAATATTTAAGGACATGGAGGAGACACGAGATGATTCGGGGCCAGCAGAGCAAGGACCTTCAAATTCTGTGTGGTGGGGTTCAGACTTTATCGAGAAATTTGAATCTGTCTCTTTGCTTTCTCAAGAAGATACTTTGAGAAATAAAGAATCACATAAAAATTATGAGGAAGATGGTTTATCTTCCCAGACTGCATCACAAGTTCTCTGGAGCACTGGGATGCTTTCTGAACAAATACCAAATGGTTTCTACTCTGTCATACCGGTGAGAATTGATTTACTTTTTAATTTTTGTTCCTATTTATTTGTTGCAAGTTCTTTTGGTTGAGGAGTCTGATCTTTTCTGGAACTTCATCTTTTTGAGAGATCAATTAGTGATGTGGCTGGAAAAAAAGTTTATTTATGATTTTTTCCTTTCTTTATACTTGTGTTTAATAATCATTGCTTTTAATTTGTGATCATTATCTTCTTATGTTCTACTATGTTGGTTATGATTTAACTATCCGTTCTGTTTAACATTCAACTTCTTATGTTCTATTGCAAATATTCTCCTCTCCTCTTAACTAAAGAGTTAGAAGTTGCATGTTAAACTGTACTACTACTAGTTCTGTGGTTCCATATAGTTACAACAAAAAGGATCTTTTATATCCCTCTCCTCCTTATGTCTATCCCTGTCTGATGGTAGTACTCCAAAATTTCTCATTTACATGCTATTTTCTAAAGACAAGGATGGACAATATCTTGTTTTGAAGTTTTAGTCTACATGCACTCATATGATACTTTTATGTTTTAATTATACACTCTCACACACACATATGGAAAACCAGCATAAAAATAAACCACTACCCGAAATAGCGACCATACTAGGCCCACCCCCCTCGTACCGCTTTCTAAGGAGGGTAGTGAACCAGTACCAGTACCAGTACCAGTACTACATACTATAATGCACCACGTTCCAGGTATTATTGGTTCAAACAATGCTAAATGCATTTCTTCCTGGATTATTTAAATTGTTGGTATTTTCAAGGAGGACAAAATTACTTGATGGATTGTGTCCTAACTTAGAATCGACTTTCCAGCTTGCACTCTTTGTTTTGTATCCACTTAGAGCATTTTTTTTTTCACTTCATCTTGAGTTAATTTAATAACATGGATTGTTACAGGATAAAAGGCTAAAGGAGCTCTTTGTTAATATTCCAACTTTAGACGAGCTTCATTCTCTGGGAGCTGAGGGTTGCAAGGCCGATATAATTCTTGTAGATGCTAAGAAAGATAAAAAGCTATCCATGCTGAAGCAATTGATTGTGCCCCTAGTAAAAGGGTTGAACTCAAATCCAGCTGCAATGATAAAAAAGATTGCCGGATTGGTAAGAACTCTTAAATAACCTTTGTTCTATTATATGGATATCTCATTTGAAGTTTTCAGTTGCTCTTTTCTGTCCCTTAATTATCTTTGACCCTTTTTTTCTTTTTTCGTTGTCCTTTCCAACTTTCAGGTTTTTTTTAACTGTGATGTTATGTCTTGGTTATGCCAAGGAAATCTATACATATCCATAACCTATTGTCAAGACATGTTACCGATCCCTTTACATCTCGGCAAAAACTGTTTTTTCTTGGCCTATGCAACTACGTAGGATGTTTCTCATGCATGGTGGTACAGGCTTCTCAAACCACACATGTCATTAACTATTTGCGTTACAATGAATTTTTTTTTCATATTTACTTTAATTTTCACCATTTGACTTGTAATTTAATCATAATATTTTAAGGTTATATTCTTTGTTTTCAAGCCAATTCAGGGATCAAATTCTACCAAGGCATTTTTGCCGATCTTCTTAATTTTTTTATTCCATTTTTAGTCAAAAAATTGCTCATTCCATTTTCATTTTTCATCTCTGAACAGGTTGCTGATTTTTATAAAAGGCCAAATGTGGAAAGTCCAGCAAAAGCTGCACTAGAAGAAGCCTCTCATATGTTAGAAAATCGAGGTGTTCAGTTGCTGGGGCAAATAAGGCATGGATCATGCCGTCCTAGGGCAATCTTTTTCAAAGTTTTAGCAGATTCTGTAGGTCTTGAAAGTAGACTCGTGGTGGTAAGTTTAACTTCATCCAGTGAGTTCAACTGCTCTGCTCCATTTTAATGCCAAAAAATAGTCAAAGATGCAATTTATTGCTAATTAACATAATATCTGAAAATTTCATAATGCTTTTTTCCCCAGGGTTTACCAAATGATGGGATTGTTGAGTGTGTGGACTCATATAAACACATGTCTGTGATTGTTATGTTGAATTCTGTGGAACTACTTGTTGATCTTATGCGGTCTCCTGGTCAGTTGATGCCGCGGTCAACCAGGGCTATTTTTATGACTCATATTTCAGCAGCAGGGGAGAGTGACTCTGCAGAAAATGATTCCTGTGATTCTCCACTTGAACCAAACAGTCCGATGTATGGTTTTGCAGAAAGAGTGGATCCTGACAGGTTAGCAAACAGCCCGTCACATGACTTTTCACAAACAATGAATCTGTATAATCTGTTAATTGGAGTTCTGAAATCCTTAAGTTGCTGTGTCATATTTTCTGTGCCATAGTGCTGAAAAAGATGAAGGAAGCCTTCAAGTCCATAGGAAATTAGAGGCATCTTCGAATGTGTTAGGTCCTTCATTGCGAAATATGATGTTGCGATCTGCTACCTCTATTGACAGAAAATTGAGGTAATAATATGTATCTTGTCCTGTGAAGATCCTTATTGCAATGTGACTTTTGTACGACACTTCTTGTTTGTCTTTTATTTTTCAAATTTTAGTTTCTTCTCTGACTTGAGAGAATACTATAGTGCAAAATGTTGTACTTGAACTTATTCTTTTCCTTTCTCCTTCAGTTTATCACATAGTGAACCCAATATTGCAACAACCTTTTGGAGACGTAGCCGGAAAAAGGTCATTGCTGAACAGCGGACTGCTAGTTCAAGGTGTTAGCATGGTTTCCTTTGAATACTTTGTCAGTTGGTTTCACATTTATAGGGGAGGAACATGTGTTTGGAAGTCTAATTTTTGCTTTTGTTCATAGAAAAAGAGCACTACTCTCTTATGTGGCAATTTCAAGCCTTTAAATAGGTTTGCTGTAGGATGGTGTTCGTGAGTCCTGATATCATGCACTCTCTTGGCTCTTCTTATTTTTTCCCCCTCCCTTCGAGGAATGATCTCTTATCAATTAACAGCCACGGGTTAAAAGAATTCCCCCATATTTGGGCTAAGGTGTTGTGGGGATTATGAACTTATTAAAATATACCGGAATACAATCCATACTCTTCATATAGGCCTGATTGCAAGTTTCCTCACTTCTGACTTTTTCAAAAGGCTTGGAATTTATTATGGCATTTGATACCATACTTGTTATTCTTGTCTCGTGTAGTTTTTTTTTTTGTTTTTGAAAATTGTGCTTTGTTTTTCTAACATTTACCCCAAATGGATTTATTATATGAGGAATGATTAACTAGGTTAGTATAGGGTTGGGTGTTTCTAGACCACATGATTAATGCTGGGGTGCGTGTCTTTCAGCTAGCATGATTTGATGCCTTTTCTTGCTTTATTGAAAAACTTGTGCTCTTGACTGCTTATTTGGAGGGAACATATCCTACTGCCTGATTTCTAGTATTTATTTATTTTTTCCTTTGAAAATTAGAAAGCATGTCGGTTGAAAATGCTGTTTTCCAAATAGTGAATAGGAGGGCATCCTCAGGTGTTTTTCAATGGCAAAGATTAGAGGTTGGATGTTCTAACACAACATCGGAGATTGGTTGGTTGTACCCTGACTCCACATGTGTGGATTCTTAATTGTTATTTGAGTTGCCTGGTTGTCTTTCTTTTCTGTTGATTCTATTGGGCATACACGGGGTTAGGGGTTTCGTTCACATGCATGCAAATATACACATTGATTTCTCTTCACTTTGTTTCAATTGATCTGATCAAAGTTGTGTTGTTTATTCATTTTCAATAGTTCTAAACATGGTTGTTTGTGGTGTTGTCAAAGTTAAACTTTAAATTCTATTGGTGAAGTTTTAGTTGGTGTCTTCATCAAGCTTTGTTCTGCAGTCCAGAGCATCCTTCATTTCGAGGGCGTGGACGGTCCATGTTAAGTGGTGATAGACATTCAATTAGACATTACGCTGATGATGTTGCTATATCAAGGTTTGTACCTTTTCGTTCCTATTGTTTTGAATACCTAAGGAGCTTTATAATTTTCTGACTTATGGATTGTATATGAGGAGTGGAAAAAGGAATATAGGCAAAGCAAAGAAAATGGATGATACGAGGAAGGGTGGAGGCTGCGTTATGCCATTGCTTTTAGCAATCTCTTTAGTCTTAAAACACACCATTAATCTCAACAAGTGTTACGCTTTATTCTCCTAGTAGCTTGTACATGCTTTATCCACCCGTTTCTTTGTTTATGCATCTGGTAATAATGAACTATGCTCACATTGGATGTTCATTTGTAGCCACAGGTCAGAGGGTGCATCAATGTCAGAAGCTCGTAGAATGCGAAGAAGAAGTATTAGCATGACCCCAGAAATTGGTGATGATATCGTAAGGTTGATGTTTATTTCATTATGACCTGTGTTGACTTTATGATTTGATGCAACTATGCTATTATTGTGTTTATCATTTTCTAGTTATTTCGACTTTGATTTTTGTTTTGTTACAATTGGAGTAATCTACGATGTAGTTGTAGAAAAACAAATTACAATATTATATATACCTTGATTGAAGTAAGCTATGATGTGGTTGTGGTAAGCTTTGATCTTATGCTATGCTATTATGATTGTTGTTGTAGAAAATACAAATTAAGATATTATGATTTTTCTTCAATTATATCTATGTAATTCTTGAATTAGTTTATCTAGAATATCAGGATATCAGGAGCTTTTCCCAAAAAAGAATTATTCTTATTTAGATTTTCATTTTTTACTTAATTTAGGACTGTTAGGGTTTTGGTGTCTATAAAAGAGCAATGATTCTATGTTCTAGTCAGGATTGATAATTGAGAGTCTGTTTGGGAACTGCAAACCGCGCTCCCTCAAATTTTGAATTTTGTTTTTTTGCTAATTTTTTTTTTATGTTTTCAGATTGTTTTAATGTGCTGATATCAAAAATGATTTTGTAAAAATAAAAAAAATATTATTTTGATGTATTTCCAAGCAAAAAACACTTTTAACCGCAGTCGTTACCACAATTCCAAACACACCCTGAATCTTATTGAAAAGTTGTGTCTTGTGTTTGGCAAGTAACTTTTCAGTTCCTCTCTCCCATTCTTCTTATTGCCCTTTTGGCTCCTTGGGTGAGGTTGCCTTCTATGGATTTTTGGGCAGAAAACCCAACCCAATTCACAGGTCACATAAAGCTGGCCGTGGGGCCCGTGCATGCCCCATGCTAGAAAATCCAGAAGTTAGTTTTTCTGGAGCTCTTTCATTTTGGAGCTTTTCTAGCGCTTTATTATTTGTAATCGCTATCTTAAGACTGTTTTTAATCAAACACCTTTTCTCTCTTTCTAACCATCACTATAGGCTATAGCTACACTTACAACTACAACACAATCAAGCTACAACGGCAACAACCTTATTCCAGTCTTCTTATTCTTGTGTTTTTGTTCTCTTATACCAAGCTATTTTATTTCAATTTGGTTTATGAGTTGAAGTGATTCCTTACCCTTTCATTTATTTTTCATTCTTGTAAACTTTTAGTCAAACTATTCTATCACCATGGTGACAAGTGTCGAGTTGAATTCCACATTGTTTCTTTTTTGTCCCTTGTGAAAACCAAGAATAACATATCGACACCTAACCTTTAGGGGAAAGATAAAATTAGTGGAGACTTCTATCAAGGGAATAAAAGGACCCTTGAGAGTTGGTTGCTTTTGAGCAAGTTTGGGAGCCATCCATCTAGCCTTTCTAACCTTGGTCACTGAATATTAGTTAGAGAAATAACCTAATACTAGTTAGAGAAATAACCTAAAAGCACCCAGAACACAAAGGTCTAGCAACAATATCCTATTCCATAACTATTGTCTTGATAAATAGTAATTCTAGGATTTATCTTGACGCGACAAACAACATGGATAAAACTAGGATTCTCAAGCCCTAAGGTTATAGACCTAAGCTATGAAGAAATTTAGAGAAAACTCAATGGTATTTTATAAAGTCTGAATTTGTATGTTTAGAAAATAAACTAGACATCACTATTTGTATTAGTTCTAGACCTAAAATCTTTATTGGAAAGGATTCCTAATTAAAACTTACTTAACTAACATAATCTATCTAGCATGAGAATTCTTAACTAGTAAAATTTTTAATTAAATTAAAATTCTTAAGCTAAGTAGGAAAAGGAATCCAAATACAACAATGTAAATAAAGACAATTCCACGTAGCAACTTCCGGGTCTTATTTGAAGGTCTTCCCATTCTCTGATCATCATGGGATTTTAACCTAATAGGAAATAGGTTCTTCAAAATCTTTTGTCAAAATTCGTGCTTGATCCAACAGTCAGATTGAAAGTTATGCTTGATTTTAACCTCTTCTTAAACTCCTCAAAACATAAAATTCTTAACCATTAATGAAATAATACAATAAACATTTTTAGACCAAGAATATTAAAGAAAGTTCCCCACGTCCATCCCCTCTACTTATGAAAAACTCGCCCTCGAGTTAATTGTCATAAATTGAACTTGAACACTCCAAAGGAATAGAATCATAGATACTTCAAATATAGCATTGTAGCTAGCTTAATCGCGATGTAGCATGTCTTTGACATGTGAACTTCAAAATTTAATTTATGGTGTGTGCATGCTAAAGAAAAATCCATATTTAATGTTATACTTTCTAAGTCCACTTGTAGTTTCTTCCCATATTTTTTTACTTTAAACTCGAGTTCATCATCATTTGCCATTGTATGTAAAGGAACACAAGATAATTTTCCATAATATCTTAATGAGAATTGTAAAAAATTACCATGTTCTCCATGATCTTATTTGTAAGATCTTCATCCATGACTTAAAGATCATCGTTTGCCAAATTCTTCTCCAACTTAAGGTCAAAAGATTGAAACAGTTTGTCAGCACCCTCTTTGGTAACGTTATCTTATGATTAGATAACTTTGAAATTTTGCGTTCACCAAACTCCCACATAGACAAGTGGTTGTCTCGGTGGAATTTGAGGAATAGGTCGAAGTTAAGGTCGGCCTGAGGTAAGTCTCTAAGCACGTACCTCTCCTCTTTGTGATTCTTGTTTGTGTCATCCATTAGCCAATTTAGATCTATTATGGCTTGATACAAGCAATCAAACACCTGTCCCCAATGATCTAGTTTATGCTCCTGAGCTTGCACAACCTCCACTCCTGTATTGCGAAATGGGTTGCTACTGTCTCCATCCATCAAAGAGGCCAATTTGCTATGATACCAATTGACGCGGTGAATAATGTCGATAAAACTATGGTTCTCAAGCTCTAAGGTTACATACCTAAGTTGTAGAGAAATTTAGAGAGAAATCTATGTTATTTTATGAAGTCTGAATAATAGTCTGAATTGGAATGTTCATAAAACAATATAGACATCCCTATTTATATTAGTTCTAGACATAAATCCTTTATAGGAAATGATTCATAATTGAAACTTGTCTAAATAATAGAATCCATCTAGCATTAGAATTCCTAACTAGTAAAATACTAATTAAACTAAATATCTTAAGCTAATAAAAAAAAATAATCTAAATACAACAAGGTAAATAAAGATAATCTTGCTTAGTAACTTCTGAGTCTTATTTGAAGGCCTTCCTGATCTTCGATCATCATGGGATTTTAACCTAATAGGAAATAGGGCCTTCATAATTTTCTATCAAGATTTCATCTCGATCCACAATCAGATTAAAAAGTTATGCTTGATTTAGCAAACTACATCTTGAACTCTTCTTAAACTCCTCAAAACCTAAAATCTTAATGAAATGCAACAAACATTATTATGCCAAGAATATTAAAGAAGTTCCCCACATCATTTCCTCAACAAAACCACCAGGTGACTACTGTTCTTAAGCTTCTCAAAACCTAAAAATCTTAACCGTTAATGAAATAATGCAACAACATTATTGTGCCAAGAATATTAAAGAAAGTTCCCCACATCATTTCCTTAACAAAACCACCAGGTGACTACTGAAAGCCTCAACCTTGGAGTCGTCAGCATGGCTTCTAGGATTAGTATTTGCTCGATTTAATTTTTTCTACAATTCAAGATTTTTAGTAGTTTTTCAGAGTTCCAACTATTTCCCATCTAGTGGATCTATTTCCCATCTAGTGGATAAGCAGCCTTTACTAGGAATCTACTTCTATTTCATATTTAGTTGGTTTTCCTAATATTTATTTCTCAAACTGCTCCCAGGGATTTTAATTTTATCAGGTCTAAATTTTCCTAATTTGTATTGGCACCTTGGACATTGGAAGTTGGGTTAATATTGATTGATGAGATAAACTTTAGCAGAATTTGGTTCTTCTTTGGTTGGGTTTCTCCATTCTTTGCTTTATCCCTGTGTGTACATTGGTTATTTGGTTATCAAGTTCAATGATAAGTGCTGTTGTTCAATTAGCCTTTCATATTTCTTGACAGAATTGCCCAAGCTGCTTGGATTTGATTAATTTTGGAGAAAATGTCTTGTTCTTACATTGCAAATTAATCTATCCATCATTAACAATTTCAGGGCTGTACGTGCTATGAATGAAACTTTGAAGCAAAATCGTCTTTTGATGGAACAAGGTGATGATAGGTTATTTACAAATAATTTAGGCGACAAGGACAATGGTACAGATCTTCAGAAAAATGTAAGTATCTTTTTGGTGAAATGGATCCATATACTTATGTTTTTCTCTGACATAAAAACTTTTCCTTGACAAGGGCAATTTGTTCTTTGTTCTCTGCTTATGTACATGAATTTAACTGTTCTGAGGTTTGTTTGTCAATTATTGCTTGTGTTCATATGTACACGAATGTTTTTGGGGTTTAATTGTCATTTATTCTTCTCTGGGACTATTCATGAGCATGGAGTTTGAATTTGGGCACTTCAATGGCCAAACATGGTAGCCTGGACAAATAGCTTCATCAAACCAAGTAGATCTTATGGCCTTGTCTGTCCCACTTTGATGGATCATTATCCTTTTCAGTCAGAGTACATAGCAACTCTTGTGTTAGTCCATTGACATATCGATATTGCCATGATACCATGCCCAAGTGTACATCGTCATCTAAAAATATCTGGCATATGAAACAGCGTTTAGATTCGCTAATATATTATGCCTCATATAGATGTGATACCATGGATTGAACTTGGTCTTTTCCACCACTAACATTCTAAGTTACTGGATTCTAGTCATATCATAAATTTCATCCTAACAAAGGTTCTGTACATGCCTAGGAAAATCCATTGTTATACTTTTTCCCTTACTTTTTTTTCTTCACGGTAAGTTCCACGTGTTAGTTTGGTTATAAGAGGAGGTTAGGTTGAAAATCTTCCAGATGCATAATTTGGCCTGTGTCATTGAACCACATTTGTAATCATCCTCCTAGCATTCTCAGTACTAATTAATCAATTTGCGCATGGGATAGGTATCAAATTTCAGTCTTGATGGTCGTGATGAAATATCTGGTGGAAGGTCTGCTTTATATACCCTTGAAAGGAACCGCATAAATTCCCAGAAGGCAATCTCATTACCATCATCTCCCCATGAGTATAGAAGTCAAACTTCCGAGAGGAGTGGACCTTCAGGCTTTGTAGCAGATGATCAATTAGTTTCAACATGGAATAAAGTTCTTGAATCTCCCTTGTTCCATAATAACCCCCCACTACCTTTCCAGGAATGGCATATTGATTTCTCAGAACTAACTGTTGGAACTCGTGTTGGGATTGGTAAGCATCACTACCTATAATTTTCAGCCGTGTTGTAGCTTTGAATTTTGTTTGTCAGTGCTGCAGTACACATTTACCTATTCCAGTTTTGTATCTTTTTAAAACGAGTTACAATTTTGTAATCCTCCAAAAGTACTTGGTGAAACAGTGCTTTCTCTTTTGTAATTGCAGTGATAGCACACAATTTGCTTGGATTGAAGGTTCCAATGTACTGTGGCTGTCTAAAATCTTAATAAATATTTTTGTATAGAAAGAAAGGAACAGGCGACACGCATTGCATGAATTTGAAATATTAATTTACTACAAAAAACTTTCAAGTATTGTGATAGTGTCCTAATCTTTGGATTGTGGCCATGTAGTTTTATCATGAATTCCTATTTTTTGATTTATTGTTACCTTTGATAAATTTCTCTGTGGTTGAGTTTTGTTTTGCTACCTATGCTAATGACTTGAGAATCTTCTCTTCTGTACTTGTTTATTTTTTCTTTGATAAATTGAAATGGAATGGTTAGATTCATTGATGTTTTCAATGATGTACGGGTTTTGAGATTGTTATCTCTCCTTTAAACTTCCATACACTGCTGGACAATGACCTTGGTTGAAGTTTCACTGGATATCCTCATAAACTGCCAATCTGATTTAAAGATTTGACATCAATCCAAGTAGTTAAGCAAATATCTTATATGCATACCATTCCTGAAACTATTGCATCTTCTGTTTTCTATTTCTTTGGGTGGTGTTTTATTACAAGGAAATCATAACCAGTGTTTGCTCAAGCTGTTGGCAGCGGGCATTCTGTTCATTTTCCTAGTAATGGGTGATTGCTCCAGCTATCTACTAGTGTACCCTTGAATTCATGGTTCATCTTCGAATTCGTTTCTCATTTTTTGTCTTTCAGAATTTAATGTACAGATGCATGCTCACATGAAGAGTCTGATGCCACCTCACTCTGCAAACTCCCTAGGAGGCTGTAGAAAACAGAGTTAAAATAAAAAAAGGGTTATCCAAACTGTATATTTAGCTTGAACTAAAGATAAGAGCTGTTGCTCAGCTGAATATACTGTGGTGAAGAAAGTTTTACTGTTGCCTACCTTAAAATTAGAACATATCTGATGGGAGGAATCATGCAAACTCATCTTGCAACCATTTTACATATAAAATTAGAGCCTTATCCTTCCCATCTCCCTCTCATCCTCTCCTCTCATCTTGCAACCATCAAAATATTGTAGTCTAAAGTGATAATTTAAGCAACATCATGCAATAAGGAAAATAAAATAAATATTTTGTTTGGTGCAAACTCATTTATATGTAAAATGGTTTAGTGATTTTAGCTATCTTGATTGTATATAGGGTTTTTCGGGGAAGTATTCCGTGGCATATGGAACGGTACAGAAGTTGCAGTCAAGGTTTTTCTAGAGCAAGATCTAACTGCTGAGAACATGGAAGACTTCTGCAATGAGATATCAATTCTTAGGTCTCTTCTTATTGATATGTGGATTGCTTTAATTTTATCCCACCCATATTTCTGACTTTATCCTCTCTGATTTTGTGCATGCGATTTCTTCCAGCCGTCTTCGACATCCTAATGGTATTCTCCTTACCTGCTAATTTCCAAGTTGCATCTTTTATATTTTGCTTGTCTAAGATTGCTGCATGTGATGGTCTGCTTGTATAACTTGGAACCATGAATTTAACAAGAGCTACCTCATCAAAGAAAAAACAGGAGAGATCGTGTTGTTGCTGTTGTTTAGTTGATGGCAAGTTTTTTACCTGCTTTTCTGATGGAGAATGAGACAAAGATTTTCATGATTCTTTTCATAGGAAAATTGGAGATTATATTTCATTTTGTAGCATTTCTTAATTGAAAAATCTAGTTATTTTAGGCTATCATAATTTTTTAAATTATTTGAGGATTTTACTAGGGTAAGCTACAAAATTACTCCTGACCTATTACCTTTTTCACAATGTTACCCTTGGCCAATTTGGGCAATCAATTTTGCTCTTAACATTAGTTTTAACAATGTCAACCTTCCATCTAGTCTCACCTAAAAACAATTAACAGAACTGTCAAATAACTTCCGTGCCTTGCATGCATTTCTTTTAGCAAGCAAAATGGAGCGGAAAAAAATCCGAAGTCCCCAAATTCACCCTAATATTCCAAAACTCACGCATCTAACAGTTTGATATTAGGGTGAATTTGAGTTGCAGGAGTTATTTGATGACTCTGTTAACTATTTTTAAGAGAGATTTGACAATCATGTTTAACAGTAGCTGAATGATTATTGAGAATTGAATTCTGTTTTCTTTCTATTGCTATCATTCTCTCTCTCTCTTCCCATCTCCCCTTCCTCTACTTTGCAGCCCCTTTCTCTTATTTATATTCCACATCATTCTGATATCAGAGCAAAACTTCTGTCCAAATCCTTAAAATTACCCTCTCAATTCCAAAACACATCTAATAATAATACTAATAAAAGCCACTAAAAGAAGGGCAGGTCACAGAAACTGTACTGTGTCTGCCTGTGCCCTGCACATTTTTAGCACTCAGGTTTCCTTCTGTTCACTAAAAAAAAAGAACAAATATATTGGGAACAACATCTCTGTTGCTTGCTGTTATTCTGCTGGCTGCAATTCAGTTTCTCATTTGGTCATCAAGTTTTGCTTTTAGGATATTTGTACTGACCGCATCTTCACGCCTTCTTAACCTCACTTCTGTTCATTGATCTACACCTGCCTTGGCTTTTTGTGATCTCATAGCTGCTGGTTTTGCCCTTTTTGAATTTTCCAATTTGATCTCTATAGCACTGATGATTGAATGTTGAATATGGTTTTTGCTCTGAATGAAGCTGGTGATTTGAAATTCAGTATGTTCAGTAGCTTGCGTTTAGTTTGACTTTGTTTATGTGAAAAGAAAAGAAATATATGTGGAAACCTATTAGTAAAATAAGTGGTAGA
>Ga0307507_10006918_pt1 | contig 16893 bp, 17 predicted proteins | sample 7_EM_MG_FD_207223 | JGI IMG/M metagenome (GOLD analysis project Ga0307507, IMG submission 207223) | Populus trichocarpa ectomycorrhiza microbial communities from riparian zone in the Pacific Northwest, United States - 7_EM | ecosystem: Host-associated > Plants > Roots > Unclassified | place...
TTAGTGCTCAACCAGCTGTACCACAAGGGCACTATTATATGTACAAATTTTATGCACTACATACCAACCATTTACCCACCTTCCTAAAAAGGATTGCGGCAAATTCCGTGAGTGGGAATTCTGCCCACCATTGATCCCTCTTTCTCTTGTTCCTCAACCACCACCATCATTGACAACACCCATGCACCCCCACCTTGTCGCCACCTTCGCCTCTTCGACGCCACCACCCATAACGCCCACCACCCACCACGTTGGTTGCCCACCACCATCATATGACAACCGACGTGGCAATGCCATGTCACCAATCGAACAACCGGCCTCATCGACACGAGGCAACAACGATGGGAACCCGAGTTGCCACATCGCAGTCGGCGACGTGGCCGCCAGACAATAGACAACAACGAGGTCAGTCCCCCCTCCCCCTTACTGTTTGCTAACCCCAGAGCCAGGTGCCACATCAGCGACGTGGCAACCGGGTGGCGAACGATCATCGTTCATTGTCCGATTTCGACCCAACACAACATGATGACGACAGATGCACAACGACGACAATGATGATGCTATGCAACGGCAAGGTGTTGACACGAATGGCTATGAGGGCCCACCACCACCCACCAAGAGGATGGCCCATCACCACCCCCAGCATCGGCGATGAGGACCCAGGCCCAGTGCCATCCCATGAATGCCGACAATGGCCCAGCACCACCCCACCAACGGCGACGACAATGGCCCACTACCAGCACCACCCCACAAATGGCGAACACAGCCCAGCACCACCCCACGAACCAGCACCCACAAATGATGACAATGGCCCACTATCAGCACCTACCAACCCCCTACAAACGACGAACACGGCCCACCACAACCCCCTACCAACAGCGAACACGGCCCACCATGACCCCATACCAACTGTGAACACGACCCACCACCTCCCCCTACCAACAGTGAGGATGGCCCAACACCAGCACCCACACGGCGCACCCCACCCCAGGAACGGCGAACACCGCCCACCACCTCCCACCATCTTTGATGACAGCCCACCTCCAGCACCCACCAATTGTGAGGACGGCCCAGCACCACACACCAATGATGATGACAGCCCATCACCACCCCTGACAAACAGCGATGACAGCCCAGCACAGTCCTACGTAGTTTATGTTAGTTAGTATATATGCAATCACCTGTATTTTCTTCAAATTTAGTTAGAATCCAATACCTTTCAAAAATTGTTGGACTCCAGCAGGAATCCTGGAATCCTGGAGTCCAGTAGGAATAGGTGGAGGAGTGAAAAGTACTGGTGAAGAGAACCAGGTTGATATGATGATGACTGTATAGGATGTGAGTTAAGATTTCGACCTTGGAGTTGATGACTGAATGATGTATTATTGGGTTTTGCAGAAGGTGACCACAAGATATAGCATTGATCTTTCCAAAATGTCTCACCTCACTGCCCTCTGGCATGCAATCTCTACAGGAAGTAAGTATCAATGTGATGCCAATGTGTTGGACTTTGCTGAATGACCTCTGCTCTTCATATCTACAGAAAGTGGGGTTCAATGTGGTGCCATGACATCTGTGTAATTTTGCTGAATGATCTCTGCTTTTTCTCTACAGTTGGTGATTGTTGATTTCATGCCATGAAATCTGTGTAATTTTGCTGAATGACTCCTACTTTGTCTCTACAGAAGGTGAGTGTCACTTTGGTGCCATGAAATCTGTGTAATTTTGCTGAATGACCTCTGCTTCATCTCTACAGGGGGTGAGTGTCAATTGGGTGCCATGAAATATGCATAATAATGCTGAACAACCTCTACAGACAGTGAGTGTCAATTTGGTTCCATGAAATCTGCATAATTTTGCTGAATGACCTCCACTTCATCTCTACAGGGGGTGAGTATCAATTTTGTGCCATGAAATATGCATAATGTAGACATACAAGTCTACAACACATTACATAATACTCTACATAGTTAAATATCTATGTAGGAGTCATACATGTCTAACAATATATGTGTCTCCTCCCTTCACATCTCAACAGGTTATGGGCCCTGCACATGCTTAAGAAGCCCCTTGGACTTACAAAATAAGCTCTTGTGGATTTTACGGTCAATATGTTGAATGCAGAAAGACCTGATTCTCAACAACCGACTCCTCGGGGATCACCCGTATTCACACCACACCAGGACAACGACATCAACAACAATGTGTATCAATTGCCGACAATTGTTGCCATATGAGGTATGGAAAATGCTGCTATTATTAAACTATCAGGCGACGAACTCCTCAACTCAACAAACTGGATCATTTGGCATGAAAGGATGTATATTATGCTACAACTATGTGAGGTCTATGAATACACACAGGGCATAATTGAGAGGCCCAACTCGCTCATTGATCCTCAAGGTGCAAGAAACTGGTCAAAGAACGACAACTATGCAAAACACCTGTTAACCTCGAATATATCTACCACCAAGATGATGAATCTTGGACGACCTGGTACCTCATTCAAATGCTGGAAATGGCTCCTCACTCTATACAAGAACAAAACCCACAACACCATAATTGCTTTTACATGCAACTTACACCAATTACGAGCAGTCGATGGAGACGACATCCCTAAACACCTTGTCCAACTGAGACAATACTTCCTTCAAATTAATCTCACTGCCGACCCTGACTTCAAAATCTCTGACGCACAATTCAAGGTCATCATATCCTTGTCCTTGCCCCAGTCCTGGGACACCTTCACTGAAGACTATGTTGGACGAAGGACTGATATTGTTGAGACAGATCCCAAGAAACTCATGACTTCTCAAGAGTTCATCAGCATTATACACAAGGAATACACCAGGAGGACAGGACAAGCAAAGGACAAGTCAACCAATTTTGCGATTCAGAAACCCTGTTTCAAACCTCCTGAACCCAACCTCACCCAGCACATCAGCAAAAACACTGTAAAAAATGGTGCTCACACTGCAAGTGCAATAACCACAATGATGCTGATTGTCACTTCCTCAACAACACCCTGCCATGCTCCTTTTGTGGACTGAAGGGTCATATTGACAAGTTCTGTCAAAAGGAGAGGATCAAGGAGAAGGATGAGAATGGGAAGAAAAGGAAGTCAGAAGGAAATGGGGGAAGAGATGCAAAGAAGCAGAAGAAAGAGGTTGCGAATGTTGTAGAGGAAGAGGTTATCTCTTTTATGGTGGATGAAGGAGAAGGACAAGACTACAATTATGACATGTTTGATGTTTCGGATCGCTTGGCAATGGATGAGCACGTTTCCTATTATGATGACTGGGTAGCGGATACTGGAACGACTTCCCACATCACCAATCGATGTGATGCCTTCACAACTTATCAAACACTAGAGGACAAAAATGTCTCTGGTGTTGGAGGCTTAAGGACCACTGCCCAAGGTACTGGAACAGTTGAGGTTGAATCCATTCACAACGGACACAAGTATCTTTTGTGATTGGAGAATGTCCTATATATCCTGTCAAATCCCAACAACCTCTTTTCACTTGGAAGATGGGATACAGCTGGAGGACAATATACAGGAGGGGGAGGAGCTATTATCCTCATTACAAAAGATGGGAAATCCATTGCTTGTTGCAAGAAGATCTCAAACAATTTATATCAAATGAAATGAACCATTCGAAAACCAGGATCTTTGACTATGAAATCTATGACTGTAACACCTCAGTCTTATCTCACCTCGGAACCTGCTCAAAGCTGGGGAAACATGGCATAAACACTTTGGCCATATCAGCTATTCAGGTCTACAAAAATTACTCAACCTCAAACTTGTCAACGGATTCAATGTAGATACCCGGACACCTAAACCAGACTGCATCCCTTGTACAGAGGCAAAGCAAACTGTCGAACCATTCAATGAATCTTCTGAACGAATGGCAGAACCTGGGGAACTTACACATATCAACATGTGGGGAAAATACTGTATTTCCTCCATCAACGGAAATCAATATTATGTCATTTTTGTTGATGATCATGGACGATTTACTTCCCTAGACTTCACCAAATTAAAGGAACAAGCCATTCAAAGTGTCAAAAATTATGTTACATGCCTTAAAACCCTTGGGAGAAAACCAAAGGCACTACGTTTCAACTGGGGAAAGGAATTCATAAATGAAGACCTTCGGAATTGGTGTGCTGAACAAGGAATTGAAATTCAAACTACTGCACCATATTCTCCAGCACAAAATGGAATTGCCAAACATATGAACCGAACACTAGTAGAGCTTGCACGTGCGATGATCAATGCTCACGAACTCCCAGAATTTCTTTGGGAACTTGCCGTAGCTCACGTGGCTTATCTACGAAATTGAGCTTTCACTTCACCTCTTGGCGACCACACCCCTTATGAAATTTGGCATAATAATAAGCCCAATGTTGCTCATCTTTGTGAATTTGGTGTGCCTGTCTGGATTTTACACCAAGGACAGGCTAAACAATGAAAAATACAACCAAAATCAGCATGATGAGCCTATGTTGGCTACAATGATGGTTCTAATTCCGTTCTTTATTACAATGCATCTACACACAAAATACTATCCTCACGAAATTTCCGTTTTCTCACACAGACTATTACTCCTCCTCCCTCTGATGACATCGAACTCAATCCAACACCTGAAGGGGAGAATATAATTCCTGTACGAACTACAGATGAACCAAACAAAAATGGGAAATGTACAACTGAGGGAGAACCCTTCAAACAAAGAACAAGGGGGAAACAAGTCAACTACTGTACTCTAAACAATCCCTTCCCTGACGAACTTGACGACCAGGGGAATCTCATTGTTGACAGTGACGATGATCAAATATACACCATTATGGCAGGAGATGAACACCACAGTCTCAAAGAAGCCAAGGCCTCATATGACTGGCCTGAATGGCAAAGTGCTATGGATATCGAACATAAACAACTCCAAGAAATGGGAACTTGGAAACTTGTTGATCCTCCTCCAAATGCCATACCTATCGCAAATAAATGGGTATACATCAAGAAACATGACCAACTTGGTAAACTCATCAAATACAAAGCACGATTGGTAGTGAAAGGATATGCCCAATGTCCAGGGTACAATTACGTTGAAACTTTTTCACCTGTTGTACGCATGGAAACAGTCTGTGCCATTCTTGCTCTTATGGTCAAGAACGGATACAAAATTCAACAGATGGACATCAAGGGTGCTTATCTCAACAGCATTTTAAAGGAGAATGTCTACATGAAACAACCAGAAGGTTATGATGATGGAACTGGGCAGATTTGTGAGTTAATCAAAACCATCTATGGCTTGAAACAATCAGGTCACAAATGGAACCACAAACTTGACACCAAGCTCAAAAATCTCAGTTATACAAGACTTTATTCAGATCCTTGTGGTATGATGTGATGGAGATAAAATCTCATAATCACTGTCTGGGTCGACGATCTCCTTCTATTTGCATCAGGTGACAACTTAATGCAAAAAATGAAAGAAGAAATCAAGGCCTCATGGGAAGTAACTGACATGGGAGAGCCAAAGAAAATAATTAACATCAAAATCTCTCATACCGGGAACACTGTGACAATTTCCCAACAATGCTACATCGAATCAATACTCGAACGTGAACATTTGACAGATTGTAATCATGTCTCAATGCCAATGGATCCAAAAGTCAAAATTTTATCAAATCCGGAAGGCAATGAAGGTAGCTGAAGTAATTACTTCGCACAATTATTAGGTGAGTTACAATTCCTTGCCAATGCCACCTGACCAGATATTGCTTTTGCTGTCAACCATCTTTCCTCATACACTGCTAATCCAACCAGGGAACATGTCATGGCATTAAAACGAATCCTACGATATTTAAAAGGCACCAAATCTCATGGAATAAAATATTCCAGCTCTCATGGCAACAACAACGATTTATTCCATGGTTTCTTTCACGGTTTTGCCGACGCGGCCTATGCCAACACAGATGACTACAAGTCTATGGCTGGGTATGTCTTCATCGCAGCAGGGGGAGCAATAACATGGCGTTCTAAAAGACAGATGTTCACTGCTCTTTCGACAACTGAAGCCAAATACGTCACTTTATCTGAAGCTGCTCGTGAAGCTTACTGGCTCAGAAACCTCTACAAAGAATTAGGAATTAAACAAGAATCACCTACTACGATTAAAGGCGATAATAATGGATCAATCTCAATGGCAAGGAACCCCTAATTCCACAACTGTGCCAAACACATTGCTGTTCAATACCACAGAGTATGAGATGCAATAAACGATGGCATAATCAAAATTGATTCTTGCCATGATCCTGAACAAACAGCTGATGTACTTGGAAGGAACTTGAATATGTGGTAGTTTTTCCCTACCCTTCCGGGAGGTTTTTTAATGCACCCACTGTTCCTATCCAACAAAATATGTTGACGACTTGAAGGGGACTGTAGACATACAAGTCTACAATGCATTACATAATACTCTACATAGTTAAATATCTACGTAGGAGTCATACATGTCTAACAATATACGTGTCTCCACCCTTCACATCTCAACACATAATAATGCTGAATGACCTCTGCTTCATCTCTACAGGGTGTGAGTGTCAATTTTGTGCCATGAAACCTGTGTAATTTTTCTGAATGATCTCCACTTCATCCCTACAGGGGTTGAGTGTTGATTTGGTGCCATGAAATCTGTGTAATTTCACTGGATGACCTCTGCTTCATCTCTACAGTGGGTGAGTGTTGATTTGGTGCCATGAAATCTATGCAATTTTTCTGAATGACCTCCACTTCATGTCTACAGGTGGTGAGTGTTGATTTGGTGTCATGAAATCTGTGTAATTTTGCTGAATGACCTCCACTTCATCTCTACAGTTGGTGAGTGTTGATTTGGTGCCATGAAATCTGTGTAATTTGGCCAAATGACCTTCACTTCATCTCTACAGGTGGTGAGTGTCAATTTGGTGCTATGAAATCTGCATAATTTTGCTGAATGATTTCACTTTGTCTCTACAGGGGGTGAGCGTTGATTTGGTGCCATGAAATCTGTGTAATTTTTCTGAATGACCTCCACTTTGTCTCTACAGGGGGTGAGTGTTGATTTGGTGCCATGAAATCTGTGTAATTTTGCTGAATGACCTCTGCTTCATCTCTACAGGAAGTGAGCGTCAGTTCAGTGTCTTCCAATATGCTTTGTCTTTCCCACCAAGCTGCAGGTGGTATGCATTGTTGTTATTCAAGCCCTTGCATGCCATCCTGAGTATTTTTTCAATCCTGCTGGTTTTCAGTTTGTGAGTTTCTGTTTCAACATAACCTATACTTCTATCTTGCATCATGGCTGATTCACATCTTTCTACATCCAGGTCAGCAATGTTTCTTCCTGCACCGAAGTTCTCCTCAATGAGTTTCCTAGTTTGGTATGTTAACAACTGTTCAGTGCAGGGTGGTTCCAGTAGACTTGTGCTGTACTTATCAGTCCCCCACAGAGTCCTGCAGGACTCAGAGGATTCCTGCAGGACTACACTATAATTTTGGTAAATTTGAGTTAGAGGAGGAAAATTCAAACAAGTCCCCAGGATTCCTGAGGACTAAATGACAATTAGCCATCTGTGACATATCTAATCACTTCCTGTAACTTACTTAATCACTTTCTATCAATAATTCTTCATATACTATAAACCAAATATACTATAGTACACTTCTGCATTTTTTTTAGCTATTTGTAATACACTATAGTACATTTCTTAAGCTATTTGTATATCATTTAGTCACTTTCTTCCTCAGATTCTTCATCTAGGCCCAAGTCATCAACTTCAGCCTCAGTGGCTTCTTTCTTTTGCTTCTTGATGTCTTGCCTGTTTATAACATATTTTATGTGACAAAAAAGCATGGCATATATAAACCAATTCAAGTTGCTTGGTGTCATACATTTTGCAATTGATTCAAAACCACCAAGCCATGCATTGAGTTGTTCACAGACCTGTCATTATCTAGAATTAGATAACAAGTGAGAATGTAGCTGAGTCCCAGCATGACGTCAGCACCCTCCAAGAGAGCATGATCGTGCTTGCTCCTCCTGCAAGATAGCACTCTCAACAGCAGAAGGCCTCTTAACTGGCTGGAGATTTGACAAAGAGTTAAACCATTCAGATTCCTGTCCCCTGGGAATTCTCATTTGGTGGGTATGTAACTATTGATGCCATCCCCATCATGTTTGGTTTGCAGCAGAAACAGTCACTATAGGCTCCTCTCCTCTGCCTATCACCAAGCTGCCCCAGGCTTCCGCACTGATCAACAACCCTCCAGGTCCCTCAACAAGCTGCATTCTGCACAACTCTCTTCATAATTAAACCTTCTGTCCCACTGGGCAACATCCCCCCTATCCCACTGGACAACATGCCCGCCATGCCCATCACCCCACTTTCTGTGACCCTTGATGGCTCATGCTCCACACAATTCCACCTCCATCCAGCCCAATGTTGACAGTATGCCCTCCAACCTTGACCAGGCCTCCAGCTTCCCACAAAAAAGAGAGTCAGAACTTGGATTGGAGTTGGAGTCAGAACTCGAATCAGAGTCATATCTTGGATCAGGGTCAGAGCATGCACTTAAACTTGAAAATGAAATGACACGTATTTGATGGGTTTCTTTTGGGGAACTCATTTTGTTTTTTGCTGTGTGTGCATATTTGCTCACTGCCTTGAACAAACCGAGGTCTGCTGGAATTTGGATTGTTTTGGAAAAATGATTTGTGTGAAGCCTTGAGGTGCATTTCGATGCTGTGGGCTCCACTGTCAGGTGTCTTCATTTGATAAAACTTTTTTTTATCCCCTCCTAAGTTCTGAAGCATGGTCACTCACTGCTGTGGGCATCACTGTTGTTCGTCATGTGTTCTTGCTTGATGAAACCTTTGACCTCCTATTTCCGTCTGTTGTGGTTGGCTTCACCATCACATCTGTCAGATCTTTTGGCTTAAAATCAATCTTTTCTTGTCCCCTCTTGTATTGTGGAGTGTGGTTGCTTGCTGCTGTGCACTTCACCATCTTTCATTGGGTGTTCTTGCTTGACTAAACCCCACCATCAGTAATTGGGCAAAATATTTTCCATGGGTTTCTCAACCCTGGCAACCTCCAAAACCCACTAAAAACCCTTAAAAACCCTGAAACATTGGAACTCAGAAACCTATGTATCCTTTGTTGGAAACCCTCTGCCCAAATAGCGTAAAATGTACATGTTGACTAGTCCCTGAACAGTGAGACCCTTAGACTATTCCTTTCCAGGTTTCTGAACACCCTGGAAACTTCCAAAACCAGTAGCAACCTGGAATCTATTTTGCCATGTTACTGATGACCTGTCTTCCCCTACTTGAAGTGCGGTCACTCGCTGCTGTGGATATCTGTTCACCAGGTGTTCTTGCTTGACCAACCATTTGCATTCTCCTTGCCTTTGGCGCACTTCATCAGGATTCTTCTGCTCACTGCACTTGTCAGGTACAAACCATGTCTTGTCTTCTCTTGGCTTCAAGGGCATTCTAATCCACCACTGTGGGCTTCCTTCTGTGTCAGGTTCCTTCAGTGAAGCACTTTCTGAATACCGCCACAGTGCACTTTTAAGCTGTTGATCTGGTTGTTGTTTGTGTATTGTGGTCTTCTTAGTCTTGAAGTCAATTTGTCCCCTTTCAGTGCCAAAATAAATAATTCGGGTATGGGGAATTGAACCCTGAGCTGCTGCAACAGAGAGCAGCATTTGAAATGAGAGGCAGAAATGTTAGCCATTACACCATACCTGACATGAGCTTTTGAAATTTCAAGTTTATTACTGTGCTTTGCATAAGTCATTGAATGCTTGGTGACAACACCATTGAATGCCTAATGTAAGGTCATTCTTGCTATTCAGCCTGTGACCTCTTTTCTGATAGCATCAGCTGCCTTAAACAAGTCTTGCACAGCTGAATGGGTTAAAGTAAATAAAAAAAAGAGTAAAGTGTCATTAACTGGTCAATGACACAAAACAGTCTTTCTCCCTCATTTTTGCTTGCATCTCTTAGAAATTTAATATACATGTAAGGGAATACTACATCAATATGAAGATGCTTTTTTTGAAGCAACAGAGTCTCTTCAAGTCCTTAAAAGCCCTATTCATTGCTTTTTATCAGGTTTGAACAATTCCATTACCCTTATCTGGCAACAACCTCATGAAGTTTGAGATTTATTTTGACAATCCTCCAATAAGAAATGCATAGGGTACATTGATCAAATTTTATGTAGGGGCTTCTAGGGACTGTCAGCAAGCAAAAGATGTGAAACAACATTGAGAAGGGTTACCAAATGTGACAGAGTTTGTGACATATCTGAATCAGGTCTACTAGTCAAATGAAAATCTTTTCTCAGCCTCACCTCAGCTGACATCCAAAAATGTGTGGACAACCTCTGTTTGATACTCGAGAGCTCACGGTGCATTGATATCAGTCATCTGAGTAGAATATTCCTTAGATATAAGTTATTGTGCACCAGACTTAGTCATGGCTACTTTTGTACAGCAGCCAATTTGGTCAGCCAAAAATTTTGAAAAACATATCTGGATGGAAATTGTTCCTTGCACATTCTTTTTGTCCAAAAAGATGTTTTATGCAGTTACTGAGGTTCTTCAAATGATGGGTCACTCAATATTGGCTTGGTAGATGCTTATTGAGGTGGGCTATCCACTCATGATGCTCAACTCAAAGTCAAAGAATTCAGCTCCAGAAAATACACATCTCACCAATGTGTTCCAGAGTCTCATTCAAGGCAGTTTGATTGACTAGATGACTGTTATCTTATCTTCATGTCCATATATGGGCATACCTTTCATATATGGCTAATATTACATAAGGTGGCCAAATCAGCCATATTGAAATCAGCCATATTGAAACATTTTATCTCTGTCAGTTTTGAAGTAATTAAAAATCAGTCTGGTAGTTTTTATCAGCTTGCTAAAAGGAACATTTTTACCAGACAGATAAGAAAAAGGTGAAAATTTCAGCCTGGAATTTTCTTTGTACAAAAGTACACAGTCGCAAATTATTTAATTTGGATATGACATCAAAATTTGGTTTATGGTGCACCACATTGAGTTGTGTGGAGGCTGTTTCAACTGAAATACACAGCTCTCAACAACTATGCAAGATGAGAAATTTTAAAGCCCTAGATTGTGTAGTGTAAATAGTCTGTCAGATTTTGTACAATTCAGATTTTGAGAAGCCAATGTGTGAGGGACATGATCCAGTCAATACACATGTTTATGTCATTGACTGGTTGTAGTTGCAAAGGATATCCAACATTCATCATGAGTATGATGGAATATGTTGAGTTGTATAGTGATGCCTATATATACTACATTTTAATTATGTGTCAGAGTAGAAAGATATGGAAAAATACCCCAGGTTTGAAATCACATGAGAAGTCATCAGGAGTGCTGCATGACCACTCTTCTTATGAATCCCAAGCAATAGTTTTGATTTGAAATTTGAAATTCTCTTCCCAATAGTGTAAAAGAGGTGAGCTTGGAATATAAGCATAAAAAATAGATAAAAACAAGTTGCAGGCTAACTGAATACCTTTCTTTTGAGAATGAATCATTCTATCATGCACATTGGTGATAGATAGAAGATGTGCTGGAGCCCCTACTGCATCAGAGTCATATTCTCCCAGAACTCAACTGCTGGCATGTGGAACTCCAGTGTCCACACTCTCTTCTTCCATATCTTGTATCACAGAAACTCCATGGCTTGTACTGAAAACTTGGTTCTCTGCAATGTCTGCATGATCCACCTGCATGGATTGCCACTAAATTTTTGATGGCCATGATTGAATCTGGATGTTCTTCCCCAAGAATCTTGCTGCTGGCATCCAGAACTTGGATCTCCAGCTTCTCTGCTTCTGTGTATTTTCCCAGATCACTGTATGTGAATGCAAGATTTCCCATGGCTAAAATTGTGTCTGGGTGTTCTTCTCCAAGAATTTTCTGATTGGCATCCAGAACTTGTATCTTTAGCTTCTCTGCTTCTGTGTATTTTCCCAGATTGCTGTATGTGGTTGCAAGATTTCCCATGGTTAAGATTGTGCCTGGATGTTCTTCTCCAAGAATTTTCTTTCTGGCATCCAAGACTTGGATCTCCAGCTTCTCTGCTCCTGTGTGTTTTCCCAAATCACTGTATATGGTTGCAAGATTTCTCATAGCTAAAATTGTGTCTGGGTGTTCTTCTCCAATAATTTTCTTTCTGGTATCCAGAACTTGGATCTCCATCTTCTCTGCTTCCCTTGAATATCCTTGCTGATGTACTAACTACCCAAAATTTTCATAAGTGTCATCAAAGTAAGTGTTGCTATACTGTATACATTTTGTAAGATGTGTTACTAAAGACCTTCTGAAGCCATATGACTGACTCTTATCATTTTCCAGAGAAGCAGATAGTATAGAAAATGCCATTAGAGACCATTTTGCCTTTCATGCACTCTCATCCTGTCTCTGCTGCATGCATTGACCAGTGGATGCATACTATGCTCATTCTTAGATGTACCTTTCTTGATTAAGCAGAAAGACAGTAAGACTTGAACCCCCTCTTTGAAGATAACATTATCCCAAGTGCCATCTTTCTTAAGTGTTAGCAGTTTGTAATCAAGGATGGAATGTGCAAGTGTTAAGTCAGGAGAGGACAATGTTTGATTTTTTTGAGTAGCAGCATAAGAAAAAATTTCTTCACTGATATTCTCATAATGCAAAAATGGAAACAATGCCAACAGAAATAATGCACTGTCAGCTGCTCTAGCTCTGTGAAAATCATCAGCTCCAGCCCTCTTTTGAATTTCCTTGTATGACAACTCCCAAGTTCCATAGACACTTTTGTTATATTTAGATGCACCTGGGAATTCTGATAATAATGTTTCTCAGTGATGAAGACATTTATAGTATCCAATACTAGTGGCTTCAGAAGCAATGAATGCACTAGCCTGATCAATAGCAAGAGGTAAACAAAAAAGCTCTTTCACAATCTTAGAAGCCTCTGCTTTCAAATCCATGCTGGAAGAATTTAAAAACCAGCCTTCAGAAGTAATAAAATGGCTTCACTTTCTTCCATCTCAGTCACCTCAAGAGAATTCTCTGGTGAAATCAGGCATTGCATGGTAGAGTTACAACTAGTAATCAGAATATTTTCCCTCTGGCCAGGTGGAAAATATGCCTCCAGCTCAGCAGGAGACAGAACATCAGCATTGTCAAAGACCATTTTAAAGTTCTCTCTCAAAGAGCCAACCCAGTGGAGAGCAGACTCAGGTGACCCATCTAACATGCAAGACTTAGCTTCAGGAAGGAGACAAAGACCCTTAAGGTCCTGTAGCATGGTGCCAGCAGAGGGAGCATCAACCCAGAAAACATTAGAAAAACTGGGGGAAGTAGGTTTTCAACAACAAGAGTCAGGCATATGTTTTGATGTGCTCACTAGTCAAACATTTCTTCAATAAACTTCAAGAAAATTTGAGTCTTTCCAATACCCCCCATTCCATGCAATAGAAAGTACTTTCTCTTCTGAAACCCATCATTGGGATTAGCAGAAAAATCTTCCTTGAGTTTTGCAATAATCTCTGTCTAGCCTGTGAAGCAAATGCTTGTTTGACACAAGGGGAATTACTGCATTGGATATTGCTCCATCGCCAAACTTGTTATAGATGGTAATCTGCAAGAGATCCATGCCATCAGCCTGCTCTATGAGTACCTGACTGATTCACACACATTTCTGGCTGCATTGATTGTGCCACTCACTAAAAAGTCATGAGCTCCCAGCAAAATATTTGTTCTGCTCATAGTGAGGTGAAGAAGACACTTGAAGATGGAAGGAATATGAAGGAGGCAAAGGAAAAAAATGAGTGCCTGACCCCCCCAATCCTACCACATGTTGAGCACAGCACTCAGCAAACACCTTTTTAAATTTCAATGCTCAATCTGGATCTTGTGGAATTGACATGTGGGAATTCCAAGTGGCAGTTCCTCTTCATCTCCATCCTTCTTGTCCCAGTTACCAAATGCTCCTGGCCAAAAGTTGTGAAGCCCAACAAATTTAATCACACCAGCACCTCTTACACCACTTGGCAGTGGCGATTTGGCAGTGGATTGATGGTCATCATCCTACCATGTGATGTTGGTTCTGCCTACAATTGTGAAGGTCTTAGGTTTGATCCCCACATTGGCCAGGGTCTCAGTTTCTGAAGACATTTTTTGACTCTGAGGGCATTGCTGCTGAGGTTGAATGGGCATCTGAGAAGGCAGAGACTTATTATAATAACTCACACTGAAGCTTATAAGTTGTCAAGATTATTGAGAATGTCATGTTTTCCTTTCTCAGGCATGATGATTATGCAAGCAAGCTTGAACATCACACATTCCTATTACAACCTACATGTCACACTTGTCACACTCTGGGGACCTCCTCATAATTTTTGTTTGTAGCACATGATCACTATCCAAAATATGCCAACCAGCTGAAATAACATGAATAACTTCAGTGGATATCATATCTGTGAACCTCTGCCAGCCAGCTCAACCCACACCCAATACTTCAGCTGTGAAAGGGCCAGACCTTTAGCTAGCAGACAGGTGGAACAATACCTTGAGAGCAGATGTGAAGATCATATTTGAGCATATGCTAACCAGCTGAAAGAAAACCTGGTGGATGGATTTACTACCGCCTGAATATTATAATTGAGCATGTGCTAAACATCTGAAAGAAAACCTGGTGGATGGATTTATGACCACCTGAATGACCTGTAGGCACATCTGCCAATCAGCTGAGCTTTCATGAAATATCTCAGCTGTGATGAAGCTGGCTTCATGTCTCTCTCACATGAATCAATGCATGTTACTATGAAACTTTAAAACATGCCAGCTATGTTTCATATATTTGGCAGTGTACCTGACCCAGTCAGGCTGGTGGTCAGCCAAAACAACCATAAAGTGGTCAAAAATTAGCATGACTGGTCCAAAGAGGGTTGTGCAAATGCATCTTCATATAACCTGACAGACAGTTGACTTCAGTGTAAACAAGTCCAACATTTCTTTTGTTTTTCAAGACTCTAGTTATTACCTACACCATATTTGAGTTTGTAAATACATTTAAGCTTCAAAAGTTCAAGTCATAGAAAGAAAGAACCAGCTTTAATTACAAATGATGTGAATATCACAATGCACAGTTGCCTTATAATGTCAGAGGGTGGGAACAGATGTAGCTGGCAAGGAAGGTACAAGGGTTGGTCATTCATGGAGGGCTGTAGCTTTCCAACCAGTTGGGGGAGAGGATGCAGTCAACATGGACAGGATATGTTCATTGTCAGTGAGTGATTTTAGAGTTCTTGATGTGTGTTTTCATGTGATCATTCTTTCCACAGATTGGTGTGACCCATTCAATGGCTGTATTGTTCTTAGTCAATCAAAAAAATTTAATTGGATATGTAACATGCCAGCCAGCTCCAATTCCAAGGGACTCTGCACTGCCATGACTTCACATCTGCAAGCTCTCAATGCTTCCAATTCCAGTAAAATGCACTTTTGGGATAAGATGTATGCCTTGCACTATGCATTCAGTGAGTTCTGCCATTCTTGGAACAGCTATTATTATGATGAAAATATTCCCAAATCTGTGAGGGTGCAGCCATTGTAGAACTCGAGGGAGCAGAGGGGCAATGGGTGCACAAGTTCACATTATTATACATATACAAATGCATTTGACACTACTTGTAGCTACTACTTGCTTAACTGTCAAATTAATGTCAAGGGTAACCTGGAATTTGGCATTCACATGATGCTTGACCCCATTGATCATAGGCATAACTGGTCAAGTTGGATTGACCAATGCTTCAGCCCAACCTTTTTGGCTGAGGTCAAGATGGCCATGACACCACTGATCATCAGGAGTGAGCTGCATTACCTCTCTTCTTATGCATCTCAAGCAACAGCTTGGATTTGAAATTTGAAATTCTGCTCCCATAATTGAAAAAGAGGTGACCTGGGAATATAAGCATAAAAAATGGGTAAAAACAAGTAGCAGGCTAACTGAATACCTTTCTTTTTAGAATGAATCATACTATTAGTGATAGATGGAAAATGTGCTTGAGCCCCTACTGCATCAGAGTCATCTTCTCCCAGAACTCTGTTTCTGGCATGTGGAACTCCAGTGTCCATATTCTCTCCTTCCATATCATATGTCACAGAAACTCTATGGCTTGTATCAAAAACTTGGTTGTCTGCATTGTTTATCTTTGTGGATATACTCATAGCTTTCCCTCCTCCCAAAATTTTATGTCTGGCATCCAGAACTTGGATATTCAGCTCCTCTGCTTCTGCATGTTTTCCCAGGTTTCTGTATGTAGATGCAAGATTTGCTTTGGCTGATATTGTGGCTGGGTGTTCTTCTCCATAAATTTTGTTTCTAGCATCCAGAACTTGGATATTCAGCTTCTCTGCTTCTGTATGTTTTCCCAGGCCTCTGTATGTAGCTGCAAGATGTCCCTTGGCTAATATTGTATTTGGATGTTCTTCTCCAAGAATTCTCTTTCTTGCATCCAGGACTTGGATTTCCAGCCTCTCTGCTTCTACATATTTTCCCAAGTCACAGTATGTGGCTGCAAGATTTGCCTTGGCTGATATGGTGGCTGGATGTTCTTCTCCATAAATTCTCTTTCTGGCACCCAGAACTTGGATCTCCATCTTCTCTGCTTCTGTGGGTTTTCCCAGGTCACTGTACATGGATGCAAGATTTCCCATGGTTAAGATTGTGTCTGGGTGTTCTTCTCCAAGAATTTTCTTTCTGGCATCCAGAACTTGGATTGTCAGCTTCACTGCTTCTGTATCCTTTC